>Ga0209208_10001024_pt1 | contig 38821 bp, 24 predicted proteins | sample S1TSphfallax_3_FD_187694 | JGI IMG/M metagenome (GOLD analysis project Ga0209208, IMG submission 187694) | Host-associated microbial communities from peat moss isolated from Minnesota, USA - S1T2_Fd - Sphagnum fallax MG (SPAdes) (version 2) | ecosystem: Host-associated > Plants > Peat moss >... | reverse complement strand
AGTCCATGATAAGCTGCAGAGTTGCGTGCAAGAGTTGTCAAATCTTTAGATCGTTTAAACATGTACAACTATAATTAATAGTTACAACTATAATTAAATGATAGTGTCTTTTCTCATGGAACCTCATTCAGCGGAAGTAAGAATTAGTTATGGGTGGGACCTTGGGAGAATCACTTAATTATACATAGACTTGAACTTATCCATCCACCTTCTCTAGTTCAAACCCTTTGAAAAACCAAAGAAAATTAGACAGAAGGAACGCATTAATCAAGAGTGGGAAATCCCCTAAACTTATTTTTGATATTAGTTAGAGTCATCAGGAAAGTAACCCTGTCTTCACCGTCTTTGGGCCTCCTTTCACCCCTTATCTCCTCTTTCGGTGGTATCCGCAAAGTAAAGACATTTTAATAAATCTCAGTATGAAATGCTGAAACTCACCATTTAATGCACAAGGTCCGAGACTAAGGTTTGAGACTAATTAGAGTAGTTGTACAAATAGGAGCAGTGAAAATATATGTAGCAGCAGTGGAGCCGCTCAGGAGGAGGAGGCCTTCCCATATGCAAAGGTAAAATTTTTGGACCATATGCTTGAAGGCAGTTTCCAAGGGGTTAAAAGATAATACAAAGACTTTTCAACCCACAGAATGGTTTGTGGACCTGCCTTTGCCATGGCCATTATCTCTTGGCACACAAGCTTACATTGTGACACATGTATCCTTTTAACTTGGACTCCCCCAAAATCCATGTTGTGTGGGCAGCATTGGTTCTCAAAGGCCAGGCCCACCAGGGTTTATGATCTTAACCTTACTAGGGATGAATGAAAAGGTATAGAATATGAAAAAAACAGGTAAAAATATGTCTATTTTGTGATATATATGTATACATATATATTAAGGAAGGTTGTTTGTTTGTTTGATTTGTTTGTCACATTCAGGTCTCTCAAATCACGGCACCCCTCCACCGCGTTCTTTGTACCATGGAAAGCTCTTGATGGGTACAGGTGCATGGAGGTGGTTTCATGACATTTAGACCAATGGTGCGGGGGTTATTGAGTATTAAACAATTTTGTCATCAAAAGTTCGATAAATACAAAACGAATTTTTAAGGGGAATTGGCTCCACTCTTTGTATTGTTGGAAAGCCCTCGAGGAGTAGGACTTTCTGAAAATAGTTACATACTTTTGAAACTTAAAGGTGCGGGAGAAATTGAATTTTGGATATTTTTGGCATTGGGAAATTGAATAAAATTTCAAAATAAAAATTTTAATGAAAATATGATTTCATACTTAAGATGAAGAAGGTATACCATTTTCACTTTCCAAATTCATTCAATTTGGCCGAGGGTAGAACCCACCCTAGTATATCATGGAATGGTCTTGTTTCACATGAACCATTGAGCTGGCTAGTTAATTCATGCTCAAGCATTCATTAAATCTGAACCCTAATCAACCCTAATTAAGTTAGGATAGAGTCATTCTTAAGAAAATGGAACACATTTGGGATTTTTGATGCTCCCACAATATTGTCCTTGACATTAATAGCCTAAGCAAAAATGGGTTGCACACAAATAAGAAAATATTTCATAGACATTCAACGAGGCCAGCCAAATATCAATTCATTTGTCACAAAAGGATGTGAACCTGCAACACTTTATTCCAATCCACAATTGACACTAACACATAGTGAACATTCATCAAAACATGGGACAAAATGAAAACTATTTGGAGCAACTCCACCCATGCCCTTTATTTGGGCCTCCAAGAGAATTTTTCACATTCATGACAGCTTATTGACTTTTCCTCAAGCCTCACCCATAAAAAATGAAATTTGGGTGAGAGATTGCTTAAATGAAATCACTTCAACCAATCAATCTATATAACAAATCATGCACAATTATTATACAAAGGGCACTTCATCATGTGCACATTAGTCATTCCTTTTCCACTTTCAAATATTAGCAATATTTGCACCAGCAACCCATGGCATGGTGCCAAATTGGCACAAGCCATCAAATGATCTAGTAGTAGGTGGCAAAATAAATCAATTTTCGGAGTTTTTTTGGCTATGGGGCTATTTATATATATATAAGGCTGCTAGATATTTTGTTTTGTGAAAAATTGAAGACTACAACCTGACATTTTTCTTCCAAAAGTTGTTGCCCAACTTATTTTGTGCAAAAAAAAAAACAACAAACTATCATCTCTTTGGAGTTGTTTAGCTTCACAGACATTAGCACCATTACTTGTTTTGGCTATGCCAAATTGATGTTGCAGGTTGTGCAAAGCAGAATTTGCCAATTAAACTTTTCAACAAGCATTAATTATTAAACCAAAGTTCCAACAATGGTGAATGAACATATGATTAAATTATTGTCGCCTATGGAGGAATTGTACCTCTAAACTACTCATTACAACATAAGTGGCTTACAAAAATATACAATTTAATTTTATTATATGACTTTGAAATTATACAAGAACATAGATAAGTAGTAGGTACTTACTACTTACTATTATTGGCATGTTCAAAAAGTCAATGGAAAAAAAAACAAAATAGCGAGGTAGGGGACCATGGCCTTTGAAAGTCAAAATGTGAACCCAATATCATCCATTTGAAGTTAAGCATGAGCAAGTGTCCAAAGCACATAGGCATAGCTGCAAAAAACTAGAGTTAAATTTGCAATAGAATTTTTTAAATGGCTTAACATCATGCAAATTTAAGGATTCATTAAATAAAATGTGAATTAAAATTGAAGGATACCAAAAACACAATAAACATCACCATACCACTTCTTTCACTATTTCAATATTCAATTGCATCCTTGTATGAACATGCATTTTAGGTGAGGAATTGTTGTTGGAACATTCTAACAACCATGGGTGGATGAAGACCTAGTCTATTTTGGACGTTAGATTTAATGAATTTTAGACTTGAAAAACATCGTTTATTTTCCACATTTCCCAAAACAAGTACACTACCAATTTCAACCTATTTGAAATATTCGAAAAGATTATGACATAACACTTTGGAACTTGAAATTGTGCGACACAACCAAGTGAGTGGATTTATATCAAGGGGATAATACATGGCAACCTTAGCATGGTCTTTCATTGTGATTTTTTTTAAAAACTTTTACAAGTCAAATGTTGAACCATAGGATTTTAGGAACCAAATCTTGTTGACCACTTGGTTCTTTAGCCAAGGTCGTTTAAGAACTTGCATAGTGCAACTTTAAAATCCCAAGATGCTTTGGGAAGGAATCTTGTTTGTAAAAGTTGGATTTAATTTGATGTAAACTAAAGATTTATTTAATAAATCATGTACATTATACCCCATTTATATGTGGTAAAGCACTCTTGAAGTTTTGAAATTTTCAATTTTTAAATGTCAATACTTTGAATTTTCAAAATCTTAGAATTCCACAATCTTGAAATTTTGAATGTTTTTTTAGTGTGTTCAATAGGTTATTGTCATTTCATATTTTTTACCATCAACTTATTTGTATTATATGAATCCTTTGAATTTTTTTGGTAAAAAGGTCTTTTTTTAATGATAGAAATTTTCACTTTCAAAGATTTTTAACTAAACAAAAACCTGAAATTGGATCAAATGGATTTTTAATTTGAGGTTCTTGACATTCATGTGTGTTAAAAAAAGAATATTGTGCTATGATTACCATGGTTTCAAATGGCAAAAAAAAAATCCTTAATTTTTTATGACAAAATCTAACATCTGACGCCATTTGTGACTCCTTTAACTGTGTTTTGACCTATTTGTCATCACATGACATGGTGGTTGGATGGTTAATGCCTTAGGTTGTCAACAAGGAAGTGAGGGGTTCAATTCCCTCTTGTGACACCTTGTTCGTACTTTAAATTTTACATGTTTAGGGGAGGCTTATAAATGGCCTACTTGCCTAGGGGGCATACATATTTAAGCTTACATTTTACATCCTTAGAAATTGCAATTAATAAATAAATTTTAATTGTAATTAATTATTTAATTTATGCTATTTTTAGTCAAGAAAAACAAGCCACATCAAGTAACAATGGTTATTTTTTTGTCAAAACATGTTAGCCACATCAATTAATAAATATCAGTTTTTAGTCAAAAAAACATGAAAAGCATCCACATAACTAACAACTTAGTCATGTTCAATGTGATTAAGATGTTAATAAGTGTTGTTTGAAATAAATAGTCCTTTTTTACTATATAGTCATTTCATCTATGAGTCTTTTTTTATTAAAACTCCACATAAAAACATTACAAGGAATTTGCAAATAAACAACTAGATTAATGACTAATTTTTAGTCATAATCACCACATGCAACTTGCTATAGGACCTAGTCATTTTGAACAAGTCACATAAAATTTCATCTGCAAAAGATAATATGTTGCACCAAGTTAAAATCGTAGTCGCATACAGATGCAACTTAAATGAATATTTCATCCATCCAAACTAGCTTACGTGACATCATCATTTTGCAACCGATTTTATGACTTAATAATGTAGTTGCGTTATTTACATTTTATTCAAATATTTATTATTTGGATATTAAGATATTATATATTTATATATTTATATATTATTTCTAATTTCATTAAGTTCAACAAGTACCATGTTGACACATGTCATTACATAGGCTAGTTTTAAAAAATGAATTTAGGTTGTTAGGTAGGCCACCTATTTTGCCTACCAAAGTTCATTTAACTTAAGTAGGTAGTGAATATTTAGTCAAAATTTTAATATTGATCACACATCCCATGTCATTTGTAAGAATTAATATTTAAACCCTAAGGATGGAGATCATTTTCTTCACCACCAAACCTCCCTACATGTTGTGACAAAATAAGAATGTTCATTCTATTTAACCTACTTCATTTAAGCATTACACAAAACATCATATTTGATCTTTGAAATCTTATTAAGATTTTGTCCAAATCACAAAATTAAAGTTTAAACTTAAAGCCATTTCAATAATGTAGACACATTTTATTTTTTCCTTTTAAAAATATAAATTGATTTGAAAACCAAAATATTTGAATTTCATTATTGAATATAATTTCAACAACTATTTTGTGGAAAAAATAATCCAATCACATCATTTATAAATGAATAATATAATAATACATTAAAATGTGTCTTTCATATCTTAAACCTTCATTTGGGTTTTAAAATTATATTATATAATTTTTTCTTTTGATATATCAGTTTATACTAATAGGATGTAATTTAAATGTGTGATATATAATTTATTCACATATAACATTTAAAAATGAATCATAATAAATTTTAATATAAATAAAAAATATTTTATATTAACCATATTATTTCTAATGCAAAAGATTAATTTTAATATCAATTTTAATATATAAATATTAATTAATGCCATATAATTAATTGATTTTATGGAACTATGAATTCCATTACGTTTACACCTATAATATCTTAATTTTTATATTAAATTATGATAAAACATTTATGTAAAAATAAATTATTTTTTTCACATTTCAAACCTTTATTTGATTAAAGAAATTAGATTATACAATTTCGTTTATAATAGATCATAATACTACCAACAAAATTTAATTTAAATGTATGATATATAATTATTCAGTACATAATGTTTATAAATGGGTCAGAAATTACTCATATACCGAGCCTATTCAATAAATAAATTACATTGCTTACCTAATTAAGTAATTAATTCAAAAAATTCACATATCAACATGATAAAGTACCTATTATTTAACCCACATACATATTGCCTACTATTAACTACTTTACAACTTACAATTTACTATTCGATTAATTATCTAGTGTAATTAATTAACTAAACACAACATTATTATATTCAACGCAAAATACCTAGTACTAATTAGTCTACTTACATACTACCTAATACTTATTACCTATTACCTAACCTACCTCATTAATTAACTAATTAAAGACACTATGAAATATCAACATGATAAAATACTAATTATTTAGCCACATGCATATTACCTACTACCTAGCCTTATTTTTACCATTAATTGTCATGGGTCTTTTGAAATTTTCACAAACCCATTGGAAACCTTACTACACATTTAATGGTTAGTTCATTGAAAAAATTTAAGGGAAAACAATTAGACCATTAAATCGAATAATTGCATTGGCCAACTCTTTTTTTTTCACATTCAGTTACATGTGCATTTGCAACTAGGATTTATAGTCACAAATCAAGTTGAAAGGATGTCACATGGTGTTCAATGGCCTATGAATCACCTTCCAAGTTGTAAAAACAACTACATTTTCATCTAGTTTGGCATGTCACTAATAATAGATGATAGAAAAGTATTTTTCATTTTCATTTTCATCCAAATCGATAGTAGTCGCAAATATAAGTTGCATATGCAATTGTAAACCACTTTCTAATTGTTTGTGTGACTACACATCATTTTTACAAGGTGCCATGAAGGATGTTTGCATCTATGTTGCAAAAATGGTTGATTTGGACACAAGTTGCAAAGATATCAATTGAAATGGATAGGATTCCTTGTGATGAAAAACAACATTTATAGTAATGTTCTATTAATGGATAATGACACCATTCAAAAGGGAAGAATAACACAATATTTTAGATTTTTTTAATAGAAAACACAAAAGAGGCCGATCTATTGTTGGCAATACTTTTGGTATTTCCGAAAAAAGCTTTCAAGGAATTGCTTACCAAACATTTTTTTTTTAATGATGTTTTCACTTTATGTTGTTTCTTGCACAATCTATTTTGATTTAAAGTTGAATCTAGTATTCAAAGACTAATGTAGATCATTGATGTCGAGGTGTAATCAAATCCAAAATTGAACATGGGAACCAAATTTGTTAATGTTATAAAAGATCAAATAATTCATTTAATTGAGGGGAATGAGAGGTTTGGAAATGCAATACACACAAAATTAATCAATTATCTAAAACAACAACAAACATTCACATGATCAAAGTAATCAATTGAATTAATATCCTAGTTCAAAATGATTCATGAAGTCAAAATTATTTGAATTTCTATCATGGTTCAAAATCAATTAATTAGTTCAAAATCAATCATATCTATATTTTGCTTCAAAATTTGATTCAAAATTGAATCAACATTACATTTTTTTTTGTCATGTGCTCCATTTACAATAAATGATCTGAATGGTGCACATTAAGGTGTTAATTGCAATGGGCATTGTTGTGTGCATTGGAGTCTCAATTGGGTTCTGCATTGGGGTAAACAATGGGATACTACTTGCAGCTTCATTCATCATGTGTGAGAAAAATTTCACTCAAACAAGAAGCATCGATATCACTTTTTGACCACACAAATCAAATCTTGCAAGAATATTTTCATATTTAAAGTGTTTGTTATTTTCTCTTTCATTGAGATCCATTGTTTTTTCAATGTCGAATCCAATGTGATTGAATATATGGTTAAATTCCTTCATTAGATCTTGAATATGTGAAGGATTGAATATTGGCCTCTTGCCCATGAGTTTCAAAATTGTGTTGTAAAAGGTTTTGTTGAAACACTAAAGCAAATGCAAAGCAACCTTGTTCTATTCACTCTTCCAATTATTTTCATTATGCCATGTTCTTTGCATGTAGTCATAAATTCTTAAATTTGCCAAAAATTGACCCCCATTTGTCCTTACATGTAAGTCCATTGCACATGTGCTAAAAGAAAACTACATAATACATTCATGATTGTAGTAGAAGTTTTTTTCCACTTCACTATGATTGTCTCAAATTGATCCTATTGATCAACTATGTCTAAAGATGTGATGTGCTCATCTTGCATTGCATTGATGAGAGCCATTGTTTTTGTGTTCTCTCAATTGATGCACTAGAATTTACATTGACAATTTCTTTTTGCCTCTACCTTTTTTCTTTGGAGGACCTCCTTATCTATGTTGTTGACATGTTCAATTGCATTGACATGATTTGAAATCATCAATAAGTATAACAATGTTGTTTTTTATTTGCAATTAAATTATAGTTGCAAGGAAGGAGCACTTACCTTCTTCCTCAAGATTGTCATTACACATCATGATGCCTAGAGATTGTTGTTTTGAAGAAATCTATGAGGTGGAGTTTTGAAAGTTGGGATCTCAAAGAGTGAAGGTGGGTAGTAGGTTTGCAATGGCAACAATGAAGGGGTTTGGCAAATGGTGGATTCATGATGGTGGCAAAGAGACTACAAAGTTCCTAGGTTTGTGATGGTGTGCAAAGAACTATGGTGATGGTGTTAAAAAGGGAAGGTCTTGGTAATGGTGGGCAAACAATAAGCACATTTAGATAGAACTTGGTGTTTAGCTTTTATAATATTGAGTTTATCGCCCACATTTTGACCTTGTACAAAACATTGTGTTTTCTTCTTTTAATCTAAATTTCAAGAAGATTTTGTGATTCCTAACATTTCCTTAACATTTTGCAGACACTAGGTGCCAACGAGGATGCCACCTAAGCAATTTATGTTTGTTAAATTTTTATGTCTAAATAGGTTTTGTTATTTCCTTGTGGCACTAAGTTACCCATCAATTTATCACACCTAGGTGTGAAGGGACCTTAAGAGCAAGGCCACCAAGAACAATATAATGGCCTTATAAAAAATAATTTGGATGAAGTTCAAACTTCAAATAGTGTGAAACTACATTTGGACTTATGAATATGCACATGATTGCCTTTGATATGGCCAATCACAATCAACTCCAAAAAGACCAGTGAAGAAATAAAATTGGCTAGTCTAGATCATTGAATTTTCTTTGGACAATTTTTTTCATCTTTAAGATAAATTTGGGAATTTGTTTTTGAAAAAATGTGTTTAGCTTGTGTAAATTCTACCAAATTTGCTAACATTTTGGAAGTTTTCACCAAATTTTTTATATCAAACAATTGAGGAAAGAAAAAACCCAAAAACCCTCTTCAAATTAATGTCAAAATTAAACCTGTTTAAGGTACACCCAGAAAGACAAAGGATGATTTTTGGATGTTGTGAAAGTGAAACACAAGTACAAAAGAATCCAATATGTTTGCCTTCATGCAAATGGGTGTTGTGAATGAAACAGCAGATTCATCATCCCTTAGAGGAGTCCAATCTAAACAGTAGAAAGCAAACAGCCCCTAATCACATCAATCTGGAAGCTCCATGAGTAAACTATAAAGTTTGTTGATATGGGGTAAGAACCTTCTTACTCACACCTCAGACCGTAGGTATAGCTGTTGAAAGATAAAGCCCTCATGGTGAAACCCAGTTGTAAGTCACCAGTCTTCATTCAGCAACATGTATGTGCAAATGTGCAGCTTCTGCTAATGCTTCATTGAGTGTAGATGAAAGACTTTGCACCAAAGGAGATCCAGGACCATGTGTCACTTGCAGAATATGTAACGCAGATTTCAATGCACCAATGGCTTCTGCTGTGTTCCCCTTTAACCTGGATTCAATGTCAAGCTCACGACTATCAAACCCCATTGCTCATCAATTCCTGATTACATTGGTAGTTCACGTTTCTGGAAGCCTTCTTGTTAGCTTTCAACTATACACGCCCTTACATGCTTTACATATGCCATTCTTATTCCATAGTCAAGGCCATCTGAATTCCAAAACCTTACATGTGTGTGCAAACATTCAGTAGTGATCAGGTCCATCTAAACAAACAAGCACTCAAATTCCTTGGGTTTCAAAAGCATACCAAGCAAGCTTTCCAAGTGTATAAAATTGAAGGCCTAGTAATGGTGAAAAACTTGAGTATGCTCCTGTGATCCATCACCACCAAATTCTCAATGTGAGTATGAACATACAAGCAACAACATCAAAGTACAGAATATATGTCTGAAGGCATGGTCAGGAGTAGAGAAGCAAGGAAATTTACGTTTATAACTAGGAATGGTTTGCCGACAGTATTCCAAAGCAGCTGTCCAATCCTGCATGTCCATGTGAATCTGTCCATTCAAGAGTTAGCCTTGAAATCTGTCCCAGACAATAGAAATGAGCCCAGTTCATAACAGCTATTACCTGAGTTTACCATGGCTGAAGCAGCCGATACAAAGTACATATGCTAGTAACTTAGTAGACAAGGGAGTACCTCTAGAAAATATATGAGAATGCAGACACCAATGAAAAGAAAAATTGAGCAGCAATGAAAATTACTAAGAGGATTTCCAGCTGTGCTTTTCCAATGATCAAAAGAAAGGTACCTTCAAGAGATTGTCATTAGTTCGCATGAGGTTAACTGATAATGGGTGGCACACAGTCTGTTGTATAGATTTAGCTTTCCCATAGGCCTCCATTGCACCCTTGATATCTTCACTGATCAAGGTCCTTGAGCACAGTATGGAAGCTCAACCCAAAACATGAACATCACATGAATCCATATATAAACATGAATGTCAGTATGACCATCTTGACACCAGACCAAAGATCTGAATGTCCAAACATGCAATTTCTGTAAGAAGGATACTGCCTGAGGTGTACATTGCAGATGCTTCCAGAACAATCTTTTCTGCTTCCAATGCCAATGGAGTAAGGTCTGCCTCATGGCGGTTTAGGCCACAAAGATCACAAATGAGCTTCTTTGAATCTCCTGACAAGCACAAAGCACTATTTTTTAATTTCCACTAGCCTGCCATTCATGATCTGTGATGATGATGCCACAAAGACCAGTGCACAGGAGCAGATCATAGCAAAAACAGGATATTGACCTTTGGCATTACATGAGGTCCACTCATCCTAAATACTAATGAAAATGCTGGGCATTGCAAAGAAACAACATCTGAAAAAGCGATTGGTTTCAACAAGATCAGGACATACCAGGATCCAGCATCAAAGGCCCTTCACAACTGGGATTAATACATCTGTAACCCTCTACAAATGCATCCTCTCTAGACCCATTTTGTGTTTCCTGCAGGCCAGAGGTGGATTAGCAGACACTTCAGCATTACCTTAAAACCTCTATCTGGTACCAACCTATATTTTGTCCTTGGATGTCTGTTGTAAGCAGGGTGAAACCCAGCAATCCAGGCTGAGGGAAATAAATACAAAAATGACTGAAGGTTAGCTACAGCAGCAAGTCAATAGATAACTGAGCAGTCAATCTTCATGCCAGGTTCTTTGTTAGGCTGGTGGTCATAGTGGACATACACTTCCAAGTGGCAAGTTGATGATAAGCAAAGCATAACACAATTGCAAGGATCACATCTGAGTTTATTTTCAATGCAGCATGAAGCAGAACAAAAAGGCAAAAGAGTGTACCGAAGCACTGCAACGAACACAATCACAATCAAAGTAATACTGATCCTTTAGAGCCAGGCGCCGAACATGAGTGCTTGCTGCTAACTCCACATAACTGATTGTCACCTGCCCTCCAGCTTGAATTAGGAACTAAAATCCCTTTGATTGCTTTGTTCAATTTTCTTCCTCCTGATTTTATCAAATTGATCTTCTTGAAGATTCCATTGCATGCAGCAGACTTAGACCAACTGAGTGTTCCAGGGTAATTGAGTTAACCTCTGTGCCTTTGTTGATGTTTTCTAGTGCCCGCACAACAGCATGCTTTCCATCAAAATGTAGCACAGCATTTGGAGAACAACTGGAATACAGAGCACCAAAACACAACCCCAAAGATGTATTATCAGAGGAGCACATTTGAGTTGCAAGTTTCTGGGTCAGAGTTTCAGGTCAATGGTAGGTTTTAGGGCTGATTACAACTTTCAGATGCAAGTCTGGGAGATACAAACCATGACCTGTACATCATGGGTTTAGGGTTTAGGGTTTAAACCCTAACCCCTAAACCATAAATGCAATCCTAGCAGAAGAGGAAGACCGTGTCCTAACTTGGAATCCTGCATACCAAGACCTTTCAAGCACACTCTTGGTGCATGAATGAGCCACACCATGGAATGCAACCATTATTGTGATAGAAAACATGACTGCGGTCCTAAACAAAAACCTCTGTAGTTTCAGCCTCTCTTGATTTATCTTTGTTGAGACTTCAAATGGTGATCCCCAAGATCTGGACATTTAGGGCATAAATGATTCATTATAGCACAAGAAATGTATGCACATTTTTAATTGCTATTTTGAAATCCTCATTGTTCAACAGAAAACTATCCACCTAGTGATTTTGAAACCTCAACACTGTAAGAAATTCTCTGAAGAATAGTCTGAACAAGTAGAAATGAAGTTATCTAGGACTGCAATGAATAGAGTGGAGGAAGGAGTTACAACAGACCTGTGATTGATGATGGATATGACAGGATATAGGCCTGTCCCCAATGGCCTCATCTCCTCATCACAAATTGTATGAGCATTGCATGCAAACTGCAACCCCAGACCTCACTCAGTAGAGGCAATTACAGTGCAAACAAACTGACACATGACAAGTAAGGAAACCAGAAGGATTTTGTGCCAACGCTCTTAGGAAATGGAAATTAAAGAATTGCACCATAAAAACGATAACAAACATCAGAAGTCATGAATCTGCAATATGGAGCCTGCAAATGAAATGCAAGAATCAAAATCAAACTCTGCATCCCCAGATCCTGAGTCCCAGCCTATCTCATTTCTGGAGGGGAAAACAAAATCCAGATGCTTGCTTACTCTGCAGAAGTCCTTTGTGACTTCCTTGATCTTAACATCATTAGAATCCACCATCATTTGCACCAGATTGGCCATTTGTGCATAAAGTACCAACCGTTCTTCACCTGTATTTGCCATGTCTGCAAAACTTTTCATGAAGGAATATAGATATCCACCTTTGACACATATCCACAGCACCTTCTGATTGATGTTTACAGTTTTTCAAAGTTTTCCAGATCTGGTGAAAACTTCTGCAATACTTGACAAAAGGTCAGAATATACATGCAAATTATCATCTGGAAAGGATACGGGTGGGCAATTCCTTGCAAGTTTCATAGCAATCACTTGGTGTTTTAGGAACAAACTGCAAAAGTCCCAAGAGAGAAAACACAACAGACAGCAAGTATGATCAGGTCTTTGTTGCAAACTACTTAAGGGTTTGCCAGGACTGCTCTCAGAATAAGAAGCTCTCTAAATATATGCAGCCATCAGAAGAGAAAGACAGCACCAAAGAAGCAAGAAAGAATTACTAACACCATCCATGCTCAAAACACCAAATACAACAAGATGAGGGAAGAAGAGAGGATGCTATATATATACACTCACTCACCCCTTCAGCTTGCAATCTACGTTTGATCAACAGCCGAAGCATCAACCGCAAAGAAGAAGTCAAGGTACGTTGCTTTTCCTTGAAGAGCTTGACAGTTGCCTGGCACTCATACTTATGCAACAACCATTCTTTCTTCTGCTCAAACAAACAAACAACAGCAACTACATCTCAGGGTTTAGGGCTTAGGGCTTCCGACGGAAAGAAAGAAAGCTTTCCACAGTGAATGAATCAATGAGGAATGACGATAGGTACACATTACTGCTGGACAACTTCTACTCCAGCAGCACTGGCGAATGGAAGTCAAACCCTAGAGACATTGGTGTGATCCTTCTCTTTCACTGGCGTGCTCATACTAGTCCTCATCAATCATCAATGCACTTTGGTTATGTAGATCAATCACTAAGACATGCTATTGCTGCATGTCTCCAATGCACACAGAATCCGGAATCGACCCATCTCTCGGATTCAGAAGGTTATGGACTGATGTGAAGCTTGTTGAGAAGAAGATTCTCAGAAGCAGGTTGATGAGAGTTTTGCAGCTCAAAGTTTTGCATCTGATGGATTGTGAGACTTCTTCAGAAAAGGTTGCATTTTGGATTAGAACTCAGATAGTAGATCATCATCTTGAGATTATTTACAAAGCAGGAGGATGATGATGATGATGCAAAAAGAGGGCGGGGGGAATGGATTTTGTTGTTCTAAAGCTTGCAACGGAGCTTCTTGAGTCAGGAATGAGATTGCTGACAGTACCTGGCATAGAATGCAACAGTAGAAAACACTCTTGCATGCTGAGCATCTCTTCAGATTGCTTGACAGTGAAAAACACCGATCGCATCGCTTGTGCTGCGAGTTGCCATCCAAGACTGCAACGTAAGGATCCTGCGCAAGCACCTCCGCTCCTGTGCAAGAAAACAAAACAAACCGTGTCTGCCTCATTCTCCTCAGCTTCATGCTCCACAATCTTGATCAGAAAGAAGAGTGGAAAAGAAGGCTGGGGGGGTACGAGGAGTTGGAGAACTTGCAATAATGAGCATTCAGCAACATACTCACCTTGTTTGAAAGCTCGGGATGCGATCAAGCAGCGACCCTTGGAGTTCGAGAGTTGCACAACAAGACCATAGCGCGCAAGAAAAGGTGCCAATTGTGCTGCAGTTGCGTCTTCCATCACGGCATCGCTGCTCTCTCTCTTCTGTTGACCACAACACTATAACGCTCCAAGTGTTCAAGGTTTCTAGGTATCGGATTGCGCAAATTCTTCGTCTTTGGAAAGCTTGTCGTACCCTAAGATCGACTCCAATTGCGGGCGGGTGCCAGTAGCGGGGGATATGTATGCAACTCTCACCAGAACAAAATCCGGTATTTCTTCTTCTGCCGCTCTTCTCATGTGCCTGGGTTTTGGATCAGCGATGGCTATTGGAAACCGGCTCTTGCAAAAAACAAAAATTGTATGTTTTCTCAGTTGCTTTCCTCATCGTCCTTCAACTGCTCTCCTTGTTTCTCAGTGCTTTCCTCATTGTCCTTCAACTGTTCTCTTTCACAATTGCTCTATTTCGATGCATCCAAATCTACATTCAAAGATGTGTGAGAGTCTTGTAACGTTGAAATCAACAATTGCAGGAAGAGAAATCTGTTCGTTCTCGGTTAATAATAACTGGTTTTGCTCAAGCTTTTTCTAGCATCTTCTTCGCTTTCTTTTCTTGAGGAGAAAATTATTGGGGGAAAATCTTTGGAGCTAAAAGAGATGAATTGCAGCAACAATATCCAGATGCATTTTTGGCTGCTACAATTATCATCACAATCAACTCTGCTTGTTCACAATTCCTTGAAAACACACAAATCTCCTCAAGTTATTCGGTTGATTTCTCTTACCAGATGTTGGATCTCAACTGAACAGTACGCTTCTTGGTCTCTTCTGAGAGAATCAAGCAAAATCTTTCTTTGTAAGGCTAGAGATTGTATCAGAAAATGCACTTTCATGCTTGTTGAGAATGCTTGTTGTAGATTTCTCTTACCAGATTTCAGATCTCAGCTTCAGTATGTTTCTTGCTCACTTCTGATAGAATCAAGCAAAATCTTTCTTCATAAGCCTAGAGATTGTATCAGAGAATGCACTTTCATGCTTGTTTCAGAATGCTTGTTCCACATTTCTCTTACCAGATTTCGGATCTCCGCTTCGGCATGTTTCTTGCTCTTTGATAGAATCAAGTAATTTTTTTCTTCGTAAAGCTAGAGCTTGTATCAGAGAATGAACTTTCACGCTTGTTTCAAAATGCTTGTTCCAGATTCCAGACCTCAGCTTCAATATCTTTCTTGCCCTCTGATAGAGTCAAGTAAAATCTTTCTTCATAAGGTTAGAGCTTGTATCAGAGTTCTCTGAACTTTCATCCTTGTTTCAGAATCAAATCAGCTGTTTCTTTTATGTTCTGTGTGGTTTTGCAAGAAACTCATTTTTGCTTAACCTTGGAGTTTTGGATTGGCAATTTCAGCTCCAAACACAGAAGGTGAATTTCACAATTGCAAGAATCTGAGAGAGTTGATCAATGCAATAGTTTACATCCAGCCTTGATGTTCAAGGAGATTCAATTCTTTTTGGGATCAAATATGTGAGTAATTGGCAGTCGAGCAGATTTGCATTCAATCCAGATGCAAAGCTTGGCATCCCAATGGCTTCCTGCTTGTTCAGAAGGTATGGTAAGCTCCCACCTTTTCCTCTGCTTGGTTGATTTTTTCTCTTAACACCACTCCAAAAGACCCACTAGTGGCAAAGGTTCTAGAAGGTATCGATGTTTATGAATAGCAGCTCATTAGTGTTCCTACTGACAGTCTCAATGTTTTTGAAGTCTACACATAACCGAATTGTTGGCAATTTTGAGAATATTAAGGCTTTCTCTCACCTACAGAAGTGGGGCAGCCACATCAACCTTGTTCCTGCACTTTAGAATGTATCCACATCTGACAAGAAGGCAGTTACCTGATAGATGGAGACACTCAAATCACACTTCTAAGAGAAACCCCTGTGTTTCCTTAATCCTTCAATGGTGGATGTGGATACTAAGAAAAGGACAGAAACAGGTTGATTAGGTTTCCAAAATCTTCTGACAAGACTTGAACAAAGACCATGTTTCTTACATTTTTATATGACCATTTCACCCTGCAATGACCATCATCTTTGACTATCAGACAGGGTAGACCTAGAAGTATGTATGGGATTTGAACCTTATGGTTGAACCCACCACCATAATGTGGTGAGCACCTGCTTCCGCCTAATGCATTAGGCTACTGACATAGAAAAGAGGTAAGAAACTTGACCGTTTATGTGTCACTCAGATCCACACTTATGTCCAGGTTTATGATGCCATTATTTACAGTTTGTCTGTGTTTTACAGCTATATCCAGAAGGTAAGATGAGCCACCATATTTCACAACTGAGGACTGGAGACACTCTTGAAGTGAATGAGTAGACATCTCACTGTCCATTGTGAATTTGTGAGTGTAGAGAGAAACAGAGTTCAATGTGCTATCAAATGATCAATGTGTATCACAAATTGGTGACAAGCAATCTGGTTAGAAATTAAAAGAGTGGAGACCTGCAGCTTGATTTGCCATGTCTACTTAGACTTCTGATATTAGTATAGCTCCTAATATACTGCAATCAAGCAAATGAGCACTGAGTAAGTCAGATAACAACTGTTTTTCCTGAATTTTCATAGCAAAAAGGTAGGGAATGTCCCAGTTGGACCAATATGTGAAATAGGCTTGGTTTTGAATGGGTGTGTTTGTATGGTAGTTCTTGACAAGCATAGCTTGAAATAACATTTGGAGGCTGTTGAAATTACTTTCTAAAGACAGACAGGCTAATGGTGTCTCATTGGTTGATGCATAGGCCTGTGGAAAGATGCAAACACAAAGAGGCATTCAGGTATGGTAAGGTCAAACCTAATCTCATAGTTAGATGGTCTGTTCTGGTATGTGACAAGGCTTTTGATATGCTTGAATGCATTCTGCTATCTTGCAAACACTCTGCATTGTAGGATCCTCTCAATTCTTGTGTCATGCCTTGATTGGTGCTTGCTTGTTGGGCATCCTCAGTCTACTTGAGTAGACAAGTTTGTGGGGAAATAATTTAAACTGTTGGTGTTGAATTTCAGATGTAGACATTTGGCTGCAGCTCTCTGGTGGTACTGGAATCACACCCCATGCTGTACAGATTCAATGCCATTCTTTCGAATCCCAACAACTATACACAGGTGCTGCCTGCAGTTTCTTATCACTTGCATTTATTCTTAGTTATGAGAGTTGGATGTTAGGGGTTGGATATGGTTTTGTGTTTGTGAGCCAAATACATTGTGAACTCCGACTTGTTAAATTGAGCACCAAACTACATTGTGCCCTGTCTGGTTTCTGGCAGATTCCACTTCTTTGTGCCAATGTCACATGAGAATATCAGTAGCAAAGAGGAACTTGATGCTTTGGCACATGCCCACGAAACATCAAGGTACTCTGGCCATCAAGGGGCCATTGGTGAATGGGAGTAACCAATGAAATAGGTTTACTATTGAAAGAAAGTTGAGTCATGGTTTGTATACAAGATTCAATTTTAGTGGTTTGTTTTAATATCATGATTGTTATTGTTAGTTACAAGTGTAATTTGGCTAGCAAATTGAAAACACAAATATAGTTGTTTTCCAATGCAATCTTCCATATCAATCAATCAGAAACACATATAATAGACTTATATATTGCATTTTATGGAAAGATTTTCCATAATACCTTTGCTAGCTTCAACATGAATTATATTATTTATGGAAATGTTCAAATTTTCAAAATTATGTTTTTCAAAAAAAAAAAAAAAAAACTTTCCAAAAAAGATTTTAAAAATGCTACCAAAAAAATGTGGCATTCATTCATAAGAAGTATTTTTAATAGAGAAGTTATGGGTGCAATTGTCACCAATAGGTAATCAAGTATTGGGATAATGATGAGTAAAAAAATCATGGCATGGGCAAATTGGGATGTCAAGGAGTGGGATAGGCTAATGATATTAAATAGAACCCAAGGAATGCACATACTGGTAAGGAAAATGCAAATGATTTGCCTTGAAATTCACATTATGGGCAAAGCACAATCTAACAAATTTGATTTTAAATATTCAAGTGTACAATAACAATTAGAAACATATGTTTATCATTCAAAATGTGTTATAAAATGTGTTGTCAATGGACCTATTAGTACTTGTGTTTTCATGGGTTATTAGGTTTGGAGATTTACAATGTGGTTATATGTTTACATTCTTATTTATGAAAACTATTATGAACCACATTTAAATTGAAATGATATTTAATATGTTGAAAAAAATTCACAACAAATCACATACATCCAAGATGGTGGTTTAGTGTGTTGTTATAGAAATTTGTGTAATGAATCAACATCTCACTTTAAATAGATCATGTTTGTGAGTATTCATGTGATTATATACACATTTCACAAATGTTGTATCCATGTGTTATTTTTCATTTATGTTTCTCATTGTTGTCAATAGTTGTTTGGTTTGATCAAATGTCAAATCAAACTATATTGAGACATTCCATTCCATTAATGTTAAAATTGCATTAAGAAATTATTCATTTAATATATAATGTCTAGTTAAGAAACACAACTTTGCATATCATGTTTGGTTAACATGTGTAGGGTGCTTTTCTTTTCAATATGGTATGTTTGTAATGTCCATTATCAATTTTGTGTCTCCTAAAATAATAAGCATTAATTGCATTAAAATGAGGCTGTATATATATAAATCAAATTGAATAAATTAATAATCAACATGGAAATATTAAGGAATGAAAGAAAATCAATATGAAGGTTCACATTTTGACATGTTCCTGAAGGAATTTGGTCTTTTTAATGTTATATGGGTTTACAGATCAATTTTCTTTTTTTTAAATAAACAAAAGATTAAGGTTTATTATAGCTTTTGTAGCTTACAAATGTCCAAAGGTTATTGATTAGATAATACCATTTTTTTTTCTTTTTTTTTCAACTACAGGTGAGTTAAAATTTAACTTGAACTTAAAATGTTTCGACACCTAAAAAGGAAGAGCCATCGTACTAGCAAACCTTACAATGTTTGTGCAACCCCAATGCAACATATACACACAACAAACACAAATAAATGAAAGGGATAAAGGAAATGTAGAGTCTGATTAAAATATGTCCATTGTCTAATGCGATTTGATTTACATTCATCCATTGCAAGCCATTTCATGCGAACTTCATACACCCAATAAAACACAACTAGGAGTACACTGATGGCGCTATGGCTCATCATGCTCCCCCATTATGATCAAGTTGCCAATGAACACCAAACTAGCCTAACCTTAAACCAATGTCACCAAGAAGAAAAGGAAAAAAAAAAATTGTGCACACAAAGCATGACAAACATAAACCTTAGCACTAAACCCTTGTCAACAAACAATTTTAAAGTGTGGGGTTTAAAGTGAAAGCATGTACAAAAGATGATCAACCCCATCCCAATCCAACAATGTAAGTGAGTTGCAACATGATCACATTGATCAGTGCACCACCCTTGGCGATCTCATGTCTGTTCAAAAGTGGGAATCGGTGATGGTTGTTTCATCTATGGTTTGATTGTATGGCAATTTTCATTCTATTCAACAACAAGATTGACAATCAAATCCTTTTTTTTGATAGCAGGATTGGCGCATCCCAATGGTGAAGCGTTTGTGAACATACATGGCGATATCAACATGTGCCTTTTGATGGCGATGAACAAGATTATGAACAAGATTATAACACTTGTTCATAGACTTCGTGCAGACAGACACACAAAGGGTGTGGGTTATAAGAACAACTGCTTGATTTCCAAAAAGAACAATAAACAAGAGAGTTTTCGTTAATGAAAAGTTCCCCAAACTGAACTAGAGAAGGGCCCTTCTTTGAGTGAATTTAGTTAGAGGGATGAGAGAGTCTCTTTCTTCTTATTCTTCTTCGTCTTCTCTTTCTTCTCTCTGACAGAAACAGAAAAACAAAGTAGGTGGAGAAGATGACGATGAAGAAGGAGGAGATGGTGGCAGCTCAGTAATGAGCAGTTGTCGTCACTCGTTTTGTCGTCATTAATGCTCTCTCTCCCCCCCACCCCCCACTCCCTTCCCTTCCCTTCTCACCCGCCCAATTCTTCTGCCACCCAATAAACAAAATTTCTGCTAGTAAGTGCACAACTGGAAGTCATCTTTCTCCTCCTCTTCTCTCGGACATTTTCCATTCTTATCTCATCATTAGTCTCTCAGCTGCCATTTTTTTCTTCTTCTTCTTCTTCTTCATCCTTGCAAGGAAATTTGTGTTGACTTCCAGGTAGAATCATATCTACTGGTTAGATAGAAAGAGATAATTTGGATTTCTTTGTGGTGGATTTCAGAATCTTGCAGCTTTGAATTTTCTTGCAGAAGGATTTTAGGGTGAAATCTAAGCTTGGAGTATTGAGCATTGGGGGAGAGTAGAGAGAGATAGAAAGAGAGAGAGCTCTAGTGCGTTGTGAATGAGCTTTCCTTTTTTTAGCTTTGATGAGTAGCTGCTGCATTGCGGAGTTTGGTGGAGTCTGCATATCTGGTGTACTGTAGAGTGCTGTGGTGTAGTTTGTGTTGTTCTAAGTGGTTTGTGAGTTTGTGTTGCACTTTGGAGCTTTTTTCCTTTTGTGCTGTTGCTGCTCTGCTTTTGTTATATAGTTGTAGTTGTTTGTTTGTGCAGCTATGAAGAAGACCAAGGGGTTGGTGAGTTGGGTTTTGGGATTATTGCTGTTCAGTGTTTTGTTGTGTGCAATAGCTGCTGTTGCGGAGAACTATCCCAACTTCGAGTTCGCGCAGGAGCAGCAGGAGCAGCAGTCGAGTACAACGACGACTACAGGAAGCAAGAGCAGTAGTGTGGAAGAAACCGTCCTAGAGGCGAAGACTGCGACCGAGTTTTCCAAGCTGAAACCTAACAACTACCCCAACTTTGCTTTCACGAAGTCGACTCCTGGAGGGAGCAAGAAGGAAAAGCAGGAGAGTGTAGTAGACAGCAGCAAAGCTGATAGCGCAGAGGAGGTGCAGAAGCCCAACAACTACCCCAGCTTTGAGTTCAGGACTGAGGATGTGAAAGGGTTTCCGAGCGATGCTGCCACGACTTCTTTCCAGCGAGTCCCTGAGAACAAGCCGAACAACTATCCCAATTTCGAATTCAGGGAGTCGACTGCAGTGTTCTCGCAGCAACATCAGAGCTTGTTCGACCAGCTGGAGAAGACGGCTCCAGCTGATTCTACAATAACAACAACAACTACTACTACTACTACTCCTGGCTCCTCCGTCTACAGAGGCTCTGACGCGAGCGGGAGGTTTGATTCGTCTTTCGACGTCACCAATGCACGACTCCAAGCTGAAGCTCGAGGAGCTTCGACTCAAGGCTCCGGGAGGGACACGAGCTTCGCTACATCAGCGACCGGATACAGAGGCTCTGACCCATACGGAAGATATCCGTCTTCTTTCGATCTGACGAATGCGCGCCAGCACCAAGCACAGTCTCAGAGTACACTGCAGACACAGCAGCAGCAGTTCAGCAACAAGGACCTTACCACCACAAGCACGTCGACTACATCAAGCTACAGAGGCTCAGATGCGAGCGGCAGGTCCTTCTCTTCTTTCGATCTCACAAATGCACGCTATAACCAAGCTTCCCATTCTAGTAGTCAACAAACTGGTTCTCAGTCTTCCGCGAGCTCTTCGTCGACTCACAGAGGTTCCGACCCGAGTGGTAGGTATCCATCTTCTTTCGACTTGACCAATCCGCGACACCAAGCTGCAGCTTCCCAGTTGAGAACATCTGACAAAGTGTTCGGCGAAGACAGCTCCGCGTACAGGTTTAACAATGTAGGCAACAAGTATAGCTCCACGCAGAAGCTTCCCGATGTGGAGACGACGACATCTTCATTCCCGAAGTTCAATTACGACACAGTTCAGGCCGACACCACGACGCTTGCTGCTGCTGATGCTTCCCAGTTTGCCTCATCTTCCACTACTGCCGGCAGCAGCGGATGCTCCAGCAGGTAAAAGAAAAGATGCACTGTGCAAAACCCACTCTCTCCTAGTTGTAGCTTGCACCTTGTAAATCTGGGAAAGCTGAAGTTGTAGCTTTGCATTGTAAAGCTTTAAAGCTGTTCTCTAGCTTGATGCAGGAATGAAGATCTGTTGCTGTTTTCTTGTTGAAACCAGAAGCTCTGTCTGCAGTGGACGATGATCTGTTCAGCAACTATCTTGTTTGTTATGTGGTGGGTTTGTTTTACAGTTACTGGAGCTCGCACACAAGTAGATGGCCAAGGTTCTTCACCATCTACTCAAAGGTCACAGATGCATTTCCTGGAGCCAAGGTGCGCATCGTATATGGAACGACCACACTCTTGCAAGCATTGTATGACACTCGGCCAGATGGTTACAGCCAGCTTCTGAGGCATGGTGTGGCAGCTCTCTTGAATGCTTATGACATTACTCCTCCTTCACACTATGAATACTCCCATGCTACCGTTATCGAGCTCTTCACCAATGCCTTGGCCTCAAGAACGAGTGCTGCCCAGCAAGCTCAACAGTTTGAGAATGCAAACACCGCCTATGGTACTGAAGGTTGCAATGCTTAAAAGAAGAATCTGCTGTGGATATCACAGCAGAACCTGTTTGGACCAATCACAATGAGCAATTGGCAGCAGAATCATCTGTCTGTTTCTCCAAAATTGGTGTGCAATTGGCAGCAGGCTTTGTCTGGTTCTCCAAAATCAGTGTGCAATTGGCAGCAGAATCTGTCTGTTTCTCAAAATTGGTGTGCAATCATAGCAGAATCTGCTTCCCAAAATGTGCAATAGCAGCAGAATTATTTCCCAAAATCAGTATTCAATCATAGCAGAATCTGTTTGTCAATTTCAGTATGTAATTTGTAATTGCAAACTGCATCCGGTTCTAGGGTAGTTTTTGTTTTGTGTTTTTGACTGCGATGTGGACTGTCAGTGTGTTGTTGCTCAAATGAGCAGTGACATTTTGTTTTGTGTAATGTTTGTTACAGTTGAGTTTTTGATCATCAACATCATCTTCTTATCAGACATTACTTCAAGGTCATGAATCAAAGATGGTGATTTGAGGGTTTGAGAGTTATCATCAACTTTGTTGTTTTCTGCAGCAGAGCCTCTGCTGCTGCTGCTAGTTTCACTTAGATCTATGTCTTCTGTCAGGTGCGGGGATATAGTTTTTGGCTTCCTTGTAAGAATAGCTGGCTATTGGTTTTGAGGTTCTTCTTTCCAATCTGCTGCACCAAATACGTAAAACACTTTTGGATGCGAGGTTTATATTATGAACATTGTCTTCTGTTCACCATGGTTGTGAATTGTTATGTGCTGTTTTGGATTCGATCTCACATTGTAAACTGTGTTTTCAACAATTTCAGGCATTTGTAGGTTTGGCATTGGACCATGTGGTTTGGTTTGGTGCTCTGTAAAAGTTTAGGAGGTGGATGGCATTGCTCTCATGACTTTGTGCCATGAAGAACAAGATGTGCCTGTGTGCACTTGGTTGTTATTCTTGGACTTGTTCTGTATTTTGCTCAACTAGGAGAGGAAGAACTAAGAGAGTGGGCTGCATGTTAGTAATCTCCTCTCTTTGGCCTTTGCTTAAATTCTTCTCTGGAGTTCCACCCATGATAGCAAATTCTGATAGTGACACTTTTCTTTTGCAAACCAGAGTTTTCAAAGTTTTGTTTCCTTGGCACCCACTATTGTTTGCCTTCATTAGTTTTTGTGGTCGTAGTGTTTGCACAGGGTCTCTGCACCCAATGGGACTGAACAGTGAACAAGAGGCCTTTTTTTGTTCTCAATTTGGAGATGTGACAAAACAGGGGATGCTAAAACCCTCCCCCATGAACTTGAGCTTTGTGAGTATCAGTGTGGTGCTCTGCAGGCACTCACATGGTTCTGCTTAGCAGAACAAAAGAAGTTTATGCTGCATACACTCCTGATCCTATGGAGAATTGAAATTTGAACCCACTACCTTGCAGGAGGAGGGCGAAATGACTACCAGTGGCTTGGATGTATCCACTAGCATCCTAATTTGGCATCCCGCCATCCACCCAGGGCAGCACATTGACACCCGTGAAGTTTGTAGGCAGTGTTCAACATCCTGCCAATAAAAACCCATGTGGGTGGTGGAATTTACATGAGCTGAAAAGAGAACTGTTCTCTCTAGTTCTAAGTTATGGTTTGCTAGCTTCCATAAACCACTGTTCCACACAATGGTACTCATACAAGAGCAGGTCCACCTACTGTTCACCAATAGTATAATGGCTTGCAAACAGTGATTATGGATCTAACTTGTAACTTGTAACCAGGAACTTGAATGAAGTTTAAGCTTTATACAAGGTGAAACTAAGTCTAGATTTGCAAATATGTACAGAATGTAAATTTCTTCAAAATGACTGATAGAAAAATATGGAAGAATTTTACTTGTGGGTCACATGTTTGGACCATAAAGTGACATTTAATTGGATTCTCAATTTAAGATTATTCAAGGTTGTGAATGTATAAATGAAGATGAGAAAATACCTTGCACACTATTTTCAATGTGGTAAATAAAGGGCCCCCATATTGGGAGTAGATGGATCTGCTCTGAGTTAGATTTAAGAAGACATTTTTTGGTCAATGCATCTCATTATTTGAAAGCCCACTAATGACTCATGCATTGATCATCAGCTATACATCTGCCAGGAGAAACCTGTACTTAAATTAAGGAAACTAGCTGCATGTTCATACCATGCACTCTGGCAAGTGTTGCCACATTTTAACTCCAGGCACTGGGCAATAAACCTGCATCAAATATTTCATGAGCTGAGTAAGTGCTCTGAGTAATGAGCGCCTGAAATTCAGGGATCACACATGATTTCTCTTCTTCCAACTCAATGATTTGAAAAAACGTCACACATGGATGCTGGGAAAATTCATTCTGCATTTATTGCATATCCATATGCATGCACTGATGAATTTGAATCCACAGCTCTACTACTTAAATCCAGCCCAGTACATGGAGCGGTGACTCCTGGCAAAGTTCCTGGTTAACAAAAAGACACAGCTTCACAAACTCATGGGGGTAAAACCCCAATTCAAGAATCTTATGAAGAAGTTTTCCCTATAAACCTAGGATCCATGGTGATTGTCCCTCCAAGAATTTGAACTAGGGTAGAATCACCCGTCAATGAATATACATAGATGACTGAACATGACTCATACTTATTCATTTCTTGTCTATTTTGAGTAATTTTCATGATTATGGGTGTGTCATGTGGAGGTTTCCAATATCTCTATGATTGTCAGAGACAAAAGAACACTGGAAAAATGTTGTAAATGTTGTGAAGAACACTTTGAAAAAAAGCAAAAATAAGGCAAAGTTGTCCAAGTCACAAAACGTTTGAAACAAAGCACTTGACCCCTCTACTTTCCAACTTCATATCTTCTTCATTTCTCGTTCATTTTGAATGATTTAAAAGGTTAGGAGTGCACTAATTGAAGCTCTACAAAACCTCTTTGAACTCCAAAGTTAATGGAACAATATTCAAAAAATTTAAGCTTCAAATCATAAATTGTTTTAACACACTCGTCATTGAACACTGACTCCTTCACTTCAAGACTTTGTATCTTCCTCATTTCTTGTTTTTAATTTAATTTTTTTAATTTTTCAGAAATTGCTCTGGGTGTGCCAAGTGCAGGTCTACAATCCATTTTTTTAACTCCAAAGGGAACAGAAGAATGTCCAAAGCTTTCAAGCTTTCTAATACACTAAGTGTTTGATCAATCGGCTCTCTACCCAATCATAAAAATCTGCATTGCTCTTTGGTTTGGCAAGAACCTGATTAGTGTCAGTATTGGCTTGTAATGAAAACTTTTTACCATCCATAATGGAGTATAGTTAGAGTGCTGATTTCATTGTTAGCAATATTAGCTTCAATTTGCAGTGGAATGGCTAGTGGAGTAGGTTGCCTTGCCCTACTCTTACAATCTTTTAATTCTTTTCACAATACCATTGGCAACCACAAAATTCATCTACCAATTGAGACTTAGTCTTTTTGTGCCAATCTTCTGAGTCCTTCAATGATGCAATTGGCCACCAAAATGTTGCTTGAGTTTGAAAACATATTGTACTTCATGTGTAAACTGAAATTTTCTTAATCAAGTTCCACCAGTTGCACAGATACATGATGGGTTTATTTGATAGAACACCAGCAAGTCCGGATATTGAGCCAGTATGAAATATGATATTTAATGGAGAACATATTCACCACTCAATTCATTGAAATGATCCAAGTGGTGAATATGTTCCCCATTGTAGGGTTCTGTGGAGGTGCCTTCTGTACTTGGACAGGCATTCTCATAGAATCTTTTCTTCATCTATGAGCAGGTCTCTCCAAAAGACCATAATCTGCCCAACATTGATAATGTGGTTACTCTGTAGGTAGGTGAATAGGTAAGGCACTTGGTGGCTGCAAGGTAAGTAGATGGATGTGGATGGTTAGGAAAAAGCTAACCACTATGCTTAGCTATGGGACAGGAAGACAGCAAATACATGTGTACCCTATCCACACTCCACATACCATCCATCCTGCATGGTGTGTTTACGGTTTCAATGGAGAAGCAAAGGGTATCATCCTTCCTTCTCCACCTCTGTAACCACTATCACCAAGAACAGCTCCCTGTTATCTTCCTTCTCCACCTCTGCAACCACTATCACCAGCAATAGCTCCGCTGATACTTAGCAACCAATGAACACTGGGCTGCAGTAATTAGCCCACAAACTGCACATTGCCAGTGCCAACTTTCACCATCAACTTCAGCTGCCAACAGCAACTTCCCTGAGGAATCGAAATTCATGCTCAATGTTCAAATAATCTGTAGGTGCACGATACATGGCAATGTAGCAGACAGTGCAACAACAGCCAACATGAGCACTAGAATCAAACGATCAGTTTCTGAATGTTGAATCCCCATCCTTCTACACCTCTAAATTCCATATACACACAAACAAGCAAGCTTTTGTCTGATTCTTCCCCTGCTATCAGCATTGGCAAAATCCAACCTGTTGCTATTTACAGGTCACCCCTACTTCTGAGGTAACTTATCCACCTAACAGCACTACTGATTAATCGACTCAAAAGGCAACGAACATTACCTCAACTTCATTCTTGACATATACACCAAGCAAAGGTGCATCTATGCGTATGGTGGATCAATCACTGCCCAGTCAAACACTTGCTCATACTGTAAAGCAGCACGGTCCCATGAGAAATCCTTTGACATTCCTCGCTGCATCAAGCGAATCCACCCATCCTTGTCATTTCTGAAGGTGAAGATTGATGTCCAGAGTGCGCCCATCATGGCCTCCTTTGTGAGAGGTGAGAAGGTCCACCCAGTTCCAGAGCCTTGGCCATTCTCTGCATATGGATCAAAGTTTTGGATTGTGTCCCTGAGGCCTCCAGTTGAGTGAGCAACAGGAACAGTCCCATAGCGCATTGCATACAGCTGGTTGAGACCACAAGGCTCAAATCTGGAAGGCATCAAGAGAATGTCACATCCTGCAGTAATCCTATGTGCAACAGGTACACTAAAGCCCACCCAACCTCGGAACTTCTCCTTGAATTCTCTCTCCGCCCATGTCATCCATCTCTCCACATCCGGATCACCACTGCCAAGCATCACCAGCTGCACATCATCCGTCATCAACTCAGGGAGAGCTGCTTGAATCACATCTGGTCCCTTTTGATAATCAAGGCGGCCTATGAACCCTATCAGTGGCACTTCCGATCTTACTGGCAGACCAAGTTCTTTCTGCAATGCAGCTTTGCATTCAGCTTTGCCAGCAAGGTCATTGAGCGAAAATGAAGAAGAAAGATGCTTGTCTGTCAAAGGGTTCCAGTCATCAATGTCTACCCCATTTGTGATTCCATTGATGACTGCCTTCCGGCTTGCGAGCAGACCATCTAGACCATTCCCGCCTTCTGGTGTGGTGATCTCCCAAGCATATCCCTCGCTCACTGTCAGTATGCGATCGGCAGTGACAATGGCTCCCTTGAGATGGTTCACAGCTTCCCCTTTATCCAATGCATGCTTCCTGGCCCACATGGGAAAAACCCATTCCAGTGCACTGTACCATTCTGGTGGCAATCCTAGATTGGCGTAAGTGGTACCTGCTTCCACGCCCTGATGAGCAAGGTTGTGAATGGCAACAATACATCGAGAGTTCTTGTAGACGTTGTGTGGACGGTACTTGGCCGCCAGCAGCACCGGGACGAGCCCCGCATGCCAATCGTTAGCAATGAACAAGCACTTGTCTCCGTAAGTGTATCCTCCCAACGGCAGCACAAGCGGCGCCTCGCAAGCGGCATGGCAGAGGAGAGTGAATCGGAACTGGTTATCGCCGTATGCGCCTCGCGTGTCGCCGTAAGGGGTTCCGGGTCGATGATACGAGGGATGATCCACAAAGACCCAGTCTACTCCGCCACGAAACTCGTGGAAGAACGCTACCTCGTGTGCGGCGTTGAAGCAACCGATGGTGATGCGACACTGGCAGTCGAAAGCGCCAGCGAAAACGGAATCCTCCGTTGTCGTCGTCGTCACCCCCACCCCTCCTCCTTTCATGTAGCGCGGCGAAACCACCATCACTCTGTGTCCTCTTCCGGCAAGCGCCATGGGCAAGGAGCCACAAACGTCTCCCAGTCCTCCGGTTTTGGAATACGGAGCAGCTTCCGCGGTGACGAACACGATGTTGTACAAAGTCCTGGTTTTCTTGCCAGTCTCTTCTCCATCTCCTGTTTCCACCAAGTTACGTAGCAACTCATTCTCTCGCTCGTTCCGCGCAAGGGGATTCACTGGCAACGTCAAGAAATTCTCTCCAGTCCTGGAACCCACAGCTTCTTGCTGCAAACCACTACAACAAACAACACTCCCCACACTCACACACCGCCTGGAATCTCCTCCTCCTCCTCTTCCTCCCCGCAACAACAACAAACCCTTCTTGTTCTCTTCTACTGGCGACAACAGAAAAGAAGAACACAACCGCCGCTGCTGTCGCAGTAGCCGCCACTGCAACAACTTCCGCTGTTCACGACCCAATGCCATCATACTCCACAACCGCAACACTCCATCACCACCACCACTACAACTGCTGCTAACACTGCTCCTGCTATTGCTACTACTACTACTACTACCGCTACTACAGGCAATGCTATTACCACTACTCCGACAACTAACTCTGTTTACGCCGTTGCTTCCACCCAATTGCTGCTGCACTGCAAACGCATCTCTGCAACGCAACAGTGCACCATTGCAACTCACAATTGCTACCCCCGCCATCACAGTGTTCACGAATTCCACACCCTGATTGTTCGTTCCTTCTCCTCTTGTGTTCTCTTCTCTTCACGCCCTCTTTATCTTCATCTTTCTCTCCTCTTCCCTTTCCCCTTCTTCTTCCTCCGCCTCCTTCCCCCTCCTCCTCCTCCTCCTCCTCCTCCGCCTCACTCGATTCCGCGATCCATTTCGGCGCTAAAGGGGACACAATGGAGCGAGCGAGCGAGGAACGAAAGCAAAACGCAAACAAAGACGCGGAGTGCGATTGGGAGCCGTCCGCCCACTTGTCTTTTGCAAAATAAAATAAGATAAATTATTGTTTGGGGTAATTAATAACCAAACTTTGGAAAGCACAAAACTGAAAATTAAATTAAATTAAAATCCCGGTTCTGGGTATAATCAATTTTTGTGGGTTGCATAATATTGTGATAATTTGGGTTCATTTTTATGATAATAGGTATAGCCTTGGTATGAGACTATTGGAGGGCATAATATGACACCCAACAAATTTTTTGTAGTAATTTTTTTTTTTAGTTGCATATTTATGATACCTATATGAAATTTGGCAATGTAATATTGCGTTTTTGCAAGGCTAAAATAATGTGAGAACTTAATTGATAATGTTAGTGTGACCATCAAAGGCCAATCCAAGCAAAGAAGGCCAGAGATGGATGGATAATGTTTTCTATTTCTAAATTTTTTAACCTAATTTTTGGATAGAAAATTTCCCAGCTTTCAGTAGCCACACAAAAAAGGGCCTATGAGATGAAGAAATGTGGGGGGGGGGAGGGTGGGAATACAATTTTGAGAATTGAAATTCATTCATTCATTCATTTCATTCATTCATATTTTGGGGCTTGACTTCTTCTTCTTCTCCTTCTTCCTATGGAGGAAGATAAGGTCACCACCCCCCAATGTAATGTGGATGTAGAGTAAGTAGCCTAAGGGGAGGATGTTAGGGGATTATTTATTGTGTTGTTTTGTGTCTTTTTTCTGTAGTTTGGATGGATGGGTGGGCTCACAAATTTCTTTCATTTGGATGGATGGATGGAAGAAATTGGGGTCACAAATTCTTCCATTTGGATGGATGGGAGGAATTGGGGGTCACAAATTCTTCCATTTGGATGGATGGGAGAAAATGGGGGTCACAAATTTCTTTCATTTGGATGGATGGGAAGAATTGGGGGTCACAAATTCTTCCATTTGGATGGATGGAAGAAACTGGGGGTCACAAATTCTTTCATTTGGATGGATGAAAGAAATTGGGGGTCACAAATTTCTTTCATTTGGATGGATGGTAGAAACTAGGGGTCACAAATTCCTTTCATTTGGATGGATGGAAGAAATTGGGGGTCACAAATTCCTTTCATTTGGATGGATGGTAGAAATTGGGGGTCACAAATTCTTCCATTTGGATGGATGGAAGAAACTGGGGGTCACAAATTCTTTCATTTCATTTGGACAGATGGGGAGGGGCCACACCTTTTCCATTACCTATAACTCTATGGAATGTTTGGCTGTTGGGTCTCGGGGGGTGGTCCCAAGCATGTGGTCACTTTGAGATTTGCATTAAAGACAAATGAGCATCGTCTTCTATTATCGTACCTACTGGGGCCAGATAGTGCTTGTATTATTGTTTTCTTTACTCGCTTATTTTGAGTTTTGTTTACATAAAACATGTTTAAGGCTAAGATATAAAAAATCAATATTGAGAATATATATTTTGTTGGAAGTTAGGCCACATGCCCTCATAATTTTTGACACTTTAAGCCAACTACCCAGATAATTATTAAGCTAAATCAATTTTAGCCTAACATGCCCAGCATGTAGAATTAGTACCTCTTATGTCACCTTAAGATTCCTCAATTTTGCAACCTTAGACAAAAATTGATTTTAATCTTAGGGCCACTTTACATAAGGGTCCAAGGTCGAAGGATCCAATGAAATAGGATAATCCTATTGGCTGAAAGCCACAAATTGACCCACGGCCTTTAGATGAGGGTCCAAGACCAAAAAGTGGCAAATCAAAGGCTACATGGCACCATTTTGGAAGGAAAAACAATGGGTTTGGACCCCCAAAAGAAAAAACTTAAAGGAGAGAGAGCTCATGATTTGAAGAACCAAAATGCAAGCTAGGGTCCAAGGCACGGTCCAACTCAAGAATTCAATTTGCTTCAAATGAGGCCAAATTGGTTCCTAAGAATTTGGACCATGGACCCATCTATAGTGAGCCTTATATTCAAATTTTGGAGTCTTTTTTTGGTTGGTTAGCAAGATGTTCATTGTATGTTTCCTCGTTTCTATTGGACACTCTACATAACTCCCATTCTTCAGCTTTGTTTACCTCTCACATTGAAGATAGGGATTTGAACCATGAAAACTTGGACTTTGATTATCAATAGCCAAGTGATTGTTTTTATTTTCAAAATCCACTTTGATAGTAGAAAAAAATAGTATATGAAAATTTTGGTATGATATTATCATTATTTTAAAATGATGATAGATTGTGTACCTTGTGTACATAGATAGTAGGCCAATGTAGGTAACTATTTCATTCTCCTTAAGGGCCTACACCTATACAAGTTCTTGATTTTTCTAATTTTTCTTTTCCATATTTTGAAATAATTTTAAAAACATTGCACACTAATTTGTTTGTGTAGTTTGCGGTAAGGAAGTTGAGGGAGGTTCATATTGAGGGATGTAAAGAATCAATAATTATGCTATAGCATTGTTTTTATATACGTGCATTTAAGAGTGAAAACTAGGGAGGAAAAAAATTGCAACATTGTTTGTTCAATAGCCTTTTCAAAACTATCACAAGTGGAACAAGAGCAAGCTTTGTAAAGAGATGTTGAACAATTAAATGACAATGTTAATCAAGCATAAGGGTCCATTCAAAATAATGTAAAGAAATGCCATGTTTGACATTCAAAAAAATTTGTAACAATTTAAGACATATTGAGCAACTGTTAGTTGTTGAGAAATGTGGAAAGGAAACGTGATGACTTGAACCCAAAACATCACAAATTCAACGAATAATATACAAATTGGTTTCGCATTCATGGTTACCCGTAACAACAATAGTTAAGAAATATGGTACAAATTATGATTTTTTCATCATTTGTGAATTATTTGTAGAAACCATGAAGTTGCAAATCCCTATGAAAACCTAGCTAGAAATAATTTGTGGACTTGGTTTACATCAAAGCGGGAATTGAAGCCAAACTATATTTAAGCCTTCAAATAACGAACATTTGTAAAGGATGAAAACAATAGTTAGATGAATAGTTTGGATTGTCAAAGTCATAGTTTTTAAAGATTGTGAATGACCTTAAAATGTAAAATCATATTCAACATTAATATTGTCAATTTTTTAAAGTATCCACATTAAAACAAAATTTAGTGAAAATTATATTGAAAAATATTGATGAACTTTTTAGAATAATGACATTTTTTTTGTCACATATAAAAAAAATTACATGTGAACTCAAAAAGTATGATATGACAATATCAACAAAAGAAAAAGGTGTCATATCAATGAGGTGTGTAAAACTAAAATACATTGAAATTATCTCAATACAAGACATTTTGATTTTTAATATTAATTTACAAGAAATTGCATCATTTTAGTTATTGAAAGTTGATTTTATGTTCAAAACTCTCATGTGGAGTTTTTGACCACACACATTTTTAATGATATTTATAAATTCAATTATCAATATTTTTTATAAGGGAATGCACATTTGATTAAATAGTTTGTTAAATGTCACATTGCCATATTTTAATTAATGTAAAACATGAACTTTCAAATGCAACTTTTGAACCACCCTACCATGTTTTCACCTTAAAACATCCAAAGCAAAATTTGCCAATCTTAAACAAATATCCCCCACTGCAAAATGAACTTGTGACAAAAATACAAAAAATGGAAAATGTTGGACAACTTTTATACATTTATACATTTCAATTAATTTAAGAAGTATGATATAATCTATTACTTTTGAAATTTTTCATAATGGCCATGGAGGTTTTACTATCATTAGATAATGGATTTGACAATTTTCAAAATATTACATGAATTAGTCCTTTCGAGCCACAACCACAATAGCCATCATATTGCCAACAAATTGGCATGAACATGTCGCAACATGACCTACATAATAACTTGATGAAAGTTTATTGCATCCATCAAAATCTTATATTATAGCCTAGGGTTAGTTTCCACATTGACAAAATGTATAAATTTTTTTTTCAAAACATGAATTCGTTTTTTAATTTTGAAATTATATACTTTCCATAATTTAGTATAATATTGTGAGATGAATAGTTAAATTATTCAAGATGTAGCTTATGATAGTTATGATGATTTTCAAGATGACAACTTCATATTTTCACAAATTTTCATTTGCATTATTTTGAAGATTATTTAATGATGAAACTAACTTGAGGGTAAGGTAGTCAACAATGACCAAGTTGGGATAAATCTTGTTCCAATATCAAGGAAAAAATCTAACAAAACAAAGGTACAAAACACATTTAAGTGCTAAGGTCAATGCATGGTTGAGTGGACCGATTTGGATGTCATGTAAACTAATTTTGCAAGGTGTTTGTCATTACAATGCCCATGTTGCTTATATAGATATTAAAATCTACTTAAAGGGACTTGGTTTGAAAATCTTAACTTGAATATCTATGTGATGCACAAAACCGTTTTGCAAAAATTTTAAACTTGTACAAGTCATGGACCTTCCAAGTCACAACTCATGGATTGTAAGTTTGGATTTCATTTTCTTATGAACTTTGACTTTGTCCATTGGTTGATGTTGCATGTGTTAAAGAGTTGGAATTAATTAAATATCATATCAAGGAAGTTAATTGAGGGGGTGGGGGGTTCATGATAATAATGGTACGGTTATATTTCTGTACTTTTGAATAGGCTAAAACAAAGGGTTTTCCAAAAAGTTCATATCATATTAAAGGAAGATGTGTTTTAGGCTAAATTTGTACACATGTTTAAAGGAAAAGAAACTTTATGGTGGACAATGATGACATGGAAAAAATACATCCAGCTTATTTCCAATCTTAGATTAAAAAAGGAAAATAGACCCAATTTCGGGCTTTTTAAAATGTAATAATGTGTGGCAAATTGGTCCACTCAACCATGCATCGACTCATTGAGGGTGGAAGACAACATCACAAATTTCATGGGCTATGATCTGGTAATGTTAATCATGCAAAAATGATTTTTTCATAGATTTGTAATTTTCAAATATGAACATCATGCATTCAAAACATGTATGAAACACATATAAATAAGATGTACAATTTTAATGTGACTTATAATCCTCCATCCTATTTATAGGTGTTTCATATTTTTTTAAACACATGACATTCATGTCTAAACGATATGAATATATGAAAACAAAATTTTGCATGATAATATCAAGCCAAATTGTGATTTGAGATGTTTGTGAAGAATAGACAAGTTATTATGGTAGCATCCTTGGCTACAAATGGATACCTAGACTTTTTAAACATGTTGTATTCATAACAACTACCCATAGGTGTTTACCATCTTCAAATGAACATGAAAACAAATGCATCAACTCAAGTTCAAATCTTAATGACAATCATTGTCGACATTAAAAATTACCACAAAATGATTTGTCCACAACATCTTGCTTCTTTAGTACCTACACAATTATATTTAACAATTCAATTAACAAGGAAGTCAAAAGTTAATATGGTCAACTAATTATTGAAATATTCATAAAAATAAAATAAAATAAAATAAGATCAAATAAAAAGATCCAAACATCATCACATTTGTCCTTGTTAATTCTGCCATTGAACTACAACTTGCGGATGTTATGATGTAACAACCTTTAAAACATCTTTTCAAGGTCAATTTTAATGTGTTGATTGCAAATTTTATCAAATAACAAATCTAAACATGATGCCAAAATGTGACTTTCATGATTGCAAAAATATGATTATAATCGAGTCTTGACATAAATGATGAGTCCTATTTGACTGTGTAGGTGTATGACTCAGTGTAGTCATGAAAGTCATGTTTTGGTGTAATGAAGATGGATAAAAGCCATACATTGATTTCAAAATGAACAACATAAAACCTCAATTTGTGGGTGGCTCCACTTTATAAGTGGACATAAGTGCAAGGCATGGAAAAAATGATGATCAAAGGTTGGGACAAAATGAAATTATAAAAACATTCACATTAAACTTTCGAGTAGTAGTTATGGAAGTTAATGCACATATGTTTTTTTCACATTCACTTTGAATGTTGAAATCAATAATATTGTAGAAAACAATGGTGTAAATTTGGCAAAACCCATTTTGATAGTACTGGACCATTATTTGCAGACTAGTTTTGCTATGGGTGAAGTTACAAACATAAATATTGTCAAAATTATTCCACTATGAATTCCACCCAACATTGAATGGGAAGGGTTCATAATCAACCTTGGGTGGAATGCATAGTGGAATAAGGACATGTTTTGAAGTAGTGGATGTAAGTAAGTAAGTAAGTAGACCTAGGTAGGTAGATAGACCTAAAGTACCTATTTAGCCTAACTAGCACTAAATGAAAGACCCCACATTTGCAACCAAGTTTTCAACTTATTTTCAACTACAATTTGTGATTCAAAATGACAAACCCAATTGAAATTTTTTTTTTGTAATTGAATTGTATTATTTGCAACTAAAAACCATTAAAATCAATAAGTATAAGTCAAAAATGACACTTTAATTGCAAACATCAACCATGTGTCAACACCACAACAATAGCCACTTCAGACCACTTTAGTTATAAATAACATTTACCCTTATAATTGAGGACAAGCTTGTGATGATGGTGATCACCCACTAGGCTACCAATGGGGAGAAAGGTGAGATAGAAAGGGGTATACAATAGTGAGGTTAAAAAGGGGGAAGAAGGTTGCAATGTGGGTTTTAGGGGGAAAAATGTTATGGGGTTGGTTTAGGGGGGAAGAAGGGCTTTGGTCCTCAATAAAGTTTTTTTTTATGTCAGTTTTGTGATGTAATCAAGTTGCCAATCATCCATAAGTTAATTTATTAACAAAATACAAAAGGAAAAAATAAACATCCATATATATTTTGTGCTACATACTTGAAGCACGTATAAACATGTGGTGATTTCCAGATTTTTTTAAAATGTTTTTTTGGCAATTTAAAAATAAAAAATATTGAATTTGTGACCCAAAAATTGACACTGCAACACTGCAAAGTTTCACATGAAAAAAAGGTTAGTCCGTAATCACTTTTATTCTCTTTGGCTAAATTTAGTCGATTAATCCAAAAAAGTTTCAAAATGGTGAAAACTATATTTTTTTGTTTGAAAACCATTATATTTTTCTATTGGGTTATAACATGTAGCTACGAAATATGAACGATTTTATTTTTAAAAATTACATTCATATCTGGCATGTAGCCAAATTTGTTTATTTTCTTGTGGAAAATACAAAGTTCAGTTACAAAACAAAATTGAAAAGAAAAACTTTTGTGCTTTGGTATTGAAGGGTTGCTCCATTACTTATGACGCTCAAAGAGCATTTTGTAGCCCTCCAATGTGCACATCCAATGACACAAAAATGGCTCAATTTGATCAAGGAAGGAGGAAAATATTAGAAATTAATAAGATGATAGATACTTGCTCAGCGATGGATGATTCTACCCTAGCTTTTTTGGAGCAGGGATAGCAATTGGAAAGGTGTTGACTAATTACATCAGTCACATTTGATGCTTGATAGTTAGCTCTATGCGGTGGTCACAACAAGAAGGACCCATTAAAGTTCTCCTAAAAGTCAGGCAATTAGGAGTTGAGAACGAAGGCCGGAGTGACCCAGCCCCCATGACTGCACCAGTTCTGTTTGGGATGAACTTGAGTTCATCCCAATTATTGGATCTATTGCAGGCATTGAGGTTGGGTCAATTCTTTTTTTTTCCCTCATTTATTTCAAGGTTACCCATTAAAAAAATCTACTCTATTGCCCAAGCATTTCAAACCCCAACTACCTACCTCCCCCATCAAAAACCCTAAACCTCACCGTCACTCAACAACAAAAGTAATGTTGCAGAAGATGGTGCTACAAAAGCAATGTTGAAGTGCTGCTGCAGAAGTCAATGTTGCAGAAGCGGAAGCAATGTTGCAGAAGACATTGCTGAAGTGATGTTGCAAAAAACGCTCCTCCAGAAAAACCAGTGTATCTGTGGCAAGTAAGTGTACATCAACCTTTCTTGTTATTTGCTTATTTTTCACTATTATTTTTTTGCTAAAATGTAGTAGATGACGACGAACTTGCTTGGTTTGTCGTCGTCTTCTGCACCAAAAAAAAAAACAAAGAAATGACGATGAGCCTTCCGGCTCGCCATCATCTACTAACTTGAGAAAAAAACAAAGAAATGACGATGAGCCGAAGAGGCTCACCGTCATCTGCTGCACCTAAGGAAAAAAAAAGGCAAAGAAATGACGACGAACCAAGGAGGTTCGCCATCATCTACTACACCTAAAAAAATGCAGAAGATGCTGACAAACTGGGAGGTGCCTGGCTCGTTGTCATCTCTTGGGATTTTGTGATCCCATTGACTGCATCACCACCTCTCCTGGGTTTTTATGATCTCGCTAAGATCTTGGAGACTGCATCACCACCTGATGCATCTCCTGGGATTTTATGATCCCATTGACTACATCACCACCTGATGCATCTCCTAGGATTTTGTGATCTCAGTGATTGCATCAAGTGGCATCTCCTAGGATTTTATGATCATCACCACCTACATCACCACCTGCATCACCGCCTCTCTTGGGATTTTATGATCATCACCACCTCTCCTGGGATTTTATGATCATCACCACCTAAATCACCACCTTTCCTGGGATTTTATGTTCATCACCACCTCTCCTGGGATTTTATGATCATCACCACCTAAATCACCACCTTTCCTGGGATTTTATGTTCATCACCACCTCTCCTAGGATTTTATGATCATCACCACCTTTCCTGGGATTTTATGATCATCGCCACTTGCATCACCACCTCTCCTGGGATTTTATGATCATCACCACCTGCATCACCACCTCTCCTGGGATTTTATGATCATCACCACTTGCATCACCACCTCTCCTGGGATGTTATGATCACCACCACCTGATGCAGTTAGTGAGGAG
>Ga0209208_10001023_pt1 | contig 38828 bp, 28 predicted proteins | sample S1TSphfallax_3_FD_187694 | JGI IMG/M metagenome (GOLD analysis project Ga0209208, IMG submission 187694) | Host-associated microbial communities from peat moss isolated from Minnesota, USA - S1T2_Fd - Sphagnum fallax MG (SPAdes) (version 2) | ecosystem: Host-associated > Plants > Peat moss >... | reverse complement strand
AAATTCATTTTTCAAACAAACTTTGATTCTACACACCCACATCCTTCTCACCTATTTCATCCATAATTGTTTCCATTCATCCTTTTACATTGCAATCACAACTAAACACAATGATCACAATTCATCACAACATTATCATTAGGATCACCATTAATAAATTGTGCATTACCATCTCGTACATGCCATAGGTGTTTTAGGGGCAAATTTTGCTTATCTAGCATAATGGGAGTAATTAAGATTTTATAATTGCAACCTTCCATTGGTGTATAATAGAAATGGGTGTTAGGTTCATAAACAAGACTTGTGATAGGTTGCTACATGGATGTTTACCTAAATTCATAGGTCAACTCCAAAATTCATTCCAATTTTGTTTAATCGATGTTTCCTTGTTAAGTGTGTTAAATAATGGCAAAGAGGAAGCCAATCAACACAAATGGTTGATTGTCATGGTGTAGGGCATATTAACAAACTTTTGGTTATTGCTTTTTTTTGCAAGTTTTGTTGCTTATAGGTTATACATAATCCATCATATAAAAGACCAACAAATTTGCATTCAATTCTAAAACCTAAACCCCAAATTCACATAATTACCATTTAAGAATTAAAATTTTAAAAACTACTTGATTCCACATATATTAATGACAAAGATTCTATATTTTAATTTTGTGACCAATTTTTTTCAATGAATATAACAAACCCTAAATTTTCCAAGCATAAGAATTTTTTAGATGTGCAAATGGAATTATTTGGTTTTTCAATTGGTGTGCACATACATAACCATTAATAAACATGATTCACAATTTTCTATTTTCTTAAATAATATTTCCATTTCAATAATGAAGTTGAATACAAATGCATCCCATCCCATTCAAGTCATGTAGAATGTCTCTTAGGCAAATGGGATGTATGGGTAATCCATTATGCAATGTCGAGGTGTTTTGATGTGGGTATTGTAAAGTTCAGAGGTTGGGTCTACACTAACATGGGGCAAATATTTCTTTTTTTAATAAATATTAATTGGGTATTAACCGATATTAAACGAGATATATGCATATATGCCCACCGAGTCTTACTTTTTCAAAAATCTAAACCCCCCTCTACCTGACATTTTAAAAACGTTAACACCCACCCATTTCATAATTGGTGTTCGAATAAATGAGAACATGAGAATTTTTGGAAAACACCCTACAACCCAAGGAAAATAATAATGTAGGGTGTTTTTCAAAAATTCAAATCAATAACCTTTTCATCCTCAGAGGAGCTTGCAATTAGGGTTAGGGTGAAAGAAGCCCATTGCATGTTCTTTGTGTGCATCGAACACTAAACAAGAATAAAAAATGAAATGTGGAGACTACATGGTAGCCCCAACCATGTTCCTTTGGGTAGAAATGGATTAAATTGCCCTAGGGAACAACTTCCCCTATGGAACAACTTTTTCAAGGAAAAAGGGACTAAGTTGCCCTAGGGAGCAATTTCCCTAAAGAACAAGTTCCCGAATGTTTGACAAGAAAGTACAAAAGGTAAATGTTTTCCAAATCAAATGTTCGTCATGCCATTGAAAACTCTTCAAATGTAAATATTTAAAATGATCTGACATTTTCAATTTGAAATGATTAATGAGTTAAAAGTTATGACAAAAATAATAGATGGGGGTCAAAACTTTCAAGTTGCCTTCTCCTTGGGGTGGAAGGGGACTAAATTGCTTCAATGAATAATTTCCCCTAGGGAGCAAGTTCTTCAATGTTTGACAAGAAATATAGGGGTTCAATGTTGTTCAAATCAAACATTCTTTATACCATTATAAAATTTTCAAAGCTTGGATATCTAAAATGATCTTGGAATTTCACTTTGAAACTATGAACTAAAAGATACAACAAAAAGAAAATATGAGGGACAAAATTTTCAAGTTGCTCTAAATTGCCTCGAAGAATAATCTCCTAAATGTTTGACAAGAACATATAAGGGGTAAAAATTATCCAAATCAAGCATTTTTTATACCATTAAAAATATTTTGAAGCATAGATATATAAAATGATCATTTAGTTTTTATTTAAATCTACAAGCAAAAATTAATGATGAAAATAAAAGTCGGGGTCAAAGTTTGCCTTTTTCCTGAAGGAGAAATGGACTTGGAAATTTGACCCTTGGCTTTTATTTTCACATAATTATTCGTGCATAGCCTCAAATTGAAAATGTAAGATCATTTTAGATGTTTTTGCTTCAAGGTTTTTCTAATGGTATAAAGAATGTATGATTTGGACAAAGTTTACCCGTTATATTTTCTTGTCAAACATTCAAGAACTTGCTCCTTGGAGGAAATTGCTCCTTGTGGCAACTTAATCCATTTTTCCCTCCCTTGCAAAGAAGGAAATATTTGTTTAGCTCTTCAAGGGAGAAGGGAACTCAAAAAATTTGAAATATATATTTCTTATTGAGCATTGTTTTGCAATTGCGTCAAGATTCAAAACTCGAGACCATTGTTGCATTTAATTCATTGATCATGTTTAATGTGTTGTGTGTTATGTGCTTGCAACTTGTATCATTTCATGATTTTTCCACAATTGTCATTTTTTAGTTTTTATTGTTTGCAACATTCACAATGCAATGTTGATTTGCACATTTATGTTTCATGAATACATCTAGGAGATTTGGAAGTAAATCGAGAACATGGATCAACACCAACACTTGAGTGTCAGTGACTTAGAAGAAAGTAAATGTATTTTGTTTTCTTCCTTTGTTGTGCTTTTGTGAACAGTTTTTGGGTTTCTTAGGTTGAATGTTTTCTAAAACATTTTTACATTAAAGATTCTGGAATTGAATCAAATTTTGAAAGAAGAAAAGGGTTGATTGCTTTTTAAAACATTTTTACATTAAAGATTTTGGGGGAGAATTGATTTTCTAAAAATGAAAGAACAAGGTTAATGCACAATCATTGTATAAAAAGGGTGCAAATCATGGGGTTTTGCATTGTGTTATGTATTGATTGTTGCATTTCGCACACCTATTGCCTTGTTGCCTTGATCACAAAGCCAAAATCATCATGGGCTGAGGCGTAAAGCTACAAGGGTGGCATCTTCGGCTTTGTTCCCATCGTGAAACTACAATCCATACCCTTTAAACCCTAAACCTTTATTTTATCCCACTATTCTTATCATCTTGCTTTTATGTTATAGAAAAAAGTTTGATCTTGTCATGAAAAAATGAATCTAACACATTCCATTGTGCTAGGTTCCATTTGATCTAGTTTGATTTATTTCAATTTCTCATGACATCAACTCTTTTTCCAACATTTGCAGGATATGACAACAATTACAGTATTAGCAATGTGCAATTGTATGCACAAAGGTGGGCATGAGATGGAAATTCTAGACATTGATGGTGATTTGATGGTGTTGATGAATAGCATGTCACTAAAGTGCACTTGGAAAACTTGTGAAAAAAAAATTGGCTTGGAAGTTGTACTACCACAATTCAATAACATAGATTATGCAGTGTAGTATTATATGCCATAATGATACAACTATTCCTAAAATCTTGGCCATGGACACAAGATATAAAAAAGGCCTCATTGCATACCATAAGTCTAATGGCATAACAACCATGAAAAAACACATTGAATTGGAACATTATGTTTTGCTAAAAAAATTGTTAGAAGATGCAACAAACCTTGCTCTAAGATTTCCACTCAATCATGAGCCCAATAAAAAGAGGGAAAATGTATCTCGTTCCTTCTTTAATTTTTAGTTTTTTTTTAACTACTAGTAAGTTCAAGAAGGATGGTGCAACTCAAGTTGGTTTATTGGAAGATCTAATGATGTTTGTGATTAAAGGGTTGATGCTTATGAGGACTATTGAGTCAATTTGGCTCTAGAGGTTGGCATACAACCTATGTCCTTAACTTGTGTTCTCACCCAATAAGACTTTTGTTGAAGAGGTTTTGTTAGGCTTGGTTGAAAAAACCATGACTATTTATTGGTTGTTTACTTATTAATCACCTACATTTTGACTTGTGGATAGCAAAAGGAATGTGGGATGTTTTTGCTATTGTGCTGAATTTAATTTCAAGTGACTAGGAGACAAAAACATATCACCATCAAGTTGTTTGAGGTTTTAGACACAAGCAGTGTAGTTCTAGCTCTTAAATTACAAACGAAGGTTACAACTTCTTTAAATATATATAATTTATAATTTATTTAAATATGAATAAGGTGTTTAGAATTATGATTTGAAAATATACCTTAGATATATTTAGAATATTTTAAATTTTAATAAAATATCACTTAAAGATTAAATTAATAAATAACACACCAAAACATACCCATTTATCTCGTGTGTTCCATAAAATATAGACAAAAATGACTTCCCTTAAACCCATCATCGATGGTTGTTGGACCAACAATGGACATGCAATGATGACAATGAACCATGATGTACACATTGCAAATGAGAATGTAGCGTCAACATCACATCAATATTCACAATCTTTTATCCAATTTCTTCATTTTAGGTTCGATATGTACATTTTGATGGAGGAAAGTGGAAAACCATCATCCCACATGTGCATGTAAAATCATTGCCATTACATTTTGAGTAAAATAAATGGCCCATAAATGGGGAAAAAATAATTATATTCAAAATTCAAGTATAGGTTATGTACTTGGAGTTAAAAATTTCTTATGCAAATTTTGCCTTTGATTTAAAGCATTAAAAAAAGTCAACATCCATGGATTTCAAAAAAAATTGAATATGTTATTTGTTTATGATTGTGCACATCAATTAAAATATTTGGTTTCTCAACATCTACAAATTTCTTTCCTACCAATCCCATTAACAAGGTGGCACATCCAACATCCTAACAATTTGTTTAACATATGATGATTTCATAAATACAACCTTTTGTTTTCAATTTTATGATGTTCATCATTAACTCACATCCCAAGAAATATTTAACATTCACTAGCAATAGGTTTTTAGGTGTTATGTAAAGCCCTTAGAATGGGTTATACATAAATAAAAGACCCACTCCCAAGGTAGGGGTTGAGGGGGGTCCCACATTTTTGCACCACTTCAACTTGATATTCAACAAAAGGGTGTTTCAAGACATTGAAATTATTCATTATAGTTATGCTTAAAATCATTTATATAAGGACCAACATCCAAAACCCTACATAGAAATAATCTTTGTGCAAGTGTAAGTAATGAACTTATTTACAATTCATTTAAGTATAAAACCTTTCTATCATCCATGGAAGTGTAAATGTAAAATTATGTAAGTCAATTTTAAGTTGTCTAAATACATGTAGTTGTAAGTGTACACCCTTTGTGCAAAGTTTTGCAAATCAATTTTTTTTTAATTAAAAAAAAATCTTGCACAAAATGTCAAGATGGGGTTTTTTACAACCAAGATCATGGAACTATTGCAATAGGTATGGTGTTTGGTTTCAATGGGTATTTGAGCTTGTCAGTAACAAGTAAAAAAGGAATGGGTGGATAAAGGAAGGAGGAAAGTAAATGGAGGAACTCAAAATGTAGGCATATATTCAAAGGTGATAAAATCCCCCCCCCCCCCAAGTATTTGTTAGCAAGGGAAGGAAATGTTGGATAGATCTACAATGGGTGAGAAATGAGAAAATGTGGAAGCAAGGGAGTATCCATGCATTGACCCATGTAAACATCAAATTGTTGAAGTAATTGTCTACACAATAAATCATCAATAGTCATGTGAAGTAGTGCGAAACCCAAGTAAGAATTAAGGGAATGTAAATGATCATTGTATTGGTAGGTAAATAGGTAAAGTCATTGGTGGCTACTAATTAGGTAGATGCATGTGGATGGTTAGCATTAGTGAAATGTGCTTGTATTTGGAAACCCATGTAAGAATTGGTGACTTTTGCTCCATGTATGAAGAATCAAAATGGACCTTATACCCACTTTCTAAGAACACCTTAAGATTTAAGCTTAGGACTCATTTGGAGATGAAACCCAAGTTCTACTTTGAACCACCAACACAAATGTTTTCATTAAAAAAACCTATTCGGACTTGAATTGAAGTTTTGGTTTACAAGTGGGTTCAAGTTATCTAACTTTAAGGCATTTTTTGGGGGCCTCCATTGCTTTCTTTGTTTGAACTTTTCACCTCCCCCGTCAATTTCTTTCACTTCCAACTCACCTTTTTACTCAAGCTAATTCATTTACCTCTCACCACTAAACATTTTAATGTTTTTGTTCACCTATCATTGTTTGTTTGTTTTGGCTTGGGTTTTCATATTTGTGTTATGTTGTGTGGTGTTTTTTCTATAGTCGAAGTCTCACAAGAATTTTCCATTGCTCTTATTACCAAGCTTTCATGTGCCTTTTCTCATGGCGTTTTCTTACAACTTTTGTGTTTCTACGATGGTTAAATTCTCACTAGCATTCATAGCTTTTAGTTAAATAGTTCTTTTTTTTTGCTTCCTATTTAGTTTCTTGTTATTTTTGGCTCATTTTTCTTTTTAAAAATTTATTGTTATTATTTTTTTAGTTGATCTTTTTCCTTTTGTCTTTTTTACTTTCATTTTTTTATTGCAAGACATTCATATGCAAGGTGAATTTTTAACATTGCACATTTGTCTTCAATGATGTTCTCCAATTGAAGTAAGCTGTATGTTTTGAACTTTTGTACATTGTTGTTGTGAAAGGGTTAGTAACGGTTATTGCAATGTTGCTTTAGAGCAAGTTCAAGGTAAGCCATAACCTCCTTCACGCCTTGAAAGAAAATTACTTATCATCTTTTGTGTTTTTTTCAAGTTCTAGTTGGTTCTCCATGTTCATTTCCTTATTTAAGTTGACTTTAAAATAATTTGAAAATTACAAACCCTAAACTTGATTTCTTTGTTGATTTTTTATTTTTGTGCATGCAACTTAAACTTGAAAGGGGATGGCATTAGCAAGTGCAACTCCTAAAACAAAAACAATGCTAGATGAGGACAACAATGAATCTTCATTCTTCACTATTGAACTAATTGAATATCAAGAAGCATCCAACATTGGCATGGAAACAACTTGGAAACTGCTTGGTCCACAATTAGTTCAATAATTTGGTAATAATGACATGTGGTATGCCTTTCATTGCACATTAGATTATGGGACCTTCTTTGTTGTTTATGATTTTGTTGTAATAATTCTTGCAACTCACAAATGATGTGATGTGTTGTGTCACCTTGCCTTATTGCAAATTGATCATAGGATGCTTACCCAAGGGAATATTAAAAGGCTTTTAAACCACAACAAATAACATGAAACAAATTTGTTGGAAAAACATGTTTTTAATGAAAATCTAGAGGAGTGTAAATGTCGGGGTTTTAAAAAAAGTGAAGAGTGGTAAAATCTCCTAATAAAAAATGTGGTGTAAATAAGAGAAAAATTGTGCCACCACCATCTTAAATTACAAATATTTTGGCAACCAATGACCTTATCACAAATTTGACCTTACATTACAAACTTTCCTAAAGGATCTAGTGTTATACATTGCAAAAGGGTACAATCTTTTCTCTTTTGTTGAAAATCCATGATTGAAGTAATTAGTTTTACATCAATATTGTGGTGTGTTCGATTTTTATTTTGACACCAATTGGTGAATGAAAAGCTTTCGAATATTGTGACACTTGAACCAAGGAAAAATATGTTTTGCCTTTTCTTTTGTTGTGTTACATGCATAACTTCTTTTGCTCTTTTGAAGTTAATAACCAAAACACAAGATTTTTCTAGTTTCACATTATGCATTACCATGAAAGTTGATGTGGCCAACATTGAAGCTATGAATTGACCATTATTTCATGGCGATTTTGATTCAGAATTACAAGAATTATAAAAATTCAAATTAAGGATGATAACACAAATTGTCAAGATATTGATGCCATTATTGGCATTTTGTATTGCTTACAATGATACCAAGGCGCACAACATGTTGTCATCATGTTAGAATCTTGTTTCAAGAATAGGAAAATTAAATGGGATTTTGTGGGTGCATTATTAAAAATTTTGGTTTTTCAAATTGGAAATTATGGTAAAAAAATCCAAATTTGGACGAGTAAAAAAAACCCCTTGTCATTTTGGACAAATCGATTTTAATATGTCCAATGTGACTGGGGTGGTCTTTTTGACTAGCAAAGTGAAGACCATTTGACTAGTTAAATTACTTAAATAAAATTTTAAAAATATATATTATCAAAAAAAATAAAAATTAGGCAAGTATGTAGGCAAGTCATAAAAATGCAAGTAGGTAGGTGGTAGCCTGCCCTACTTCACCTAACTTAACCTAATATAATATAACCTATTTAACTTAGCCTAGTCTACTAACCATAGCCCCCTAAGCATGTACATAAATTACAACTATTAGGAATTGAACCTTTGACCTCCCCATGATAAACCAAATCCTTAACCAATCAACCACACCATCAAAAGGTGTTCAACTTTTGTCAATTTTTTTAAAACACATGTTTTTGTTGCCTCATCACTATAACACTATGAGGTACATAGGTAGGTTGTAGTAGGTCAATGGGTGGGTAGGTAAGTAGGTATGTAACAATAACATTGGCCATCTTGATTACATGTTTTACTTGACTAAAACTCTATTGGCCATTTTGAATAAATGTGTCATGTGTTTCTTTCCAACTTGATTATATATTCCATTTGACTAAGTGTCATTGGCCATTTTGAACAAGGTTGTCAATTTTGTGTCCAATTTGACTGGATGTTCAAATTAAGAAATAGTTAAATAGGTTATTTCAACCATGTTGATTGGTTAAAAGATACACATGTCATTCAAGCCTTTAGTCCAAATGTACATGTTCACTAATTAAAAAAGACAAATCAGTCAACTTAGACCATGTGAAAAACCAAGAATTCTAGTAGTGGTGGTGCATTTGGCATTCAAAATATTATTTAAATATGATGTTAAAGAATGCATTCATAGTCTTAAACACCAAGGTAAAAGTCCTTTTCCAAGGACTACATGTGATATATGACAATTTACATTCATGTGTTGGTACATTATCTTAAATTTCACATTTTTCACATTTAGTTTTAAACAATATGCTAGATTTAAATATTTTTTGACTACATCTGGATCATACATTATGTATATTATGCATTTGTGTTTTTAATCACATAAGAATGAATAACCTTTGTTAAAAACACATCTTTATAATTCAAGAGTTTAGGGCCAAAAACATGTTTGAACCAAAGGTGTTTGAATGTGTTGTAATAATGAAATCCACCAATTTCAACTCCTTTTGCTCTTTCAATCATCAATGTTGGGATCCTTCCAATTTTGAAAAGGAGTGATGCTTAATTGATAAGGAAAAAATATGTTTGAAAATAAAATCCACCTCAAAACAATGTTTTATCACTTTTGAAACATCCTCAATTTGCATCAAATTTTGAGCATTGAGACTTTGCAAGTATGGAATTTATTTTGGAAAAATAGTTAACAATCCAAATTATTATTCTCCCCTCGTGATTTTTTATGATACATAAGTGTAATTTTAAGTATTGTCTACCCTCTAGGTGGATCTTAAGATAGTGAATGCACCTTCAAATTGTTTGGGTACATTCATAAATTAAGGAGCCATAAGAAGTGTAACCATTGCACATTAATAAAATTAGTTTACATGATTAAAATGATGTTTAATTCCAAAATTTTCATGAATTTTTAATACAATATGCCACAATGTTTATAATATATCAATTTATCATGTGAATAAATTTGAAAGTAATCCAATAAGTATAAAATACCCAAAAACACATTTAAAACATTGTAACCAATAGTTAATATTTTAACATCATTTCATGATTACTTAAACATTTTTTGGCCAATCTTGAGATACCACATTAATTTGTTAGTGCAACGTATTTCATGAATTCTTTATTTAAAATCTAAAGGTGTACTTTTAATTAATCATCAATTCATAAATGTATTCATTTACCTTTTTATTACATGTGTACTTACACTTAAACCTTGTTAAGGTACTACTACCAGTAGTATTAATTGAAGACAATGATATGTTATTTGGGGAAATTGTGTTTAATGATGATACAATCATATTTACTTCAAAGAATGAATTGCAAATGTTTCAATGACTATCTATGCTGCTGACAAAAACAATAAACACCTTAATTTAGTGGTCCCAACATGAAGTGCAATTTTCACATGTGTCTTCTTGGTTCATCAAACTCTTAGCATTATTGATTCATAAATTGAAATATATATATATATATAGTGTGGTTAATGTTATTACAAATTTACAACGATTTAGGTAAGGGATTGAAAATCTAAAACACCTCATCTTGGTTGTAAAAAAAAAAGCCCAATCATGCTCATGTTTGGTGTGCTAGCCAAATCTTGAACCCAAAGAACATGAATGACTTTCTAACATCTATAACTACTACGAACAAAGTGAACAAGAAGTTCATGGAGGAAAAAAACATTTTTGAAGAAAATTTTGAATTATTTTGAAGGTCTATTGGACTTTTCTTTTTTCACTTTGTGTTGTTTTCATCATTTGTTCATTCTATGTAGTTTATTTTAATTGTTTTTCTTGTGTTGATTGTTGTTTATGGGTGTGTAATATGGAAAAGGTGCATATTGATTATTGGTTGTACAAATTCAATGTAAAGGTTTGAAAAATTCATGCATTTTTGTGCTACATTCCAATGATGAAATGAACTTGTTCATGAAGAAGAACATTGATGGTCTTCAAACATGGGTGGGTTGTTAATTAATTATGTTATATTTGGTTTCTATCACATTGTGCTTCTTGTTGAAGTTTTATGTTGTCCATTTTTTTGTTTTTTTTACAAATCATATGTTCTCCATTTGAAGGTAGTCAATTGTGGGTTTACCATGTTCAATTGAAGGTTTGCCATGTCCAATTCGAGGGTTTGTTATGTCCATTGAAAGTTTGAGGGTTTACCATGTCTATTTGAGGTCAAATGTTAGTGGTTAATTCTATTATTTGTCATTATATTATTTGTAAATCATTTGGAGTCAACCTAAGTCATGTTGTGATTTTGTCAAGTTTTGTTAATTTAAATCATGTATCAGTTTTAGTTAGTCCCAAGTTTTAATTGTTTTCAAGTTTGTTTTTCAAATTTTGTTGTGCTTAAAAGCCCCCTTCACAAGAAACATATGTTGCAAAGTCGATTGTGATCCAACAATTCATTTACATTCCAAAGATGATACAATTTAAACATTGAAGATTATAGCTTTTCCTACCTTTTGTTGGTTAAAATCGTGCTTGTGCATTCTATAATGAGATAAGGACAAAATGTGTCAAAAATTCAAAACATGTTTTTCACATTCATTGTTTTTTCCCCCAAACTTCTTGGACAATTTGTGTGTTGAATAGGAAAACTAGATCTCATATCAATTTCAATAACATCAACATTTTGATGTTATAATCCTAAATTTAGACCACCCTTGGAACCACATCCTCTTCAAAAAAAACCTTACATTTGTTAATCACCCTATGTAAACAAAGCAAATATGATCTAAACCGCCCTTGAAACCACATCCTCTTCAAAAAAAACCCTATGCTCCATAATCACCCTATTTAAGCAAAGCAAATATGATTAGACCACCCTTGAAACCACATCCTCTTCAAAAAGAATCCTATGCTTGTTAATCACCCTAATTAAGCAAAGCAAATATGATCTAGACCGCCCTTGAAACCACATCCTCTTCAAAACGAACTCTATACTCGATAATCACCCTATTTAAGCAAAGCAAATATGATATAGACAGCTCTTGAAACCACATCCTCTTTAAAAAAAAAGAAAAAGAACGCTATACTCAATAATCATCCTATTTAATCAAAGCAAATGTGATTTAAACCACCCTTGATTGAAACCACATCATTTTCCAAAAAAATAAAAATAAAAAAATCCCTAAATACTCGATAATCACCCTATTTAAGCAAATCAAATATGACCCCTTAGTAGCGCAAGTTTTTTCCATTTAAAAATTCTTTTTGAAGACCCTTATTATCCAAAGGTTTTTCCACATTTGTAAAACATGGAAGATCTAGGACCGCAAGTTCTTTAAAATAAAAATAAAAATAAAATAAAAATAAAAATAATAATAATACTTGCACAACACCTGAATGGCACATAGTTAACCCACTATGGTTAACCATGATTTAGTTAGTTCACTAGATTGTTGGTTATGAGGGGTTTGCACAAAACCTTCTTAAATAATGGGGGGTTATATTATATTATAATATAATTATTTATTATTATTATTTTCATTTTCCATTTTCCAATTTTTTTGGGTCAGGAATTTGCAATATCCAAGTACCACCGGTCCAGGTTACATTGGCTTTTTTTTCGCACGTGCCGGTGTCTCGGGCAGCCCAGGTGTCGGGATCTGAAGCCCCCGAGAGTTCCCATCAACAAAGGGAACGTAGGGAACTCAACAATGGGAACGAAGAACAGAGGCCTGAGCCGAAGAAGATAAGGTACTCACTCCCCCATTGGCTGCTGCGTGAATCGGCACCTCAGTTTGGACGCTCCAGATGTTCTGCTCCCAAATCGTGTGGTCCCTACCAGGTTACCATCAATCGGCGATCCCTGGCTTCCCCCACCTGTTGCAGAACTTGCCCGCTGTGTTTCAGTCTCTCTCTTTCTCCTCCCTTTCTTTGCTTTCGCCAACAGCTCCGCCATAGCCAAAGAGAGCTTGGGCTCACGCTCACGCTCACGCTCACGCTCACGCTCACGCTCACGCTCACGCTCACGCTTGTCCAGGGTCTACACGCGACGGTTTCTCTCTCTCCCTACTCGTTTTTTTTTTTTCCTGGATCTGAGCTTTCCTGCGGTGGTGAAAACTCGATGGCTTGTATGGCGGCATTGGTTGGTGCATCCGTTGCAATTGGAGCACCTAGCGCGGCTTTGTCGCGGTCGTCGGCTTCATCCGTTATTTGCTCCTCGTCCTCGTCTTTCAACCCTGTTTTCCTCAGGAACAGGAGTTTCCACGGCACGACTGTGAGACTCGGTGCCACAAAACCAGGTTTAACTTTCAGTTCCTTTGTAATATTATGCTGGGAGCCCCCGGCTCAGATGATGATGGCGTTCTCGAGTATTATTCTTACCATGGTTGCTTATTGCATTTTGAGGTGCTCGCTAGTGAGCAATGTCCCCCCCCACCAAAAGTTTCGGATTCCGTGAATTTTTTTCGTAATAGGTATCACATTGAAGCGTTGTCGCATATATTTTTCATTCTTGCTTTCCTAGTAAATCTCAGCAATGTTTTCCTACCATCAGAATTTTTTTGCAGCAATATATATATATATATTTGTTGCGGAGATATTATAGGACTTTTGTCGTAAATTTCTTTACGAACTTCATCTGGTTTCTGGAGGGTTACGCTGTATGTATGGACGTAGCAGTATAGGTCCCTTTACTTTCTGCAACACCCGAGGTGTTCGTTCCTATACTCAATCTGACATTGCCCGACCTCTTGATCATGGTGTGGTTTCTCGGAAAGCCACTTCCAATTTGTAATGCATGGCTGTCTGGTGGAATCCGAGGGCATAGTCAGCTTTTGGTACTAAACAGGTTCCATTTCAAATGCCGTGGACTTTTGCCATGTACTACCACTGCAGAATCACGAGGATTCGCCCCTCTACCCGTCAGGGCCGTATCATCAGACGATTCCACATCAGATGCTGCCAAACAATTTGAGGAATTGTATGCAGACCTGAAGGCTAAGGTCAGTTATTCAGACTTATTATTGTTTAACTTTAACCTGAGAAATCTCTCAATCAGCAGGCTATAAGCTGGATATACCAAGCTGCTTCACTAACTGGAATGTCCATGCAATGCTTCAGTGGGATGGTCTGGAGAATAAGACAACTGTTGTAGTGTATGCTGGGGGTGCTCTTGTGGCCTTGTGGCTGTCGTCCACTATTGTTGGTGCAATCAACTCTGTGCCACTGGTATGTCCCTCTTATCCAATGAATCACAGAATTGGTCTTCACATGCAAATTTTGAGGATGTGACTGCATAGGTATATGGTCCAACAGGCATGTCTCACTGTGCTTCTTTGTGAAGAATAGAGAGAGAAGCTCAGGCATTTGGTCCACTTGATGACTTCAGTAATTTGGTTGGAAGAGGTTATGACTTTGGGCCCTTGTCTTTATACAGCTCCCAAAGATTATGGAGTTGGTTGGGCTTACCTACACTGGGTGGTTTGTTTACCGGTACTTGCTCTTCAAGGTACATTGGAACTACATCTCCCTGTATGGCTTTATTAAAAACGACAAATTTTGTTTCCAGAGTTGGAATCAACTGCAGATTTGTTTCCTTTTCCTACCCTAATGTCAGGGGAATAGCTTTAAATGTCGATGCAAAGTTTGTATCTGTTTTGGGTTTCAAATGTCCTCTGTATATTGCTGCAGTCAAGTCGGAAGGAGCTTGTTGAGGACATTGAGGAATTGAAGAGAAAGGTCACTGGAGCTTCAACAGAAGAGAGTTTTTGATGGGAGACAGGCAATAAGAAAGCATACATGCATAGAACCCATCCATGTAATGTGTAGTTGGCACATGTTAATGAGAAGGTTGGTATTGAGTGGAAGACTCATGAGAAGCAGAGGTCACATTGTGTTTTCTAATGAGAGTTGAAATTTGTCAGAGTTGCCAGCTAGTTAATGAGAGAGCTTTCATAGGAATGCTGCAGAGGGGCAGGTTGCTGCCTAATGCACTTAAGAGCATTTGCAGTCTATTTAATTGTTCAAGCTGGTTCATTTACCTGCACCCTGTATAATACAGTGTCCACACTTTGGAGACCAAGATGAAGGAGCCTAATGATGGAGTCTCCTGGTCAGTACATGACCAACCAAGTGTCAGAACATGATGTCACAGGTGTATGCAATAACAGGAGGCAAAGCACCTGAAGATGGAGACTCCTGCACAGGGAATGACCAAGTGAGCGTCAGTACACAATGTCACAGGTATAGGCAGTAATACGAGGTGAGGCAAATTCCTTCACCATCTTGACATCAGTCCTGTTCCTTTGTAGTTGCAGATAAATTCCCTCCATGAATTATCAGGTGACTCTGTTTAGTGCACCTGTGCCTTGTAATGTCTACTCTCAGCTGCTAACATGAATCCCCATCCCTTCATGTTAATGGAGACAAAGATAAAACTAGGTACAGATTTCTACGTCCTTCCCTCACATCTCCCATCAACTTTCTTTTACATTAACCAATCACTGTTCTGTCTTGTGCCATCTGGAAAACTTTTAATTTGATTATTCGTGCAATGAAGATTGTCAGTTTCCTAAAACTAAGGGAGGCACTTTGCTGCAGCTATTGTATGGGGGTAGTGTGCCTTGTCAGTGCCAAAAAGAAGGTGCTATTTTGTGAAGTTTTCACAATTATATAGAAGGCAACAGAATTCAGGAGATCACCTGCATCTCTAAAGTCTTGTGAATTGTTGCACTCTGGTCTTGACAAAGGGATGCCATCAATCTGTTTGTTCAGTACCCAAGCTTTCAGTACTTCAAAGAATGGAATGCTGTAGTTATCTACATGTCTATCTTGTTCCACACCACACTTTCCTTCTCCACTTCTCCCTGTAGCTTGCTAAATTTCCCTTTTCACTTTCCAAACAATCTGACTAATACCTCTGTTCCAGAGAATCCTCTCACTGTCAGCTACAGACACATCGATGCAAGAAATTCATCGCACCAGAGATGATCACCTAGAATTGAGAGAGAGCTCACCAACTCAACAACTATGGGTAATTGATGCAGTACTGATAGTTGTTGCAAAACCCAGAGGTCACGCTTTTTTGTGAATTCCATAGGCCAGCTTCCTCTACAAGTCTCCAAAAGTGCAGAACCATGGCCAGCAAGGAAGAGAAGAGCATGGAAATCCTTAACAAGAAACTACATTGCCTCTACACACACCATCCCAATGTCAATATAAAACTCACATTGATATTGAAGAAAAGTTAAGTACAAACTATTTCCACTTGACAGAGATCTCATAACTTTTCTCAGAGTTAATAACCATTTGTTTAACTAAGCACTTATTCAAAGTATTAAAGCGCGTCATAAGTTCTGACAATTGCTACAAATATGAGAGTACGTACAATTGTGAGAGTCACCATCACCATCATGCACCTCAATTGAGAATGCCGACTAATTTCACCAATGCAAAATGAGAGTAGTGGTAAGAGCAGTGCAGACAAACAAACTACATCTGGCTTCAATATGTCCAACTACCATTCCATCCGAAACTCCAGTAGAGAACAATCCAGCTCACAGAGAGGAAGAGAGGCCAGAGTAACATTATCAGTCTTTTACCATAGTGTCATTGACATCGACATTAAACCTTCTCACTTCCAATTCATCAGCAGCAAATAGCAGAACAATTATCCCAGGTGAAAAGATGAGCTATTATGCTTCCAGTGAGGATGAGGAGAACTCTCACTATACACTGTCAAAATAACTTGAACAAGGTAGAATTGTGAAGAATAATCAGATTCCAACAATCCAACACAATGTTTTAACTGCAAATAATGGTAGATAGCATGCCTATTCCATAATGGAAATATAGTATCTCCACACTGTTCTGTAAGTGGAGAAACACAAGATCCAGTCAAGCTGACGACATACACAAAAGTGAAAGGCCTGCATTTGTATGCAGTCTACCAATAGTCAGTGCAACAGATAACTGCACTTTTCAAGAAAAAAGGAAACTGATTCCCACTCTGTCAATCCCCAGGATCCAGTCTGTTTAGCTACTTTAAATCACACCTCATCCTGCACTTCAGCTTTCACCTGGATCTTCAGCCTTTGCACCCTCTGTGGGTTCTTCATCACCCTCCTCCTAGTTTTCAACAGCATTACAAGCCACAAGTCAATTGTTGAACAGCAAATCACCATAACACAAACATCTTCATAAGTACTGAGAAGGAGAAGACCGAGAAAATCAAGAAAAGGGAGGTATACAAAAAGAGAAAAAAAAAGAATGATTCTCTCAAAGCAGCTAAAGCTAAACATTTTGAAGGTTCACAGGAGAATGTTGCTAGCATAAACTCAATTCACAAAAAAAAAGGAGGCAATAGAGAGACTGTGAGGATCAACATCTCTTATCTAGGGAGGGATAGAGAGCACAGAATGCCAACTACATAATACGAAAAGAAACAATGAAAGGAAAAACCAAACCCAAAGAACCAATGACAAAGAGGCAGCTGGAGGGGCCTTCTTCAACAAAAAGATGGGCGTTCCTGAAGAACCTAGTTGATTGCTACTTGGATGCTGACCTTCCACTAACTTGACACCAAAAAAACTTCATGAGTACTAAGAACATCCTTGTACTTACCACCATAATGCATAAAGCAGACATCTTATATCTTTGAAATTGCAGAGGAAACTCTACAACAATAGGTAACTAGACAATGAGTGCCATCATAACCTTATGAGAGTCACTCAAAAAGTGACAGACCATCATCTTCATCATAAATAGCAGTGATGTGCTGCCATGACTACTACCCACTGGCTTCATAAGCTCCTAACAGTGGGCTTAGATAAGTTAATGATTATCTGCCCAAGATATTTGGCAAACCATTATACAAACTTAGCATCCAGAGCTTCTGTAGCATTTCTGGAAGCAACAAAAAAACTCATGATGTTGGCTAGCACTCGAGAGAAATAAAGCAGACATCAGTACAACAGCCTGTGCTTACCTGCATATCTGAGGTCCAAAGGGTGAGGTTATCCCGCAGTAATTGCATGATAAGAGTGCTGTCCTTGTAAGATTCTTCCCCTAACGTGTCAAGCTCTGCAATAGCCTCATCAAATGCCTGTAGTCCCAAGGAGCGCCCTGTTAAAACAGGCTTCCTAAAGGCATAATTCTTCAAGAAACCACCCAGAGTTGCTGTTGGTATACTAAGCTGGTCTGAAGAAAGAAACAAGAGATCACACTAACCAAAATAAATAAATTTAAAATTGTGCATGGAAAAAAAGGGAATGGGAGCAGACTGTGGACACACCTGCTTTGCAAGGGTGCAAGCCCGGTCAGGTGAGTTGAGAATCTCATAGTAGAACACAGAGAAATTCAGAGCCAACCCCAATCTGATGGGGTGGGTGGGAGCCAGTTCTGTCAGTGCAATATCCTGCAATATGAAGATCACATTTCCAGAGAGGTGAGTGCACATAGAGAGAGGGTTCAGAAAGTGTATGAAAGATACCCCTTTCCATCTGACTGGTGTGATGACGCCAGATCTAACCACTCTGCCTTCTCTCTGTTCAAATGGTTCAAAGTGCTGAGGAAAAGGAAAATGTCCAGAACTTACTTGAGCCGACTTGTAGGCCAACAATGTGCTCTCTGCAGCCTCTTTCCTCTCAGCACCGGTCTTAAACTCTGCGAGGTACCGGTGGTAATCTCCCTTCATCTTCAGGTAGAAAACCTTGGATTCCCCGGTGTTTGAGGTCGGAATGAGATACGTATCAAGAAGCTTCAAAATGCTGTCGCAGATGGTGCTCAACTCCTGTTCCACTTTGGCCCGGTAGTCTCTAATGGCCGCCACGTGCTCCTCGTTTCCCTTGCTCTCCTCCTTCTGCTCAATGGACGAAACAATCCTCCAAGAGGCTCTCCGTGCTCCAATCACATTCTTATACGCCACAGACAGCAAGTTGCGCTCCTCCACTGTCAACTCCCCAACGTCCACAGTCTTCGCAACCTTCTCCATGGCCTCCACCATCTCATCATAGCGCTCTGCCTGCTCCGCAAGCTTCGCCATGTACACATTCTCTTCTCTAGACTCCGCCGCCATTTCTTTCTCAACTCCTCTCGGCCCTTAAAAGAAAAACCGACAACCAAAAAGAAAGGAAGGGGAAAAAAAAAAAAAAAAAAAACAAAAAAAAAAAAAAAAAAAACTAAAAAGAAAAAGAAAATCGCTGACAGATCCAAACAACAGCAACCTTCAGGCCAGAGAGAAGCCACAACCAGAAAGAACAAGCAGAGAAAGCGCGGACAAACAAGACACAGAGAGACACTAGCAAAAACACAGAAAATGGCTTCCTCGCGAGCAAAAGAAAGAGCGAAGGGGGCGGGGAGTGACGGAAGGAGGGAGAGAGACGAAGTAAATAGTCAAAACCTACAAATCACTGCCTTCTAACTTACCTACTTTAACTTTTTAACCTTGTTCATCCATCCACGAAGCTTGACCTGGGTATAAATAATCCTGACCTAATCGACTTCTGTAGAAGACCATGGTAGACAGCCCCGACACAAGTAATGAATATCATGGATGAATATCATCCATGAAGTCATCATTTTCACTCCGAAACTTTATTTGCTTTTTTTTTCAAAATACAAAATGAAATTAGGATTAGGGTTTGGTGACATCTCGGGGAGTGAGCGCGCGAGAGAGACGAAGACGAAGACGAAGACGGAGAAGAAGGAATCGCGGCGGCAGCACAGGAGGACGATCCAGAGGTGCGTGCGACGGGATTTTGGGCCAGGAAGGATGAGCGGGAAGGGTGGAGGCGGTGTGGCGAAGTTGGGGTCAGTGGCAGCTGCTGCTGCTGCTCCTCCTCCTCCGTCTTCTTCTTGGTCTGTATGGGAATCGTTGGTGAGATCCGTGAGCAATTTCCGTCTGAAGACCAAACAGCAGGAGCTCCTGTTGCGAGTGAGTGTGCTTGTGCTGATCTATATATTGGCATTCGCTACGCGTCTTTTCAGTGTGCTGCGGTATGAGAGTGTGATCCATGAGTTCGATCCCTACTTCAACTACCGGACGACTTTGTACTTGACGCAGAAGGGGTTTTATGAGTTCTGGAACTGGTTCGATTATGAGACATGGTATCCTCTTGGTCGTATCATCGGAGGTACATTGTATCCTGGGCTTATGGTTACAGCTGCTTTTATGTACTGGACGTTGCGCTTCTTTACGTTCGCGGTTCATATCAAGGATGTTTGCGTCCTCACGGCACCGTTTTTCGCTTCCAATACGGCCATCGTCGCCTACTTCTTTGGCAAGGAGCTCAGGGATCGAGGGACAGGTCTCGTCGCCGCTATCTTTATGGCCATATGTCCCGGTTATATCTCCCGCTCTGTGGCAGGGTCGTATGACAACGAAGGAGTGGCAATCTTTGCTCTGGTTCTCACTTTCTATTTGTTTGTAAAGGCTGTAAACACAGGCTCGCTTGCATGGTCTGTAGCTTCAGCATTTGCCTATTTCTACATGGTGTCTGCCTGGGGGGGCTACATTTTCATCATTAACCTGATACCCATCTATGTGATAGTGCTCCTTGTGACGGGCCGCTACTCAATGCGACTCTACATTGCTTACAACACTCTTTACATTCTAGGCATGCTTCTGGCAATGCAGATTCGGTTTGTAGGTTTTCAGCATGTGCAGTCAGGAGAGCACATGGCAGCTTTGGGAGTTTTCTTCTTAATGCAGGTAATTAAAATGCTCTCAACTAAACCCTAAACCATCTGTGTTTCTCCTGTGAAAACCCATTCCTTTTGCTCATTGAAGTTGTTAAGTCTCTTGTGTCTTCTGCCATCCAGGCAGCTTCTAAGAGGCAATTTGAGATGTAACTCAACTTTATCCTTGCAGTCCAACCCTCAATAGTGAGCTCATTGAGGACTTTCCCTGTAGAAATTCTGTGATAGATTCCCCATAGAAGTTCTGTTTTCTGTTTGAGAGCTGCAATGACTTTGATGCTCTTCAGTGAGTTCTTGTGGGTCAGAGATGTGTGTGAACTTCGGACCCGTTTTGAACTTTTTAAATTTGAGCTACAGAGATGTGGGACCCACGTGCAGCTTTAGTTGCAGGCAAAGAGGTGATCATTGTGGCAACCTTTGTGAGTGCAGGTATTCTATTTCATTGATTGGGTTAGACACCAGCTTGCGGACCCTAAACTGTTTCAAGCCTTTCTCAAGACTACAGTTATTGCAGCAGTTGGTGTGGGAGGTTTGGCCCTTGTGGTGGGTATGGCAACAGGCTATATTTCTCCATGGACAGGCCGATTCTACTCACTCCTAGACCCAACTTATGCAAAGGACCATATCCCAATCATCGCGTCTGTGTCTGAGCACCAGCCAACCTCATGGTCTTCCTTCATGTTTGACTTCCACATCCTTTTAATCCTTTTCCCTGCAGGCCTGTACTTTTGCTTCAAGAAACTCAATGATGCAACCATCTTCATCATCATCTATGGTATGACCAGTTTATATTTTGCGGGTGTTATGGTCCGTCTTATTTTGGTAGCCACTCCAGCTGTCTGCTTGATCAGTGCAGTTGCTGTGTCAGCTACTCTCAAGAACCTATCAGTGCTATACAGGGAGAAGGCCCCAGCTGTTACTTCAGCCAAGACTTCAGCAAGTCAGAAAGCTTCAGCAAAGGTGATTGCAATGGAGATGTTTTCCATTCCTGTATTCTGATCATGTGAAGTAACAATGGTGTTATTATTGCGAGTTCCACATGGATACTAATTCTAGCAGTTCTGTGGTGCCAAATGCTTGTTGCAGAGTGGGATTGACCAGAAGTTGCCCTTCCAACAAGAAGGATCGCTCCTATTGGTGTTGGGCAGTCTCTACCTATTAGTGAATTTTGTTTTCCACTGCACATGGGTGACATCAGAGGCCTATTCATCCCCATCAATAGTACTGGCAGCTCGCCAATCGAATGGTGATCGTGTCATTTTCGATGACTTTCGTGAAGCCTATTTCTGGTTGCGGCACAACACTCCTCCTGACGCCAAGGTTATGTCGTGGTGGGATTATGGGTACCAGATCACAGCGATGGCAAACCGGACTGTGATTGTGGATAATAACACTTGGAATAACACACACATTGCAACTGTCGGGCGGGCAATGTCTTCCTATGAGGATGAAGCTTATGAGATTATGAAGGAGCTGGACGTGGACTATGTACTAGTAGTATTTGGGGGTGTGACAGGATACTCCTCGGATGATATAAACAAGTCAGTGGTTGAGAAACCTAAGTCCATTGCTTGAATTGCTGACTGTTTGTTGTTGGACTGTTTCCTTAGCCAAGTGCTACAATTTGCAGCTTCAACTGTCCTTGTTTTTTGAGTATGGGTTTTGGTGGTTGACTTTGCAGGTTTCTTTGGATGGTTCGAATAGGAGGGGGTGTGTTTCCTATTATCAAGGAACAAGATTACCTCAATAATGGGGAATATCGAGTTGACAGCCAAGCAGCTCCCAAAATGCTCCAATGCTTAATGTAATGATGCTGTTATTCCATTATCTGCTTTGTGTCACTAGTTAGCAGAATGTTATTAGATACTTGTATGTATACATCTGTATCCTGTGCAAAAGTCCATTATATCAACAGTACATATATGAATAGAGAGATGAGGGATAATTTCCAACATTCTATTTTTTTCTTTCTTGTGCAGGTACAAGCTGTGTTACTACAGGTTTGGAGAAATAAACACTGAATACGGCCGACCTACGGGGTAGGGTCACTTTTGCTCAGAAAGAGTGCCTGTGTCATTTGCATTCACCATGCATGGTTTCCTGGAGCCTTGCAGAGTGTTGTTATTTGAATATATATGAAACTCCCTTCTACTTTCTCTTCACAGCCAATTACTTGTTAAAATGGTACAGATCCAAACTAATTAAGATGGTCCCACTGAAATTGTTTTGGTCCTGGCATCGCTGCAGATGGGATCGTGCTCGTGGAATAGAAATTGGAAACAAGGATGTGGAACTGGAGTACCTGGAAGAGGCCTTCACCACATCAAACTGGATTGTCCGCATTTACAAAGTCAAGCCTTCTGCAAACCGACGGTGATGTACCATCATTACAACATTGTGCTTTTTTCTCAGCATGTAGCCCCCGAGCTCCTCTTCTTGAATAATTTAACTGATGAGGGAACCCTGGCATGGTATGGTTTTTGGCGACAGAATTGTATGTTTGAATTCAAGTATAGCTTTCCAGAGAACTGAGCCACTTTGAAACATGTGAGAAAACTACCTACTGGGTAGACTAAGCGGGAGTATCAGAGAATAGAAAGTTCTGTAATGTGAAAGGTGAATGACTACTGAGTCACTATTAAAACAATGTCATCTCTTGGTTAAAACATATTCTCTCATGGAAAACTGAATCATTGAACTCACATGTGGCACACCATGAATTATTGAAAGCCCACCATGAAACAGTAACATCTAAGGTACTAAAAGTCACTGGAACTACCTGCGAATGTCTCCATACAGAAATGTTAGTTTGATTTTTCCTTGGACATATATGTTCCAGATGAATGTTACAATCAGTACAGAAAATGGCCTCTACCAGTAATCTTCTCACAAGTAACTACAGCTTTGCATTGAACTCCAGAAAATGTCACTATGCAGCCCAAAACAAAGCAAAAAATCTATAGAATGAAAAAAGCCATGACCAGGCAGGCCTTCCAATTAGCCTTCAACTAACAGGATATGAGACTTGATCAGGTACTGGTTCCCATGAAGCTTGCTGTTTATGCAGCTTGAACATTTGGAAGGATGACTCCAGAGCCTGGAATAGTTGTAAAACTTGTGTAAAACAAAGTGAAAAAATTAGTATCAGACACGGAAAAGATAGCGCAGGTCCTCAACAGTAAGACGGTTTTTCTGCTCGCCTACATCATTTTCTCCAAAAGCTGAGGACACAATCTGGCGTTTCCGTTCCTGCTATGTGTCAACCCAAACCCCACCCCAAATGAAACTTAGAAACCAAGCTAGCCTGGAAGAATTCTTGAGCACAAAATTCTTCACTGAATTTGAGATATCAGTAGTTGCTTGGTGGGATGAGGGACTGTGTGTACATGCCTGCAGTGCCAAGATGCGGTCCTCAATTGTGTTTTTCACTGTGAACCGTGAGACATTGACAGCACGTGTCTGACCGATGCGGTGAGCTCGATCAATGGCCTGGTCTTCTGTTGTAGGGTTCCACCATACATCCAGAAGCAGAACATGACAAGCAGACACCATGTTCAAACCCAAGCTTGCAGCCTTCAGAGACATTATCATTACTGTGACCTGCCATGACAAAGAAACAATTAGAAATGCCTTCAATTCACTTGAACCAACTCCAAAAAGGGGCAAAGGGCTCAACTCCCAAGAGCTTCATAGGATCAGCCATTTTTGCAGATGTTCACAATATATATCTCTGGCACTCCAGAGAAAACTCCACAATAACATGTTTGAAGGAAACAATCGTGTCAGTTCAAGCAAAACTAAGATGAACAAGACAAGAATGGGTGCAGTCATAACTTTATGAGTGTCACTCACAAAGAATCAGACCATCACCTTCATCATGAACAGCAGTGACTTGCTACCACACTCCCACTGACTTCACTGGGTCCTGATAAGTATAAAAGTATCTGCTGACAATTTCGGGCCAATGCACTCAACACAACGACTCAGTGTTGGCTGCACTCAAGTGATATAGCTAACACAATAAGTCAGTAGTATTCTCATTCGGGCTGCAACAAGCTTGTGAGGGTATGCTTCATTTCATTTCAGCTTGTTGCTGCACAAGCAAGCATCTAGATATGTTCCAAATAGAGGATATATGCATAAGCAAGTGGTTTGGCCTAGCACGCCCTGTACATGCTCACAATGCATACACATAACAGACCTCAGGGCGTGTATTGAAATCGGAGACAGCACGATCCCTAGCCAAGACAGACATGGTGCCATCAAGCCTGCGGTAGCAGAAGCCAGCCTGCTTCAATGGAACCTCCAAAAGATCCAGCATGCTGGTCCACTGTGAAAAAACTATTGCCTTCTCAGTTGAGTCAACCATCTGTCTCACTGGTCCTAAAGGCAGCTCTGATGTGACATCCGTGATGGCAGATGACTCCTTCACATCAAGCTGCTTGTCTGGTTCAAGTGATAGAAAGGGGTCTGTGCCTTTGACCAGCTTTCCATCCTCCACAAGCACATTCACCTTGGGTAGGGCCTGCAGGGTGCTCACCACCGCATCTATTTTGGATGATGTATTCCATATATGCTCTTCTTCCTCCTCCACACTTTCCAACCCATTCCTAGATCCAACCACCAGTCTGTGCTCATCCACACTGGTGCTGCTTCCACTCTCTAACCCACCATCCCTCAGAGCTGCAAGCGAGTAGATCAATGAAGCATTAAGAGCACGCTGACATTTAGGAGACCTGCATGAAGTGTCATCCCTGTTGGCAAACTGATCTGAAATGCACTGTCTGCAGAAGACATGTCTGCATATACTTACAACTGGATCCTCTGGAGCATCCTGCATAGATGCCAAATTCCTGTAAGATATTCTGGTCCTGCATTACCTTGCAGATGTTTCATAAAGAGAAACACTAAAGAAATCACACCTTGCATTCAAATGACTCCTTGAAATTTATTGTGCTGTTGTAATTTGCATCAGATTGAATGCCAACACAAATACAAATAACACCCAGTGCAACTCTGTGCATAGTACTTGAACAATGAAGAAGAGCACCTGACAAATGACACAAATAGCCATGTCACCATCCAAGTATTTGATCAAGTCCAAACGTTGAGCAACAGACAGTTTCTGCACACTATCCACAGCAGTTGTCTGAGCAGTTTGTGTCTTGTTGCACTTCTTGACAAGCATGGGATGATCACAAGCCTGGCGTAAACGCAGAAGCATCCACAAAATGTTCACATAATTGCTCTGAACTGTTCCAGCAGCTGCATAAACCTGCACTCCAACATCCAAATTCCCAGCATTAAGTTCCAGTCCCATATTTTACCCTACACATAACATCTAGGACTTTCTAGTACAACTATACCAACCAAGCCCTTGTCCCTACTATGCACCTGAAATTGTGCTCGTGATTCAGCCTCAAGCTTTGTGTAAAATGAACGTTCCTCCAGACTGAATTCCGCCTGCTTCAGTTTGACAATTCTTGGAGGCAGCTTTACTATGGGCTGTCCATCAATGAGAGAGGCTGCATTGAGATGGCAACACCACATTGTCATAGCTAGCAAAATTTGTATTCACAACTGTCCTGGTATCACAGACTACACAATGTCATCAGAACAGAAGCACACCTGGTCATTGGGCACTACACTCACACCATAATGACAAGAAAGTCAAAAGTCTGCTGCCAACTAAATGACAGAGACTGGTGCAGGCCAATAAACCAATTGATTGTTCTGCAAAAGAATTCTTGCAATTCACACACAGAAGATGATGAGGAACCTACTTAAGACATTCATCAATCACAAATAAATAGTGTTAAGTTCTCACTCTTAGTACGCCGTAACACAACAGGTTTCAGAATGGCTTGAAGCCTTCGGTAGCCCTCTGTTGGTGTTCTGGAAATTGGGTCTTTTATGTCAAAGCAGAATTTCTTGTATGCATCCCAAGGAAAGTATCTCAAAAAACGGAAGTAGCTGAAAAGGTCATCAACAGAGTTCTGTATAGGTGTTCCACTTAGACACCACCTCCTCTTGGCACGAAGACCCCATGTTGCACGAGCAACCTGAGTCCTACAGTTTTTAATACTTTGAGCCTCATCTAAGACAACCCTGAACCAAGCTACACGGGCCAGGGGACCTGCATCTGAAGGAACTGAAGAATCATTTCGCCCCTCTGTAAGCCTTTCATGACTCTTGCTTTTCCCCTTCTTGGCTTTCTCTGCCTTCTCCTTCTTAGGCTTAGCAAAAGGAACAAACCCATAGTCAAAAGCATCCCTTTTGTCCTCATCCTTTTCCTTCCCATCAGGTACTGGCTGCTTAGGAACCTCCATGCTCACAATTGAGTATGTAGATAGAACCAAATCATACTTGGCAAGCTCTTGTGGATCCTTGGTTCGGTTGCTTCCATGGTAAATCAGAACTGTCAGGTCAGCTGCTGCAGTAACTTTATCATGTACCTCTTGTGCCCACTGTCGCAATACACTTGTTGGACACACAACTAATGTTCCAGCAGCAGGCCTGCCTTTGCTAAATAATTGTGAATCATATTGTTGGCTGCCACTGCCATTTGCACTTGACATCTGAACTGCCCCATTTCTAACTCCTGGCTTCTCCTGGGTGCCTTGTTTCTTCACCACTGACTGATCATCTTCATCATCTACAAGATCTACAGTAGAATGTTCAACCTTTGAAACCTTTTGATCTCTCATGTCTTGTTTGTCAATTGGAGCCCTATTCTTCAAAATAAGGGCAATTGTAGAGATTGTTTTCCCAAGACCCTGACATAAGAATCAACCAACAGGAAAGTCTTATTACAACAGTTATGGAAACCCTGTTGCATGGGCTGAGACAAGGAACAGGGTTGCCAATGATCAAAAGCTTCTGAAAATAGGCATGATATGCTTAATGGTGGAGACAAGAAAAGAGAATATGGTCAGTACAACACATGCAGGTGAAGCAGGAAAAATTACCTGGTCATCTGCCAGAATACCTCCACAAGGGTCCTGCCTTCCACTCTCCCTCTTCTGCATCCAAGAAAGTGCTATCTTCTGCATGATGATCACACATGCACCAATCAGCTCTCTACATAGCCCATCCAACAGAAAAAAGTTCCAACTATCACAAGTTCTACAAAAGCCATGTTGGGTACACAAGCCAAAAAGTGACAAGATCAGAACAACATGACTGCTCTGGGCACCAATGCCTTGATTACCTGATGCTTCAGGAGTGGCATAGCCAAGAGGCCTTTATCCGGAGTAGTTTCCTCCCTTTCATCTGCCAATGAAAAAGCCTGAAAGTACAGACACAAAGTAATGAGGCTGCCATAATTTCACAATAGGCAGACTTATCTTGATGATGCTTCTTGATTTGTTCATATGAGATCAGCCTACAAAAGAAACTGAATACCAGAAATATTAATGTTCCAGCATCTTTGACATTCAAGATGCTTGTTTGATGGAATCCACCTGTAAAACAGCTTGATATGCCATCTCCTCGCTTCTCTTTAAATTTGCAGCTTCGAAAGAGCCAATTCCAACTTGGGCTCCATTAGGAATATTTAATGTTGAACCCCCCAACGTGGGAGGCAGAACCCTAGGTACACCTCTATCAGTTGAGGTGCTTGTTTCTGCAGCACCACTCCTCTCTGTAACATAGCTAATCTTTCTAAAAGTCCCTGCATTCTCTCGTGCCTCAATTTGGGGTACCCTTCTAATGGAACTTGCATGATCCCAATGATCTAACCGAGTTGGAAACTTATAAGGGTTTGGATTCCAGGCAGGTGTCTTGATGGTCAGAGATGATGACTCAGCCCCAGAATTTTTGAGAAAAGAGGGAGTAAGAGATTGGCCGCCAGATTGTTGTTGAGTGGTCCACATTACAGAAGCAGAAGGCCAGTTTACAACTGAGAGCTCTCGCATTCGTTTGGGTGCAGCTCTGCCCCAGTTTGGCAATTTTCGCTTCAAAGTCAAGGAGTCAATTTCCTGCAGTGAAGACTGTGGTTCCTCATCTCCACTGCTATCACTAGCAGTGAGGTCAACAATGGGATGGTGATCACCTGTGTCAACACCTAAAAGTCCAAGATTTGTTCCATTGCTGTGGATCTGCCCAAGAGAAGAGTGCTGTCCAATTCCACTGTCGATATCATTTCCGTTTCGCATGGCAACAGGGGAACGTGAACACGACACACTGGTTCTGGATGCATCGGGTGACACTGAGGGTCATGCAATTTACAGCAAGCTCAACATCATTTCTCTGCCTCAAATTGTCATAGTCATTTCTACCCAGTTTCTGACAGAAAATGCAATAAGTACTCTTGATGACTTTCCCTACAGAGAGACAACCTTGACCTCCTTGGTAGAACTGTGTTCAAGCCCTAGAATTGGCAAGGTCTCTGAGGATATCCACCAAAGGCAGCTATGAATAGGAGAAAGAAAAAGAAGGAATACACCAACAAAAAAATCCTACTATAGTTCTTAAACAATTACCCCAAAAATATGTCTTGCAGAGCATTGCAACCCCCCGCCCACCCACAACTTGGATGATGGGACACTAATCTCACCTTCTCCACTTGCATCCAGATCAGGTGCCCAAGACTGCTGCTGCACCGTGGAGATTGAGGATGGAGCAGCAGGCAAGCTTTCTTGATGGATGGCCTCGGACACTGCAGTTGCATGTGGAGTGAGTTCTTGTTCCTGCTGCTGGTGGGATTTCTGCCCCAAGGAAAAAAGCCTCTTGCTTTGCAGCTGACAAAACAAAAGCCCACCCCCCCCCAAAAAAAAGGAAAAAAACCCTAATCAGCTCTCTGGAGAGAGTTACTGATCCAAGGGCACTACAATGTCTGCCCTGCACCATTCAAGAAAACCTGAGGAGGACACAAAATCCTAACCCAAAGTACTTGTGCAATCTAACGTAAAGGGATGCTGCAACAGGGGTTTAGGGTTACCCAAAGGTTACCAGGAGTGGAGGGGAAAGTTGAGGAGGTTCTTCCCTCAGTAGCTCCAGTAATTCATCAAAGCCCATGTCCACAGCCTCCTCCAAAAGCTCTGGCTCTTCTTCTTCTTTCTCCCTATCTTCATGATTGAACATTTCTGCAGCTGGTGCCGCTGCCTTCAGTTCTCTGTGCACTACTTCCCCTTCCTCAATTCCAACCGAAACCTCGTATTCTCAAGTCTCCTACAATACTCACAAACCTTTGCCACTTGCCCTACTTGATGCCCCCGGTCCAAAAACTGGACTTCTTGCGCTGTTCCTCCTCCTCCTGCTGCTGCTCCTCCTCCCTTCCGGGACATCTCCCTTCTCTGGCCTGCTGCTTAGAAATGACATCTCCATGGTTCAGATTCATGACTGTGTGTGTGCGTGCGTGTGTGTGTGCTGAAGCTGTAACACATGCAAGGGAAGTGACAGCCGTGAAATTCTCTAGCAATCTTTCGTAGAAGAAGCTTGAAGATCGACAGAAAGTCAGATGAGAATTATCCTCCTCTTACACCTGGAAATCTGGTTGCAAATCACAAATCTGGAACACACACACTCTCAGAGGTAGCAGAAAATCGGAGAGGTTCTTCTTTCCACCAGCAGTAGATCTCTCAGCGGTGAAGTACGTGAGAGCAAGCGATGGGCAAGGGACTCAAACCCTTGAGCTAGAGCTCTCTCTCATGCAAACTACCAAGAAACCCTTCACTGAAGAAAAGACCGAAGAAAAAACAACAAACAAACACAAACCCACACACACACACACACACTGACGGACTTTCTCTCCAAAGCAACAAAAAACAAAACACGGGATTGTTGCAGAGGATTCCGTCAGAGAAAATTGTGCATCTCCTCAAGCATCATCGCGAATTGCTGCTCCAGGGGGGAACTCTTGAAAAAACAAAAGAAGGAAGATCCTCTTGTGAACGTCGTAGGAGATAACAACCTCCTGGTCCATACGAATCATGGATATCCTCCGCGACGAAGAACATCTTCTCCGCGAGATTCTTGATCATCGAAATGGTTCTTTGAACCTCCACCGCAACTCCACCTCGCCACCCAAGAGAGCTAAAAACCGCGAAACGCGACAACACCGGAAGAGACGAGGAATCGCGATTTGATCAGAAGAGAGACGACGGCATTCACTCTCTAGAGATGCATGATGGATGGTTCAGCTCGGCAAGTGCGCTAGCTAGGGTTAGGATTAGGGTGAGCGAGCAATCGCGCGAAGAAGTATATGAGGATTTATTCTTTCTGAGGCTAAGGGTGAAGCCGTGACGATCAATTCGCAGTAAACATGGGATGATTGTCATGGCGATCTTCGTACTGCAGACAGATCGATCGATCGGCAGCTTGTAGAGAACAGATCATTCATGACTTGCAATATCGTTTTGGGGTTATTAGGTGGAGCCGTCGGCGTTGCTGCTGTTGTTGTTGTTGTTCGTTCTGGTGAAGCATTTTTTTTGCTTTCTGGAACAAAGGTTCCGGCTGAGGTCGTCGTTGAGGTATTTCCCTTCTTCTGGTAAGCTTTTTCCTGACTTGCGCAGTTTGGTTTCCGTTTTGGAGAATCTCTCTGTCTCTCTGTCTCTGTCTCTGGTTGCTGTTGTTTTTGTTGCCCTACTTTTGTTTGGGATGGAATTTGCTCCTGTTTGTTTTTTTCCCTGGTAAAGCATGTTTGCATAGACTTTAGTGAGGATGATTCCTCGAGAGTTGTTTTCTTTAGCATTTCGTGATGAAAAATGAGGATGGTCTGGCCCTTTGTAAGTCGTCTGATTCATAAGTTTATGTCTGTGCTTGTCATATTAGTTGCAGATTTGCTGAATCTGACAAAATGGGCTATATCTTCAAAGGTGTCATCTGTGGAGTATTCTCTCCAAATCTCATAGATATGCTTTGCCATTTTCTGTCTATTTTAGCTCCTTGTTCATCAGATGCAGTGTCAATGATGACATGCTTATGAGTACACACAATCATGTGCACACATACACTCTCTATCTCTCTGTCTCTCTGTGAACTGATTGTAGTCTTACCTCCTCTCTTTCAGTGTTTCATGGGCAGATTTGGTGTCAGTGATCATTGACATGAGAGTAAAGGTTTGAGGGTGGTGTTTTTACATATATTTCATTGATTGCAGCAGGTTGGTTTTCTGTTCTGTGATATTTTGCTGTCTTCTTCTGTCTTTGAATCCTTTTGAGACCCTTGTTGTTGGTTCTTGCCTGAGACTTTTGGTTGAAATCTTTCATTGCAGCTGCAATTGCAATCTTTGCAGTTACACTGATGAATTGTAAGCAGAAGCTTAGTGTCGGTGGGGATAGAAACAGCATGTAGTCATTGTAGATAAATAGTAGTTTTGTGCCTTTAAATCAGCTTTTGAGTCTCTTTCTCTTTTGTTGCTGCTGAATTTTAGATGTTCAGCCTAATAATTCTGCCCAAGTCTCTTGAACTGCTTCTTTTTCAGGAGCATGTGTTTTGGTGGTGGAATGATGATGCAGGCAGAGTGGAGTTTGGAGCCATGAGAGGGTTTGTAGTTCAGTGCCAGATGTAATATCATCAGCATGTGATGGTGTCACAAGGAATGAAGATGGATGCAAAATGGCCATCTCTGGAGGAGAGCATGGAACAAGCACACTCTGCTTCCACTTTGGATGCTCTGCCAATATCAGCTGCTTCAGTCCCACAACCTATGGATGGCTTGCAGAACACAGCACCCCCTCCATTTCTGACAAAGACTTATGATATGGTTGATGATCATACTACTGATGCTATAGTCTCCTGGAGTACAGGCTCAAACAGCTTCGTGGTGTGGAATCCTCCTGAGTTTTCTCAAGAGCTTTTGCCCAAGTACTTCAAGCACAACAATTTCTCCAGTTTTGTTCGACAGCTCAACACTTATGTGAGTGAGTCTTAGCTTTGGTAATGTTGGAATCCTGATGGTTGTGGCATTTTTTTGGGGGGGTTAGATTTATAATGCAGGGAAGGGATCTGGCTCTGTTGTGGGTTTCTTGGTTTTGTGATGTAGGGCTTCCGCAAAGTGGATCCAGATCGTTGGGAGTTTGCAAATGAGTGCTTTTTGCGAGGTCGGCGAGATCTGTTACGAGGGATCCATCGCCGGAAACCCACTTCACAAGCCCAGCAGGTGCAGCATCAGCAGGAAGGTGAGCAAAGCCTGCTGGGGCCATCCCTGGAAATTGGGAAACTTGGATTGGAAGGGGAGATTGAGATGCTGAAAAAGGATAAGAATGTTCTTATGCATGAACTGGTCCGGCTCCGTCAGCAACAGCAGAACACAGAGCAGGATCTTCGGGTACACGATCCCTTGCAGTGCTCATGTTCTGTTTGTCTAAATGGCAATTTCTGATGATATCTCCTTGTCCTTCCAAATTGCTCTATTTCTCAGCTCTTTTGGTGATGCAGGTAATGGGCCAACGGTTACAAGTGACTGAGCAACGGCAACAGCAAATGATGACTTTCTTAGCCAAGGCCATGCAGAATCCTGCCTTCCTTGCTCAGCTTATGCAACAGAGTGAAAGCAACAAGCGGCTGGCTGCAACTGTCCGGAAGAAGCGGCGCCTTCCTAAACAGGATGAGGGTGGAGAGGACTCTTTGAATGCAGATTCACCACCTGATGGTCAAATGGTGACATTCCAACCTAATGGAGCAGGAGAACCTAAGGGGGCTCGATCTATGCTCATGCAGTTCTTAAATGCCTTAGAGTCTTCTTCTCCCAACCATGACAGCACTCCCCTTGATACATTGTTCAGGGACATGAGTTCTGGAATGTCCATTCCTGAGATGAATACATTGAATCGGCAATCAGGTGTAACATTGACAGAAATGCAAATGTCAGGGCTGCCTGACACTCTGCCGGTTGTGACAGATATACCTGATGAGTCAATGCTGCATATTTCTCCTCCACCATCTTTACACATCCCGAGACTTGAAGGTAAGGACAACTCCTTTACGTGGTATTTTGAAATGCCTATTTCCCACATCTATTGATGAGATTCCATTGATTGACAATCTATGTATATGGCATATATTGCATGGGTGTTGCCATATTGCAGACATTTTTGGAGTCAGTTCAAACAGGTTTGCTGCTAGTGTATGTTCTTTCTCCAGTATGTCTTGCAACCTAATTTAGATTGATCTTTCATATCACATATTCAGGTGGCCAGAGCATTGAGATCAGCGATAAGTTTTTCAGGACTGAGGCAAGTGAGCACAAGGAGGCAAATGACAACTATTTGGATGTAAATGGTGAGAGTTATAAAGAGGAGGTAAGCTCCAATGTGGACAGCCCAGTTCTCAGTTCAGCTGCCAATGATACCTTCTGGGAGCTATTCTTAAGTGAGACTCTAGATAGTCCTGTGGCTAGCACAGATCCCAATATGGATGCAGAAGGGCCCTCCGAAACTGGGGCACTTTTGCTGGATGGTGGTGCAGTGGATGATGGAACAAATGTCTTCACTGATTTAAATGCTGGAGACCATCTTCAAGCTGCCCAGGACAATTGGAGCAAGGAAAATGTTGACCAATTGTCCAACCAGATGGGACAGCTTACTCCTGGTTAGGATTCAGGACGAAAGATATACAAGGATGTCAGAGTAGTAGAAAGCAAAGCAAGATTTTGGAACTATGCCCTTGGAACTATGCCCTTGGCAATCAATTGAGGGGTGGTGGATGACTGCCATTAGAAAATGGGGTGTGTGATCAGCTGGTAAGTACTGACACTTTCTGGTAGGAAACATTTGCATAAGCTCCTACAGATGGGAATATGAATAAGGTGGGGCAAGGAAGTCATTGCTAGAGCTATACTATCTACTCGGCGATAAACCTGCAAACTAGTACTGCATCATAGCAAGTTTTGTGCCCAAAATGGAAGATGAGGTCTGCCAGCTCTGTTCACTTTATATTGTGTTTTTGTGTATCATAGCAGACACATTTCCGCACTCACAATCTGTGCAAGTGGGAAGGACCCACTTTCTTACCAAAAAGTGAGAAAGCCCTGTATTATTGTTTACATGAATTTTGAGCAGATTATTAGGTATATACCTATCTACAATTGCAGGTTGGAGCTGATAAAGTAAGTGTGGAGTAACATTAACTAGTCAATTAAATTCATGATGATGAAGAGGCTTACACTTCGTGTTTGACACTCACAAGGTTACAACTGCACTCATTTTGTCATGTTTTGTTTTGTTTTGGGTAGACCTGACATAGCAGCTTATCTTTGAAGTGTTGCAGTTTTCTGCAGATCTCATAGATATGAATCTTGTAGATGTGTAATTGTGAGAAAGCTCTGAATGGTCTTGGAATGACCTGTACAGGCGAAGAACTCCATGGTCAACAGCTCAAGAGGCAACAACACTCTTGAGCTGTGACCCTATGATGAGGTGCACACTCTTTGAGCCTCACCTAATATGGCAAAAAGGTGCATCTTCTGGTCCTTCTTTTCACGAGTGCATTTCTACTCAAATCTCGTCATGCAAATGGAGATTGGTTGTAGAGCATTGGGCATAGGCCACATTTTACGACATGATTACTGATACAACATGATTGCTGAAGGCTCTCCTATCTAATTTGTTGAGGGCAGACACTATCAACAACAACAAAGTTTTGTGCCTGAATCCAATGCCTAGGTGAAAATACCTTTTAAAGAGTCTACAAATTATTTACACGAGGATCTGTGTTGGAGGAGGATTTGGTGCAGACTAAACCAACCTTGTGGTCCTTCCCATCAGCCAATTCAGTGTGAAGAATTTCCTTGAGCTTGAGGAATGTTGCAGAGTGGTGCTCACACTTGATGGCATTTCCTCATCATCATGATAATCCCTTGAGCTTGATTCTAACCTTATTCCAAATCTTGCTGTTTGATCAGAGAGACACCTTCTGAACCATCTCATACTAGTTCCAGTTTTGTCTTCTGGAAGCTTGAGAGAAGCTGATGACAATCTGATCCTGTTTGCTACATCGATCTTATCTGTGGTTCCAGTTTTGTCTTCTGGAAGCTTGAGAGAAGATGATGACAACAGTCTGATGATGTTTGCTGCATTGATCTTGTCTGTGGTTGCTGCTAAAGCATCCTTCTGGATTTTGATACTGATCTTTTGAGCAGCAGCAGCAGCAACAGCAGGAGATAACTTCTCTCTGGAGGAGAGCAGCAGGGTGATATTAGATTCCTGCTTTTTGATCCTGCTCTCATCTTCATCCCTGAGGTTTCCAGGGTTCATGCAATGCAATTGCTGATGATCTCTCACTTCTTCTTGAGAATTATTGTCTTGGAAGGCTTCTCCTCCTCCTCCATGAGATTGTTGAAAGTTAGGAGGAGAGACAGGAGATTTGGCAGGGATAGAGATGGTCATCATCTCCCCAACAACATGGGTGCTTGATGATGAATCCAGAATATACTGGCATGAGCCCATGGAGTAAGACGGTCCTTGCATAGTGGAGACAGAACTTGTTCCTGGCTCCATTGTGATGACGTTGCTCTCCCAATTGTCTTCTGAATCAAACTTCACCTTCCCAAGCTCCACTCTCATCACCCTTTCTGACCCATCAGCTTCTGTCACACAAACAGTTGGCCCTGGCTGCTGCTGCATAGAGGCCACTTGCTCAAGAGTTTGCTCATGATCAGGCTCCTCTGAGCTTGAATCATGGTCTCCTTGTGGGGGTGGTGGTGGTGCATCCAGCCCAATCTCTACGCTATATGAATCCAGGTGGTCACAGATTCGAAAACTGGAACCTCGAGATCCCCTCGAAGAAGCTCTCAACTCTCTCTCCATCTCTTCAGCCATAGCTTGTGTGTAGGAACCAGCTGAAGTACTTTCAGTGGGTACCAGAGATTGAGCTCCTGGAGGAGCTCCAGCTAGTCTGCTGCTGCTGCTGGAACTTAGGACGTCTTCCAGGAGGAGGGAGTGGCGGCAGAGGGGACAGGTGGAATTGGACAGAAACCAAGTGTCTATACAATCGACATGAAACGCATGCTTGCAGTTGGGGAGCAGCCTGAGATGATCTTCTTCACTGAACTCACTCAAGCAGACTGCACAATCTGCACCATCTTTGAGGCCACGAATTGTTCCATACAAGAACACAGGAAGTGTGTCAATGAAGGTTTGGTCCAATCCTCCTTCATGGAGTCGCAAGAGGTGCTGTAGCTGACCACGGAGTGTGTTGGAGGCCGTGCCAGCTGCTGTCAATGCTGTTGTTGCATAGCGCCGCCCACCCAGACAGCGAGCAAGAAATTGTAGCATACCAGAGCAGACAAGCACCACACTGAGCACCACCACAATGACCACTACAATGGGCTTTACATTTAGCTCATTAGAGCTCAAGGGCGGAGGAGATGATTGAGTATTATCAGCCATGGATTGTTTTGTAAGCTCTCTTTCCTAAACAAGCTTCCAACACACAAATAGTACCATCTCCAGATCCTCTGCTCTTCTAACAGAGCAACCCAGCAATCAAGAGAGAAATAAACCAAAACTCTGTTACAACTCTTCAACACAAAAAAAACTTGGTAGAAAAATTCTACAGCAGTGAAAAGAGTCTATAGAGAATAGAAAGACCACATCCAAGAGCTGCTGCTTTGGGTGGGTATGCGGTCAAACAGAGTGCAGATTTTGCTGCTTTGTTCAAAGAAGTTTAGAGAGAAGCTCAGCAAACCCACTTTGGAGAAACCCAAATCCACACTCTTTTTTTCCGTCTTTTGCTGTTTGGCAGTTCCCATCTTTGAAGAAAAAAGAAGGAAGATCCCATCTTTTTTCTCCAATTCAACCACCTTTGTTTGTTCCTGAAGAAAGAAAGCATCTTCTTCTCCAATTCAATCACACTTTTCTTGCTCCCAAAGGATGCATCTTCTTCTTCTCCTCCAATTCAATCACTTTTTGGGTGGGGGGGTCCCAAGGGAGGATGCATTTTGTTCTCCAACTCAAATCACTTTTTTGGGTCTCAAAGGATGATACATGTTGTTCTCCAATTCAATCACTTTTGTGTTTGTTCTTTCTCTCTCTCTCTCTCTCTCATGTTCTCGTTGAATTCCAATTGTAAAAGGGATTCCAACAAGAGGACATGTAGAAAATCCATGAATCTCATGTGTTGTTGAAATTTCAAGCAAAAGATGAGGTTATAACAACAACAACAACAACAACAACAAATTTCAAGGTACTCAAGATCATGCCAAGAATCTTAAGCTTCATACCCCCTCTTCTTGCTCTTACACCTCTTTGGGTATTGGCCTAGTGTTGCTCCTCCTATAGTGTCAAGTTAACGCCCTCGGAGTGGGGACATTCCCAAAGTAAGATCCCTCCCAAGGCCGAGCTAAGGGGCGCACTTACCTTGTTACCCCTTGGAATGGGGGCGTTCCCCAATGTAAGCGCCCTCCCAAGGCCAAGCCAAGGGGGCCCTTACCTTGTTATACCCCTCGGAGTCGGGGCATTCCCAAAGTAAGGACCCTCCCTAGGTGGAGCCCAAGGGGGGGCCCTTACCTTGTTACCCCTCGGAGTGGGGCGTTCCCCAAAGTAAGCTAAGTGCCCTCCCAAGGCTGACCCAAAACTGCTTTTGACCATCTAAGTACCAAATTGTGCATTGGCCACTTTGACCCATGTCTATTAAATTATTTATTTATTTATTTATTCATTCTATTTTCATTTCAAAAATAATAATTATTCCTGAAGATTCAATATTTTCTTTCACAAATTTGTATTATATGGGAATTTTTTTTTGAAAATTTGAAAATTTCAAGGCAAGGAAAGATATTATTGTGTTTAGATTCATTATAGAGTATAGTAGCTTAAGGGATTTTTATAGGCCCCTACTAGGTAATAATAATAATAATAGGTCTATCTTTATATGAGGATTTTTGAAAGATGATATATTTTGGCTTGTGTTGAAACTTGAGACTAGTTAGAATAGAGTTATAATAATAATAATAATATCTTGACAGATTTTGGTTTTCTTTTAGAGGATTTTTTTTGAAAGATTATAATATTTTTGCATGGTGAAATATAATATTTGAGTTTTCACAATTCTTCTTTTGTGTTTTAAGGTAATTGACAAGGCCACAATGTGACACACCCCCTTGTTTAATTTTTCCCCACAACACACAATCTTCCATTACTATTGATTGGCCAAATTTTCTAAATTGTTCCACTTGCTTTGGTATTAATGATCCCCAACTTTCTTTTTTCTTTTTTTTGTGGAGTCCCACTTTCAAGTTTATGAGTGGAATTTGAGATATGTAAATACTAATAACAAATACGAGAAAAATTGATGCTAACCTAGATAACCCAATATGGGTGAAGAAGCTTTTCTATTGTTGTTTTTAACCCCAAGCACTTGGATCTTTGAAGCTTTTTATATGTTTGGAAGAAAAGGGAACCCTTTTGTTCCCTTTACTCTAAGCAACTCTCGAAAACCAAACAAGGT
>Ga0209208_10001022_pt1 | contig 38843 bp, 36 predicted proteins | sample S1TSphfallax_3_FD_187694 | JGI IMG/M metagenome (GOLD analysis project Ga0209208, IMG submission 187694) | Host-associated microbial communities from peat moss isolated from Minnesota, USA - S1T2_Fd - Sphagnum fallax MG (SPAdes) (version 2) | ecosystem: Host-associated > Plants > Peat moss >... | reverse complement strand
AAAAAAAAAAAAAAAAAAGAAGAAAAGAAAAGAAGAAAAAAAAAGAGATGTTAATTAAAGCCCTTTCACCTAATCTCCTCTCATCCTTCAACAATGCACCTTATATAAAGAAAAAAAATGTTAATTAGGCATTAAAATAAAATTTTGCCAAATGATGAAATTTAGTTTCCAAATAGTGATTTTTTTGGGGAGTTTTTCAATTGCCAAAATTTCAAAGGAAAATTAATTCTTTTAAAATTGCAAGAGTATAGGTAGATAGCTAGGAAATATAGAAGCACACTTAAATTATTATTTTTAACTTTCATATTATATTGTAGCTAGATTTGGCTAAATTGTCTTATGGATGATTGCCAATCTAGCTACATAAAAAATTGGGGGTGGAAAAAAAAAAGGAGAAATACTACTAGTAACCCTAGATTATTATTTTTTGAGTTTCTCAATTACCAAAAATTCAAAGAAAAATGAATTTCTTTAGAAATTTCAAGATTATAGGTAGGTAGCCAGAAATATAGAAGGGTACTTAATTTTTAAAAAACTTTCATATTTTATTGTAGCTAGATTTGGCTAAATTGTCTTATGGATGATTTGCCAATCCAGCTAAATTAAAAAAAATTTGGTTTGGGGGGGGGGAAAGAAAGACTACTAGTAACCCTAAATTCACCAATAATATGGTACATGAGTAGGTAGTAGGGTCTTTGGAACCTTCAAGCCCTGCCCGAAGAAAAAAAAATTCCTTCCCCAAAACTGCCCACCACCCCCCCAACCAGCCCCCAAATGATGAAGAGTGGCAAAAACTTTTGTAATAAATTCCGGGCAGGTGTACATTTAATTTTTTATTTAATTAATTTATAAATTAAAAAAAAGGAAAGAACGTCTCTCAGTCGGTCCCCTCTCCCGACTGCGTGTTTTGTTCGTATTATGTCTTCGTCAGATCCTGACCACTAACAGCTCAGTTCACTAGATCGACGGCGGCAGTGACGCCACTGGCGAAACCAAACTAAAATGGTAAGCAAAGAAATTACGACGTACAAAACAAAAACTGGCGAAACTAATAGTAAGTAAAATACGGATGTTAAAACTGGCGAAACTAATAGCAAGTAAATACGGAACTAAAACTGGCGAAAACAACGTAGGTAGGTAGGTAGGTAGGTAGGTAGGTAAGTATGTATATCACGTATTTGGTGAATAAAATACCCACAAAGGAAGCCGTATAACATTCAAGGAGGAGATACATACATACATACATACATACATACATACATATATACATACATACATTGATACATACGTATTTGGTATATACATACCCACAAAGGAAACCGTACAACATTAATATATAGGTACATACGGTTTGTGTATATACGTTCAAAAATACGTATTCGTTGGGGGCGAAAAAGGGCGGGCGGGCGGTCGGGCGGCCGGGCAGCGCCCCCCCCGGGTTGGTGGGTCCGGGCGGGGGGCGGGGCGCTTGTGCCGCGTCGCTGCTGCTGCCTGAAGACTGCTCTCGACGCTGCACTTTGTTCTCGTCTCCGGAGCCTCCGGAAGCCTCCTCCGTTGTCGTCGTTCTCGTGGGTTGTTGTGGTCGTCGTCTTCTCCGACATCAGACCCCTGGAGGTGCGCTTGCTCTCTGGGCTTCGTTTGATGCTTTGATCGCAGAGTTTGAGCGGGATCGGGAAGAAGGAGGAGGAGGAGGAGGTAGTCGGGGAGATGGTGTCGACGAAGATCCTGGCGAGAGTGGTGAAGTGAGGAGGAGGGCCAGTAATTGTAGCAAGTTGGTTGTGATCAAGACGTGGGAAGAGTAGCGGCAGAGAGAGAGAGAGAGAGATAGAGAGATTGGGGAGGGATGTGTTTGTAGAGTTTTGCATTTTGGGGCTTGTGACGGAGAAGAAAGAAGACCGCGGGAGTGGCGGAGTATTGGGTCCCAGAGAGAGAGAGAGAGAGGCGTTGAATTGACAGACAGCAGTGTTGGGTCACGTTCTTTCTTTGTGAAAAGAGGCGTGTACCAAAGAAGAGGAAGTGCGTGCAGGAAGGACGTGAACGGAGGAGCTGAGATATATTTGTGTGTGTGTGTGTGTGTTTTTGTGGCAATTGTAACGAGGGAAGGGGACACTTGTCCGAAGAGCTAGCTGGGTTCCAGACGTTTTTCAGCGTTGCAGAAGGCTGTGGGTGACCCTGATCTTGGGCGAGTCTCGCCTGAGAGAGATGGCGGTAGTCGCTGAGCCCACCGAACGTATCCTTTTGTTTTACGTGCCGAAACCGGTTTGATTGATCAGGATGGACTTTTTTCTCTCTTGTTTCACATCGTGCGTCGTGCGCAACAAGTTTCTTGAGAGAGAGGGAGAGAGAGGGAACACCCATTCTCCACCCATGCTTCACTTCTTGGTGAGCAAGTCCGAGAGGGGAGCTTGGTTGTTGTGCAAGAGTACGACCAGCTGCAGAGACGTAGTATTCTCCTGGCATTGTAGTTAGGAAGTCATCTGTCTTCAACAACGAATAAGAAGAAGAAGAAGCTCTTCCAGAACAGCTTCTCTCGAACTCGTAAATACATGATCACAAGAAGAAGAAGAAGAAGAAGGCGGCCGGGAGCTTGTTTGCTCCAACACTACTACTCCTAGAAAACTCTCTCTCTCTCTAGAATCACAGCCAGAATCCGTCCGCACAACACTTTGTCTCAGAGCATGACGCGGCTGCTCATAAGGGTGTAGTAGAAATCTGTCCCAAACCCAAGCATGGATGCAGCAAAGCTTGCAAAGTGACTGGAACGAGAGAGAGAGAGGGAGAGAACCACCTGTCTTCTTCTTCTTCTTCGAAAACTCTCCTCCTAAGCAGACGGAGCTTGAAACCAAAGCAAGCCTTGCAGCAGCAGCTGTTGACGATTAGTTATCCTCTCCTTCTGCATTTCGTGCTTCATAGTAGTTACATATAGAAAACTTGAAACAGCTGCCACAGAAAATGATCAGAAGTCTTATTGGGAAGCATCAAGCGGCCCACTAACGAAGAACAGGAACTTCCAACAACAGCAAGAAGTTCTTGATCCCCCAGCCACCCACCCACTGTACCCATTTGGACATCAAAGAGCTGGATATCTGTGTACCCAGTAGTAATTTTTATTCCCGTATTTTATTGCTTGCTTCCATCTCCTCGGCAGCATCCTATCCCACTAGGGTGGTGGATAGTTGGTGCGGGAAGAGGGGAGGACGATCAGAAGAGGGGAGAGGGGATGATGATCAGGAGGAGAGGAGATGATGATGATCAGAAGAGGGGAGAGATGATGATGTTGATGATCCGAAGAGCATCAAAAAGCAAATTTGGGGTATCGAATGAATTCATCATCATCTGTGGTCTTGCTTGCTTGCCCCAAGAAAGCACCACCACCTCCTTACCCATGTCCCTTGATGATTGATCAATCTTCTTGAAGCTTTTGTGGTAGCAGTAAAGTTGGGTCCGTGAGAGATTTTCTCTCTGACAAGAGGAAAAAAAAGGGTACTGACCATGAACTGTTTTCTTCTTTTTGGGGCTGCTTCCAGTCTGTAATAGTATCACAACCTATACTGCTGCTGCTGCTGTTTATCTTCTTGACTTTGATTACCCAATTTCAGATGTTAGTGAACTTCTGCAAACTTTGAAGATAGACAACACACAAGTCATTCAAGCTGGCGGTGGTGACACTGCCACTTCTGAGGTACCTACATCATTCTGTGTGGTAGATTTTGTACTACTAAAATCAGGAGCAGTAGCATGCTGCTTTCATGACATTCACAAACCATAGCTGACTTTTTGGACATCTCAGGGGACATCGGTTGGGACTGGATTTAGTGCTTTCAACAACATGAGAGACTGCACCCTTTGGCCTGTGCAAAACCATTGATCATTGTGTTGTTGTTCCAAAGCACACAAATCAGTTTCCTGGGGTTGTTGCGTTGTGGGATTCTGCCATTTTCCAGTAGGAGCAAGTCTGTGTTTTCTCTCTATTCCTAGGTTAGGACTGCAATTTGAGGCCTAATGAGCTGTAAGTGTGTGAATTTAGGTGCTGCCTCCTAGCCAGGATGGGAATTCTCCAGATGGCAGTCAAGATGCATCAGCATCAGGTGGGAGTGGCAATGCAGCAAGCACCAATGCTACTATGCGGGAAGGATCCATGGATGCAGGCGTGTACTACATTAATGGCTATCCCTCTGCTTATGTCTATGACTATGCTCATGGTGGTGAGAATTCCCCTAGCAGCCCCCCGGCATAACTTCAAACCCTCAAATTTCATAAGCAGCTGCTTTTGTTTTGCCATGGACTTTGCTACATTGGGAATTTTTCTTCATGTGCATCCTTTCCTTCATAATAGATTCTTTGAGTGTGCCTCCCATTCTTTTTGTGGGTTTCTTTCTCTGAATTCTCAATGGCAGGTGAATGGGATGACTATCCTCAATATGCAGGTGTTGATGCTGGGGAACTTCAGTCCCCTGTATGTTACTTGTTCCAAACCCCCCGCCCCCCCTCTCTTTGTACACTAAATCTCTTTTGCTGGTAACAAAATAGGGTAAGTAATGTACTTTTGCTTGACTTATATGCATTGGCTCCATGTGTTGGATGTAGAAAGATTGTGAACACTTCCCACACATGTTTTTGGGCTGTCATTGGCGAGATTGGAGTTTCACCAATTCCAGTGTTTTTGTGGTCTGGTGATGCAGCAGGGTGTTTACAGTGACAATGGCTCGGTCTTCCTCCAAGCCACCGGGTTTGGGTATCCTTCACAGCAACCTTACAGTCCATATTCTCCAGGGACTGCTGGACCTACAATTGGAGCTGATGGTCAGCTCTATGGTCCTCAGGCAGCCTACCAGTATCCAAATCACATATATCAGGCACCTTTATCACCAGGTGCTCAGTACTTGCCTTCACCTCCAGCAATGCCAGGGGTTGAACTTTCAACACCAGGAGGAGCAAGGGAGCCAAACCCTCCAGGAGTGAATGCTTCTAATGGACCATTATCAAATGGGAATGTTGGTCCAAGGCCTGCTGGATTCTCTAGTGTCACTCTCATCCCTTGCCACGGACCATATGCACGAGGTGTTTTACCAATTGCAATAAACACTCCTGGTCCTCAAGATGTGCGTTACGAGGGCTTGAGAGCCAGTGCTCCCTCTTGGGCTGAAGTTACCAAAATCACGGAGGGCCTTCAAAGACCTCAAATTGCAGCAGGATTACATTCTGTTGCATCACAACAATTAGCTGTGTCAGGCATCCCTGTCCAACCTTTGAGACCCATTGCTCCCTTGCAGGTATGTGCTCTTGTCATTCTGAAGACCACTGGCATAATGTCATGCAAAGCTATATATATATATGCCTAGAATCAATGCAAGCTTCAGCTTAGAGCTCTGTTAAAGGCTTTGTAGGTGAAAGAAGTATGTAGAGTAGCAGTTTGCAGCTGATGAAGATTTGCTGATGGAAACCAATCATAAAATTGTGGCTGAATATTCCGAAAGGCTTCTTCTTGAGATACTGAGGAGTGGGTTTTGGTGGGATGACGGTGGTACTGACTGGATACAGATTCAGACCCTACCACTTCAGCAGTGGCCTCAGTCAGCATTAGCATTATCCAGTCCTGGACCAGGGGCACTTGCAAGGGGTTATCCTCAGCTTGCAGGAGTTATGAATGGTCCTATTGGTGCAGCAGCAAGAGCAGGCCATGGTGGTGGTGGCGGCGGCGGCAGTGGCGGAGGCAATGTATTGGAAGCAAGACTAAATGGTCGTGGCGGTGGCTGGATCAACATTGACAAGGGAAAGCATAGAGGGAGAGGTGGTGGATCTCTGAACAATAACAGCAACAATGGAGCACTTGATTTTCTTAATGAACAAAACAGGGGCCCTCGAACCACAAGATTGAGGAACCAGAGGGTGGCACCTGGAATATTGAGGCATGCCCGAGGACAGGGAGCAGCAGCAAGCTCACCAGTGAACAGTGAGGCAGCAGCTCTCGGGGCTCTTGTAAACAGAGAGCAATACAATCAACCTGATTTTGTCACCAACTATGAGCATGCAAAGTTTTTTGTAATCAAATCTTACAGTGAAGATGATGTACATAAGAGCATCAAGTACAATGTATGGGCCAGCACTCCCGCTGGGAATAAAAGATTAGATGCAGCATTCCTGGAAGCTCAGAACAAGGTGGCTAGTGGGAAGCCCGGGAGCTGTCCTGTCTTTCTCTTCTTTTCAGTAAGGCCATTTCTGGGTGGTGCACACAATTCTTTTCAATGAACTCTTTTAAAATTGTGTTAGCCTGATATGGATCAGAATGCAACTAGTGTTTATTTGTGACCTCAGACAAAATCACAAGTGCTTGCTGTTTTTTTATTAGTTTATAGTCTTTTTCCAACTCTCTGTGTGTTGCTTTCTGTTCTGCCCTCACACAGGTCAATGCAAGTGGGCAGTTCTGTGGTGTGGCGGAGATGGTTGGCCCTGTTGATTTTGGGAAAAGTGTCGAGTACTGGCAGCAAGACAAGTGGAATGGATGCTTCGCAGTAAAGTGGCACATCATCAAGGACATTCCTAATTGCCACTTCCGTCATATAATTCTTGAGAACAATGACAACAAGCCCGTGACAAATAGTAGAGACACTCAAGAGGTAGCAATAATCCCACAAGACTTGCCAGTAGTTTGTGAGCAGTATATATACATTCTCCCTGCAACATCATAATCCATGGTTTTTCTCTTAAGGCATTAGAGTACATGTGCAGTCTGTGAGAGCCACAATCTAACATGTCATTTCAGACAGGGAACTCCATGCTTTCTGTCAGAATGTTCAGAGCACATTTCTTTCAGGAGGTGGCTTCAGTTTGTCATATGCTTGTTTTGAAGACTAAAAGACTGTGATGTGTTTCAACTAGTGAGTGCTCTTCTGGTATTGTGTTGCCAGGTCAAGTTTGAACAGGCGATTGGCATGCTGAATATTTTCAAGAGCTTTTCGTCCAAGACATCTATCCTGGATGACTTCCAATTCTATGAAAATCGACAAAGAGCACTGCAAGACAAACGAGCCAGACAACAGGGCCAACAGCACCACCACCATAACCAGCACCAGCAGGTATTATTTTCAGTAGCCTTCGCTTAACTGGCCATCTGGTGAAAAGCCCTCTCGCACTGATTGGTGATAGTAGGATGCATTCTGGAACTTTCCCAATTACTATCATCAGAGGGTTTAGGGATGAAATGGAATTGGGTTCAAGGTTCAGGGTTATTGAACCATTGAAAAGTGTGTCTCAAGTTTTTCAAATTTGCAGGGAGGGATGCGGACACTGGGCAATGAGAATGAGCTAATCCATACTTTGGATCAGACTTTTGATCAGCAAAAGCAGTCAATTGAGACTGCTGCAGCAATTGAGACAAAGAGTGTTAGTAAGGTAGCTGAGCAACCCAATGGTGGCATTGTAAGATCCTCTTCAAGTGTCAGTGAAAGTGATTTTTCTGATAACAATACCAAGATGATGAAGTTGATATCTTCTTCAGCAGATGAACCATTGTCAACTGGGAGTGTAGAGAAAATTGTCAAGGAAGCACCACAAGCTAAAACAGGAACAGAAGAGATAGATAGTGTCAGAGACTTGGCGATTGAGACATCACAGGGTGGGATGGTAGAGGATACCACCAGCTAGCTACTTTAACAGCCTACCCATGTTTTGGGTGGCTAATTTTCCAGCAGTTGATTCAACTGCTGAGGCACAACAGGGTAGGAGAAGGGGATCATCATCTCTTTGTTTTGAGCTCTCTTACCTATTTGTGTGTCACAGGAAAAAAGTGTTAGAGAGATCCTTTGATTGTCAGCTGAGTGTACAGCAATTTCATTCACAGTTAGAGTTCACATACAGGCTGAAAGCAATATCCAGATTGAGGGGAATGGATAGGGAAGTTGGTCCTTTCCCAATTTTGCCGCACCAGGATGCAACAGAGTAGGCAGGTGCCTGTGTGCCAGACTTAGTAGAGGGGAAGATGGAAGTATTCTGTGAAGTTCTCGGGCTGCAAAGAGTCTGCAGATCTTTGTTGGTTTACAAAGTTTCTGTTTTCCCCAATTCCCCTGTTCACAGGATATTTAAGTGTGGAGTTTTAGTACAAGGGGGGGTTCCTTTAGCCGGCAGCACTGAGTAGGTCATCATCATCACTCAGAACTGAGTGGTCTGATGTGTTCTCTCTCTTCAGACACTTGACGTCTTCTGTACAATACACATACTGCAGTTTGTGGGGTGGAATTGGGAGGTGATATCTCATGAGATTGACAGAAGATGATGGAAAAGCGCCATTTACGCATCACAGCAGCAGTCACTTGAGTCCAGTCCAGTGACTAGCACAGGCCAGTAGGCTGTGGGTTTTTCTTCCTTTGGAAGTTTTGTACAAGTCCCCAGCTGCCACCACCATGGCCTGCATGAAAATAAAAAAAAAGAAGGTTTACTTTCACATCTTGGGACTGATATTGCTTTTTTGCTCTCTGTCAAATGTCAGCCTTTGTACTCTCTCTCAGCTTAGACACATGCTGTTTCCTTTCGTTGGCCACCACAATATTCAGGGATAGACATGGGATTTGTGATGGGTTGTTGTTATACTCTTTTTCTTAGTTCCTCATTACCTTATCTCTTGTATGCACAATTTACCTCTGGATGATGTCATAGTGCACACCTTGTGGACTACATTTGGATCTTTCAGTTTTTCTTGCACTTTTCTTACTTTTTCAGTAGCTGATTTTGTTTCTTGCTCCTTTCTTGGTTTTTGGGAGCTCGTAGGTAGTTTTCTTGCACCACTTTTGTATTTACTTCTGGAGCTGATGGTATTCTTTTCTTGCACCTCCTTTTTGCTAGTACTTCTGGAAATGAAACTGTCTCTTGCACCACCATTGTTAAGTACTTCTCTGGAGCTGAATTTTTTTCTTTCACCACCTTTGTTAAGTACTTCTGGAACTGATCCTTTTCTTGCACCACCTTGGTAAGTACTTCTGGAGCTGATCCTTTTCTTGCACCACCTTGGTAAGTACTTTCTGGAGCTAATAGTAATTTTTCTTGTAGTTTTCTTGTACCACCTTTTTTAGTACTTCTGGAGCTAATACAATTTTTTTTCTTGTAGTTTTCTTGCACCACCTTTGTTAGTACTTCTGGAGCAAACAGTAAATTTTTTCTTGTAGTTTTCTTGCAACAGCTTTGTTGGTGCTTTCTGGAGCTATTTTGTTTTTTTCTTGCACAGCTTTCATGCCATTTTAAGTTTGGTTAGAGGTGTGAAGAGGAGCGCATGGGATGGATGGATATATATAAAGAGGAAGAAAGTCCTTGTGTTTTTTATTTAAACTTGGATACCACAGTTTTATTGTGGATCCAGTCTGACCCATCATCAGTAGAAAACATCAGCTCCTGATTGATGGGTCAGGAAGACCACACCAAATCTGTTGGATTGATGAGCCAGACCTCCATTTTAGGGTTTCAGGTGGACTAGGAAGAGGAAGAAGCTGTGCTGCAGCTGCTGCTGCTGCTGCTGCTCCTCTTGTTGGTGTTGTTGTTGCTACTGCTGCTGCTCCTGCTGCAATTGCTGCCAAACAATGAAGAGGTGCTGTAAACATGACATCACCCATCATGATGACATCAACCATGATCCTAGAAATTGTGCTCAGAGAGGAAATATTGTTTGGGTACTTAGTACTATTGACTGACTTAGCATACTGACAAATACTAATACTAGAGGGAGCTTGCTTTCTGAACCCTCAGTCTCAAGTCTCAACCTCCAGTGAATCAAACAGATGGGGGGGTCATTGGGTTGCAATCCAAATCCCTGAAACCAAGCAAGCAATTAACAAACATTTGAATTGGAGAAGTCACTTTTGAAGACCTTTTTAACTTCTCCCCCCCACCCCTTGCCCACACCCTGGCCACTGTGAAAACCAGCACTGGGAAGTGAGATGTAAGAGAGTTTGCATGATAACTAACCTTGAACCTTAGTAACTCTGCTTGTGCTTCCTCCAATGGATGGTGCACTGGTAAGTACTTTGTAACATGATCACTCTCCCAACCTTCTCTATCCAATTCCACTTCTGTCCTTCCTTCCCTCCCCCCACACAAAAGCCCTCTTCCCAACCAAGTCTTCACACAAAAGCCATCTTCCCAACCAAGTCTTCATACAAAAGCCATCTTCCCAACCAAGTCTTCTTGTGTGCACCATGTGTCTCTATTCTCACTCTTGGTATAAAACAACAATTTTTTTTTTCTATAGGGCAAGTCCCTTGCCCCAGGGTATATTGTGTGGTACAAGGGGAGGGTGCCAAGGGTGTAGCCCAAGGAACTTGACATGCATGCCACGGTATACCCAAGAGCAAGGGACTTTTGTTGCATAAAGAATTGAGTTTTTTTTTCCTTTTCTTTTCTAGAGTGCAAATTGCACAAAAAGAGTTTTTTAATTTTATTTTTTCTTTGTATTTTGATCGATGTTGTATAGTGATTGTGTTTTTGGATTGATTGCATACACAAATTGAGGTGTAGCCGCCTTTAAGAGAATATTTCAAAAAGATTGCACAATCATTTTTTTTATTAGCATCATTTTTTATTTACTTTTTTATTTGCATCAAATGTGCTTGAGGTTGTGTGCAAGGGCGGGTGCGGGCATTTGTTTATTAGCATGTTTAGTCATTCTTTTTTTTCGCCTACTTTAAGATTTTTTTTTATCGCATTGCACTTTAAGTTGGGTTTTTCTCATCCTTTAGTCCATGGGGTGTCACATGGCATTTGTAGCCAACCTTTGGATCCTATGAGGATCCACTTTTTTCGCTACGCACATGGTGGGGAGAGGACAATTTCACATAATGTTATGCGAGATGTTTTTTCGGCCATTACAAAAGATGCAAGATTTCATGTCTTGCGAGCAAACCCATGTCCTTTTGCCCCCTACATTGTAGTTTTGCACAATTGAGTTCACATTGTGTTATTAGTTGATGGTGTCCTCACATTAGTAGACATAATCGTTGTCGACCCCACTCAAGTTGATTTGGTTTTGTGGGGTTGTTATGACAATGGCAAAGGATGGTCTTTATCACAATCGGTTTTTGATGGACATGTTCTCCTTCTAGTTGTAGAGGTTTTTGGATGTCTCCAACAACAAGCATATGGGTTTTTTGATCGATGTACCAATGTGGCGTGGGGAGCAAAAGCCATTAGAGGTTGTGTTTTCTTTGCGTGCATTTTATAGGTAGAAGGTGTAAGTGGTGTTACATTGTGTGCAAGTGGTCTCTATTTTGAAACATGCTATTGCCATAGGTGAAGGTTTTTCTAGGCTTGGCCTCCTTTAAGGAAGTCTTCCCTTTTCATTATTTGATATGTTTCTCATGACAAGAAGAGGTTCGGGAACTTGATGTTCCCCTTGTGGTTCACCCTTTTAGGTGGTTCTTTTGTTTTTTTAGATATAGGTCTTACTATTTTATTCCTTGTATTCCCCTTTTTTTGGGTGCTTTGGTTTATTTATGATTGGCAAGGTTTCATTAATTGTTCATAGATGTAGTGTGATCATTATGTGTTTGCAAAAGCATTTGTTTTTTGTGTGTTGTTTGGTTGTGATTATGTTGTTTTCCAATTTGTCAATTGCATTTGAAAATTTGATTGCCTTATTTTAAATGTCACAATAGATGTTTTTGTATTTAATTTTTTCAAAAGAGGTGTATGTAATTGTAATATTTTCATCATTGTCTCACCATGGAGGATATTACAAATTTATTTGAACACTTAGTTTCTTAAAAAAATGCTTCAAAATGAGTTCTTATCATTCTCTCCATTGATAACATTGATGATATCTTGATTTACATCTTTCACAAACAACATGTGACAATTCTTCTATTGTGTCTCAAGTCAAACATCCCATGCCGTTTGCAACCATTTTTTAAATTGAATGTTTTACACTGATCTCTCCTACTAAATAGCCTTCTACAAAAAATCTTTTTTTGAAAGAATCATTTTTTAGTTATATCTCATATGGTGAAATCATTTATTGCTAATGAGTCTTCTCTAGTTGTTTAGATCATCAATCAAGGTGCAATGGCAATTAATAATTCATATGATGATTGATTTTTTGTTGTGATTGTTGTTTTGTTAAAGGGCGGAATTCAAGAAAAAATTGCAATTGCATGCAATGGTGAGGTTTATGACCATTTTTATAATGATTTTATTGTAGAGGAAACCTTTAAACTTGTTAATGATCTTTGTGACAAACATTATATCCATGAAGATTTTGTTCCAACATAAGATATTATTCTCAACAAAGCAGTTGTTGATATTGTTGAAGAACACTCTTTTAGTTCAAATGGGTTGATCCACTAAAATTGTGGAACATAACTATTGGTGGTAGATGTCGTAACAAACAAGTAAATGTTTCAGCACAAAATGCATTTGAGGAATGGAGAGTTTTCAAAGGTTTTCCTACAAAACATTTGATTGAAAAGTTATTTCAAATGGAAGACGTCAAGCCACTTATTGGTATGCTTACAATGTTTATGTTATAGGTGGCAAAAAAAGATGGCTTTCTATACATGCCGACTACATGAGCTTCTCTCCTTATCTCTATTATGCTTTGCTTCATTGCTATGTATATTTTTGGATTCCTATAATCTAATGTTTGTCTTACAAGATTTAGACTACGATTTGTGCCATTAGGTGTCTAATTTGTCGATGTGAAGACTTCTAAAATTGTTAAATTCAGAGTTAGACCTCCTATTTCATTAAACATCTTAACATATGTTTGATAATAGCTTGTCAAACTTGTTGTTGATGAATCTATCATACATTTTATTGTTGCAAGGTTGGGCATAATGCATGTCAAAAATGATATAATTACAATTAAGAAGTTGAGATGTTTCATTTAGAAATGACATCTATCAACATGGCTTTTGGTGTTAATTATTATTTTGTTTACTTTTGTTCAAAGAACTTTTTTATATGAGTTGGAGTTGAGGTGAAGAATATTAATGATTCTGATTTTTAAAAAAACAATGATGGTTGCAATGAATTCTTCAATAACCATTATATTGATCTCTTGTGTGTGTGTGTTTTGTATATTTTGGTGCCTTTTACATGGATATTACAAATCTAGATGTGTAGGTACTCATTCATTAGGGTCTTCTAAAATTTGGAAACTTAATGTTAATCAATGTATATTATAAAATTAATGAACTTTTCTCAATTGTCCTAATCTTGATGTGAACCACATATACAAGATAATGATGCACCATTACCCTCTTTGGACATTGGATGGGAGTTGCTCACATCTTCTTTTGCTAATTCCTAGAACAAAACATAAGATCATTGATCTTGTCTAGTTTTTCAAAAACCCCAATATGCAAAAATATTCTTGTTTCCACAACAAAGGTGATGACATGGGATCTCGATTTCAAGGACAAGAAAATCACTAATATTAGTATAGGTGTAGTAATAATATACAATATATAACTAATAATTAGTAGGGGTGTAAGAATTATTTAAATAGAATAAACACTAGTCTTTATTGAACAAGGAATCAAAATTATTGGGCATCATGACGTAAAGTCTTATGTTAAATGCAATCAAACCAATAAGGTTATTATTGATCTTGTAGCAAATTATCATAATGAAACTATCAATGGGAAGCCCTTTTAGTATTAGGATGTTCTTGTTCAAGAAGTGGCCAAAAAACATGCATTCCAAGAGTCTAAACTCAAGGTTTGTTTTTTAAAAATTACTATAATTGCAAAGAAGGCTTTTGAAAGTGATTCTAAAAGCAAAATAGTTTGTGTTTCAAATAAACCTATTGTAAGTGATGTTTTTTTAGATGATCATGTATTTCATGGTGATGGGTGGTAATGTCCTTCTAGTGTCAAAGCAATGTCTACCATGATGAAGTGATATGGTTTAATTCCTTTGATGAAATAAACATCCAATTCACAATCATTTTCACAATTGATGGGCCAATAATTACACAATCTACAAAATTGCAATATGAAAGCCATAATCATGGAACCATCCATTGCATTTGACTTTTTGAAAGCCATTAAGGTTCATGATGGGATTTTATGTTTTTCCTAGAAATGAAAATCTTGGTGACAATAATGATGATTCTTCTAAGTAATTTTGGCAATATTTTGATATTTACAATAATAATATTACAACTTTGAGAGTGCACACTACAATAGCACTATTAACATGGAGAATTCGTTGATTAGTGAATTTTGTGCATTTTGCACAATAATTCTCTTTGTAACAAAAGGTTGATAATAATTTAGCACAAAGTCCTTTTCTTTTACTTGAGGATGCAATTTGAGGACTTCATTTTCATTTGAAGATACAATTGACACTTTGCTTTTATTTGAACATACTTGTGACCTTTGATTTGATTTTGAAAAAATGTTTTATATGTTTGCTATTAATTGTGTTTTGAAATATTACCTATTTTTCCATCTTTGTGGAGCAAGATAGATGAATTTATTTCTAGGCTAAATTATACTCCCTGCACTAACCCATCTTCCCTTGTCATGCAACCACAAATTCATATTCATTTGCTTGGGGGCTGAATAAAAACACTAGATTCCTAGATTTGTATCTGGTTAAATTGAAACTCTCATGGTCTTTACACCCCATTTCAATGAATACTATATTGTTCTACATATTGTTCATGTTGTTGTGAATACTTTTTGCAATCATTTGGTATCAAAACCCAAGTTTTTTGTTCAAGATTTTCTTGTGTGTTACATGTTCCATCAGAAGACATTTGGCATCTATGATTTAGAGAAGTGGTTGTTCATGATTTTTTCCAATTATGCAAGGCTCTTTATTACATTCATATAAAATTATTATGTGAAGTTAGGAAGTATGATGCAAATTTCACATGTAGATTTGTGCACATTGTAAATGTATTTATTTGAAATGCTTACTAGTTTCTTCATCTCAAATGATGTACATGTACATCTAATTCAACTAATGCTTGATGAAATCTAACTCCAAGTTTGATGAAATGTTCCTTAGACGTATTTATGTTTTTGCACTTCCCTTGTGTGTGATGCGACAAGAGCAAGGACTATGCATCCTTCTTTGCATCAATGTTGGAAAAAACTTATAAGTCATGAACTTGAAAAACTATCTCCTCTAATTTAAAGAAGTACATTTTTTGGTTTAGTCAATTTTGATGAAGTTCTTGTTGATGATGATTCCAAGTAAGCCTTTTCTCTCTAGAAATTTGATGGAATTGTTGTTGTTGCTCCTAATGATGATGATGTTGCTCCCTAAGTAAGCATCAAATTTATTGAAACAAAACTTAGTAAAGTTGATGGTAGTGATAATAGTCATTTGAGATAGGTATGCTTTCATTTGAAAATACAATTGACATTTTTGTTTTGATTTGAATTTGAGAGAATGTTCATTGATTTTATTTTTCTTCCAATTTTCATATGTTTGTTATTGATTGTGCTTTGAAATATTTTGCTTCATAAATTTTATTTTAAAAAAAAAGATCTCTAAAAAAATTTAAAAAAATAAAATCCTTGAAAAGGAAAGAAATTGATTCCTTAAAAGGCAACCCATAAGGATGCACCTTTACAAGCTAAACCATGTAAGGTGACTACTTACAAGGAAAATCATGTAACCATCAAAACACCATGCAATTATACCTTTAGATGTGCTCACAAATTGCATTAGAAAAATGTTCTCAATTTTTTACATCTTTGTATTAGTTAGGTACTTTAAGAAATTGTATGTTTCTTTTCATAGGAATATATATTTTTTCAAAACAATTTTTTGAAGTCACACCCAAAGTCACAATTAGCCACAAGAGGATTTAACTAAATCTAGTTACAAGACAAATAGATAAGTAGAAAAATGAGGAATCTTATTATATTCTGGTGACCTACTAGAGAACCTATTATCTAAATTTCATGATTTTCTAGGATGAAAGCTAGAAATTTGCAAAAAATTGCCATTTTGGGGGGTGATTTCATAACTTTCTTCCTAGAAATCTGGCAAATTTTTTTGCAAAAAAACCTTTGACCATATCAATGGGACTTTTTTTAAAAAAAATTAAAATTTGTAAAACATAAAATGGAAAAAAAAAAAATCACCACAAAAAAAACTCTAGATAGGAAAGTGATTATAGTTAGGTCCTTTAATGCTTTTGAGATGTTAAATGAATGAGGCCATTAAGTAGTTAGGCTAAGCTAATGTCAAAAAAACAAGAAGGGATCCTTCTCATATACTTAACTTTTTATATAATACTTGGACTTTACATTGATTTGCATTATGACTAATGATAAGTTATTAGAAGGAAGAATATAACTAAGTTTTAAAATCTACCTAAGAAGGAAGGTTGTTTGTTTGTTTTGTTTGTCACATTGAGATCTCCTTAATCACAACACCTCTTGGTGTGCTCTTGGTACCCTTCGAAAGCCCTCAATGAGAAGGGGTGCACTAACTTGGTTTCATAATGTTTTGACTTACAATGCAAAAGTTATTGAATATTGAACAAAAAAATTTCACAACATTTTTATTTAAATCTAAACTAAAAATTATTGGGGGAATATGGACACTCTTTTGGTATTGTTGGAAAGCCCTTTGCAAGTATGATTTAATGAAGGTAAATTGGAAATTTTAGAAAAATGTAAGGTGTGGGAGATATTGGATTTTGAATAAATATTGAATTGAAAATTCAATTCAATTATAAAAATGGTGTTGGAAAGAAAAACATAATTGGGTAACCACCTCACACTTGGGCCAACAACACAAGCTACACTAACTAATGTGATATGAAGACTGAGATTTAAATAAAATGATCATGTTTTCTACAAGAACTTCTTAATTTATTCATAAAAACAAACCCATAAAAGGATTGCCAATTATGAATATGATAATTTTGGCTATGGGCCATAATTGAATAAATTATTGAAAGTCATTGAATAATTGATAGAAGTAAATGTGCTCTCCCAAAGCCACAAGTACACAATCGGGAACTAGGGAACAACTATTATAATAGAGATTGCTACCAACACCCTCTCATCCAAATTCCTTTAACAAAATGTAAAAGGGGTTCTATATCAATGGGTGGGTTGGTCGGTTATGAGAAGAATTAATGGAGTTCATTCTCATATTCATCACCCAAAACCTCACTTGGAAACTTTACTCATCTAGTTTTCGGATGTATTCATCCATCGAAGCGACCTTCCACCCTTCACATGTGAACTTTCTTCCATTTAGGTGAGAGAACCTTTTTGGGTGGGGGCATTTCCCAAAAGAAGGGGTCTAAGGGTTGAGGAGGTAACCAAGTCTGGTCCCACATTTTGAGAATGTATGTTAAGGTTATGGGTGAGGAACATATATTAAGGGTTTAGGGTTTAGGGTTTAAACCTTAACATGTATTGTAAAGAGCTGCTGAAAATTCACTAGTGTATTTGGATGGCACATTTTATAGCAAAATTTGACCTTCGAGAAATGCCAAGGCCTTCCATTTTTAGGAAGGACTCTTTTGTCATAGTGGGAAAGATTTTACACCTAAAATTCGGCAAAATTTCCCTCTCACTCTTAAGGAGTAGGTGTAAGATCGCTCCTATATTCATGGATGTAAGGTGCCTTCTATATATACAAGAGGAAATTTCTCCAAGTGCTTTCCTCTTGGAGAAGAAATAGCGGAAAGCCACTACCTTACCCTAAGGTCAGATTTGTGATTAAATAATCATCAAAATAGTGAAACCAAAATTTATGAAAATAGGAAGTTGACATGTTGAAAATCATCATAATTATCATAGGCTACACTCTGAATAATTTCACCACTCATATGATAATATCATAATAGAAAATAGAAAATTCAATCATTTCAAATTTTATAAACGAATTAATTTTTTGAAAAAAAAATTTGATTTTTTAAAAAAATTCATTTTGTCAATGTGGAAACTGTACGGTATTATAGAATGTCAATAGTTTGTAATTTTCCACACAAAAAACAAAAGTCTAGACTCTTCTTCATCATGAAGAAGAAAGAGTTCAAGGGTCCGGCTATCATGTTTCCATTGGATTTTTTGCCTCCCTTTTAGAAGTTGGCAGAAACAAATTGGTTCTGACAAAAAATATTCAGGCAAAAATCTTTGCTGAAGATTTGATACTCTTCAACTGCTGTTTTCAGTTGAACAAAAAGTGGCACCCAAAACCCCAGGGGTAAGAGAATCACCACTGGTGCTCAGTATGTCACTCTGGATAATAAAATTAAATGTCTAAGTTTAGCTCTCTCTCTCTTTTTTTTTTTTTGGGCAACCCCACCAATAAAACTGTAACTGGAACTGCAAATAGGTGAGGACTACTAACAGCCAACCACCGGGACCAATCATTATGATCGACCAATCAGAAATACTGAGCTGCAGTTAGGTCCAATTTATTACACTTTTTTTTGGAGGTGCACAACTAACTGTGTTGCGCCATTTACCAGCCACGGCAAGCTGCACGAATTTGGTGCAGAAAAACCAATTTCCTGAGCTAAACCGGCACATTTTGACTTTTTCGCAATAAATTTTACTGTCTGGAGTCACATACTGATGAGCACCCGTTGGAGATGCTCTAAATGGCTCACAGGTATATAGCCAATCGTTGGGACCTCAAACAAGGTCCTCCTGGGTTTTTGAAACCTAGTGATTCAAGAGTTCAAACCCAGTGGTGTTTTAGGTGAAAAAAACTCCTGCCTGCCCACTGCCAATGAGCTTGACTTGAGGGCTGCCAATGGCTTGTTAGGTCTCGGGTCTGCTCTTGTGCTTCAAAAATTAATAAAAATTATAAAATTTTACCCAATTGATTTAACATTTAGTGGGACCGAGTAAACCAGCACCCACCAGTGCCCCATGAAGGATGGATGATAAGTGAATGAAAAAAGTTATCTGTTGGGTTCTGATTCCCTAGTTAACCATGGTTGTGAGTTGAGATGCTTTTCTTCAGTACTATCTAGTGGATGGTGTGGTTGTGGATTGTTTAGGGTTTAGGGTTTAGGGTAAGTAAGTAGGTGGTGAAAAAAAACAACCCTTCTAAACTATGTATGAACTATATATATATACTATGGACCATCTATGTACTTATTTAGTAAGTCACCTATTTTTCCTACCTATGTACCTATCTATGTATAAGGGACCTACTTCTGACCAAAATGAGTTACCAAGGTGAAACCAGAGATGTTAACTCAAGGTGATGTTCATCCACAACTGAGTCATAATGGGCAATCCAATGGATGGTGTATTGGTGGTGGTGGGGTGCTGGTTCACTCTCAGAATTGGGAGTTGGAACATGAAATGAAAACCCATTTACTTATTATTGCACACTCAACTGGCTTTGCTCCAGCAATGGTGGAGCTGCATTAAATGCTTGGTGTTTAGGGTTTAGGGTTTAGGGTTTAGGGCCTTTGAAAATTCATATCCTAATTTCACTACTATGAAAAGACCTGCCCCCATTCATTTGTTAGTGTAATTGGAGGAACCATGTATGTATGTATGTATGTATGTATGTATACTAAGTATGTATGTATATCAGTGTTGTATTGGTATATCCTTTTGATAACCCTGCTATTCTACTGGTTATTACTTGGTTAAAGAGTTTTTTTTTAAATTGAAAATTTCTTTTTTTGTATTTTTATTTAATATCATAAACAAGCTTAACATTTTAAAAATTGATAACCTACTTGGATGACAATTAGGTCATATGGGCTGGTTATTAAGATTTGAAAATTTATTACTAAGAGGTTAGGTTATTAATTGATTATTATTTTTTAAATAAATAAATAATTGGGTGGTAGGTTATCTATACACAAGTTGATAACTGGGTCAAAACTCAATAACAGGCCCAACACTAGATTTACTTTCTCTTGTAAATTGTGAGTTGAAATTGGAAAAAACCCGACAAATCTGTTTCTTCAATCAATGACCCAACTTTCTACTTTCTCTTGTAAATTGTGAATTGAGATTGAAAAAACCCGACAATCTGTTTCTTCAATCAATGACCTGAATTTACTACTTTCTCTTGTAAATTGTGAATTGAAACTGAAAAAACCCGACAATCTGTTTCTTCAATCAATGACCCAAATTTCTACTTTCTCTTGTAAATTGTGAATTGAAATTGAAATTGAAAAAACCCAACTATCTTCTTCTTGTTGTGTATTGAAACTGAAAAAACCCAACAATCCAAATCCCAGTTGTTGTGTTTTGACTGAGTAAAACCTCCATTGGTGATGATGATGATCTATAAATTGTTTTTATCTTGAGATGAGAGGAAACCCAAGGCCAGACACACAAACAACGTGCATGAAAGTCATGGGTAATAAGTCAATGAGCCTTAAATCATAGCAAATCAATCAAACCAAACCAAAAGGACACTAAAATGTCCCCACAATTCAAGCCCCTGACATTAAGGGGGGCGCGACCCAGCATCCAAGGGGGTCACGGGGTTAATTTCATGAGTTTTTTTTTCTTTCCAATCTACTCTGCCAATAAGTGAGAGACTATGGAACAATATAATTTTTTCATTCTGTCACGTAGAGTCCATTTTTTCAGGAACTAACTTCATGCAGCATTTCATCCACAACCTCGTCATGCTGGGTTTTCCAATGGATGTGGTGCACAGGTCAGTGGGTGGCTACTGGGTCACATAATCCAAACACTGGAAACACTCTAGTACCTGTGAGTTCAGTTGCATACATGCCAAGCAAAGGGAAGTCCATTCAGAAGGTTCCCTTCCATGAAGGGGAAAACAAAAAGAAAAGGAAGCAAGCAACAAAAGCATGCAAAAGCTGTGATGACTTGGTCAAAAGAACACATGTATTATTGTCGAATGCATGGGCAGGAAATGGAAGGGCCTTTTTAAGATCTACCTTATCATTTGACACATGATACATAGAAAACAAACTAGCTGTTGCACCAGGGGTCATGAAATGGATGCCACACAAATACCCAGTGCAAAAACTAGTGACCACTCATAACCGGTCATAGACCTACAACCAACTCATCCACAAACTCTCCATTGGACAAAGTGGTCAGTTGGATCTATCCTTTGGTGTGACTGCATCGGAACAGCAATGAATGGGGGGACCCCCTAGGACTGGCTGATATGTGGGCCCTGTTTCTGACATGAGGTTTACCAATATCATCATCGAGTACCAGTCATAGGGAGTCATGTGCACTATCTACTAAGAAGCATCACACTAGGATGGGTAAATGATTGAAATTGCAGCACACAGCTGCGAAGCATAACAAAAATGGTCACAGCAGACCAGAAAACTCATTCTGAATTCCACCTAAACATTTCACAACCTCTACACACTTTCAGATCTGAAGGCAGTGCATTAAGTGTATTTTAACTTAACTGCTGAACTCTATTAGGACCTCTTTGTCCTTGTCTTGTGAGAACTGCCCAAGTATATATATCTTGGCAAAACAGTTGATGCTACCTCTTGTTGGCTCCAGATCGTTTGCCTTTCTCCTTGCCTTTGCGCGTAGCCATAGTTTTAGCCTCCTCTGCCTCAACTGCCTTCTGCTCTGCTTCTAGCTTCTCCAACTGCCAAGCAAAACCCACACTTTGCTGAATAGTTTTTACACACACCTCTGCCTCTAAATCTGGAAGCAAGGATAGGACAGAATGAGAAGTCTTCTTTTACAAGGCAAGAGAGAAAATAGAGAGCATCCTGGAAACATTTTTGGCATTATCAAGATACACGCACAAAATACAAAATGGGCAATCTATACACACACATCACTGAATTATGAAGGAGCAGAGAAGGAGACACAAACCTCGTCTAAGACAGGGCGAAGCTCCTTGTAGCGGCCTTCAGCCAAATCAAATCCATCCTTGCGGAGCTCCTTACCTGTATGTGCAGTATGCTCATATGCTGCCATCTGCCAGTACATGCTGGTCCGTGCAAAAAAATCCTTCAAACTCTCTCCTGGCTGCCATATCCAAATTGACACATGTCACTTCAATATGCAAGACACCCTCAAATTTTGCAATCAGGGAAAATCAAGGTAGGGCTGCAACATACATTAGGAGTTCGCCCTGAATCAGCAAGACCAAGTTCAGCACGTATTCTACTGATCTCTGCCTTCCTGTCTTTCCGCTGAAGCTTCTTCCCTTCCCCTCTGAGAACTGCTGCTGCTGCTTCAGCTGCTGAGCGAGTTGAACTTGAGCCTCCATTATTGACCTGCAAGTTGGCACTGATATGAGTCCAAAATGCACTTGGGATTACTGCTGTTTAAGATCTTTCATTCCAGTAGGTTGGAATAGTCTGCTATGGGTGTTAGGAAATCCATGATAGTGAAGAAATTTCCTGCCCTAACCAGAACAAAAAGTACTTCACTTAGCACAAACTAATTAAGTTGCAAGGTGCCCACTTTATGACCATCATCATCCATGTAATCGTCGTCCTCTTCAGATCCACTCTCATCTTCTTCATCATCATCTTCATCATCCTCATCATCCTCGTCCTCATCATCATCATCATCATCATCATCTGGTTCAACCCAATCTGTCTTTGTAGCCTGGGGCCCACAAAATTCAACATCCAACTAGAATTTAGACTTTTATAGTAGGCAACCAATATCAACCTCCTAACTGGGTTTTTTTTAAAAAAAAAAGCAATTTCTTGACATGAGATGACAGAATAATCAATTGCAACATTTCAAAGAACTGCACAAAACTGAAGTTTGAAGAAGTGGTCATTAACAACCAGATAATAGTAATAACCTTATAAGCTTGGCAACACCTAAGATCTTACTAGTAGCAGATCTCTTCATCAATTTTGGAAGTTTGCTGTACAAAAAAAGGACTTGCCTCAATAACCAGATTCCAGGCATCAAGCTTGTTCAAGTCCAAGGTGTAGAGATCATCAAGAGTCACTTCTCTGTCTCCAACTTCCATCATGCCTCCATATAGGTAAAGTGTATCTCGACCTACCACCATAGAAGAGTTGATCCGGCCACATGGCTTCACTACCTGCAAAATGGCATTTGAAGCTAAAAAATCAAGGGCTTGATAACCTGGACTGAAAAGCATAATGAACTGCATCAAGTGATTGAATCAGAAATTGCCTCTGTAGAGCAAGGACAACAATGAGAGCAACCCTGTTGTTGAGACTTGACACACCAGGTTTTAAGAGTCACCTTGAGCTCAGGGACCAACAATTCAGGTGAGGGATTTGATGCTACAGAGTCCCCTTCTGACTCCCTGCTATTATCCCCCTCACCAACATCCTTGTCTCCATCAAGAATGGTACCTTCAATTCGCTTGGCAAGCCCTTCACTATCCACCACAATAGCATCATCATCCAGTTGATCATCCGCAGTGTCCATGGGAGCAACATCTGGATCATGAGAGGCCACCATTTCTGTACCATTGGCTTTACGCTTTGGTCTGCTTCCCCCTTTTAGATCCTCACTCTTTACAGCTTCAAGCTGTGAACTTGCCTGCAAGGTTGAGACATATCAATGATCATCCTACTTGGAATCTTCTGAAGTAGCCAAGAGGATATAATAATGTTTAACAGAACTGCAGTTAGAAAAGGTCTTTCCATTGTCATCAATCTAACATCCAAGAGTCAACTAGTATGATTGAAGTCAAGCTGAACACAATTGAGAGGTACCCAATGGTTATAGAAGTTTCAGATTGGGACAAGGCATCACTGAAAAGAAACAAGGAGATACCAACCCAACAAACAAAGAAAACAACTTAGGAGAGGTTTGAACAACAGCGGCATCCACATGTGTGTTCATAAACCCTAAACCTTCAACAACAGCAACTGGCTATCATCACATCCCCACTGACATCAATCAGCTCCAGGCAGTGGGTGAAGATCAATGTCAGAAATTAAACTACCATGCTGAGTTACTGTGACAACCAGCTGTAATGGAAGACTCGCTGATGAAGCTGAATAGCTCAACAAAATATTAAAGAGAAATAGTAGATGAAACCAAGAGGAAGGAGGAGTCGCACAAAGAAGAAAAATCAAGGAAGAGGAAAGAAACAACATAGAAATTTTACAAGCATGAACTTTTGAGTACAAAAGTTGCCTTTGAAAAGCTCCCCCACTCAAGATGAAGAAGCCCTTGAATTAATGATTTCCAATATTCCAAAGGCAGAAATGCCAACCAGCAATATTACTTTTGTTAATGCAAACCTCTAGTTCAATTTAAAAGAAACAAAGAGTAACCTTTCCTCTCAACAAGACCTATTAAGTTCACCATTTCAGCTATGAAGAACTCTCTTGAGCCACAAAAGTGTTAAGAACCTAACAAACCAACTAGTAATATTCCAAATTAGGAAGAAAAACTGGAATCCACATTAGGCATAGAAAGGCCACAAAGTCTTAGGAACCTAACAACCTGACTATATGTACTCCAAATTCAGTAGAAAAAACTAATCCTGGGAAGTCTTTGGAAACCCAATAATTCTGACAAGGGACAGCATCTTTCTGCAAATCCAGCAACCTGAAGGTCACACTGCTGACTGGCAGAGAAGCTCTACAGAAGAAGCTTACAGCACTTAGAAACTTCTGTTGGAGAAGAAGTACTAACTGTATTTTATAAAACCTGGGATTTTACCAGTTTTTACAGAACTTTCAAACCACACAAAACAAAGGAAGACAAGGGCCACACTTTTGCTTTGAGCTGATTAGCAACCCTGAAATAATTAGGCACACATAAAAACAGACTTAAAAGGCCTTCAGATTCTGACACATGAAAACTTCACACAGCAAGTGAAAACATGGTGTCAATCTGTCTGAATACTAATAACATATGGTAATTAAGTCCATCCACCAAAGTACCTTGCCTTTTGGAATCTTCAATTTACGTAGCTCCAATGGATACCTGACAAGAATCAACACTGAAACCAACTCAAAATTGTTCTCAACAAATGGAGAGCACCTGATCTCATTAGTCTGAAAAGTTTTTCAAAAGCTTATTCAAAATTAGAAACCTGTCTCTCCAAGGATTTAAACCCTCAAGTATTCTTCCAAATCTTGGGCACCTCTGAGTTTTGATCAGTTATATAGACAAGCTGTTGTTACAAGTATTCCAAACCCAGCAAACTCAAGATCATAAACCCATTTTGGACTAGGGGCAGGGTATAAGCACACAATGATTCATAACTCATGAGAATCAGGAAATCCCCACACCCACACCAGGACAAGGTTTAAACTTTTCCTTGAAGTCAAAGAAAGACTGCCAGATAAGGACTCAAGAACTGGGAAGAAGAAAAACACAAAGGGTAGAACTAAAACTGCAGCACAAGAAGACTAGCAGTATGAACAAAAGTAACAGTCCCTGACTTGTTCAGGGACAATTGTCAGGATAGCAACTTATCCATCACAACTTCTGCAATGAGTTCATCAGCTCCCTACAGTGCATATAGACACTGTAACCACTGGCCCCTACGGTACTGAGTTTCTGTTGCAAGTCCAGAAGCAACAGGGAGACTTGAATGATACTGGCTGTCAATTAACACCAAAGGGGGGAAAAAAAATAGAACAGTAGAGGGAAAACAAAAGGAAAAAACAAAAGAGTATGTGCAATAAGAAGACAAAACATAGAATAACAAACAACGGTCAAAAATACAAACAAACAAGGACCCAGTGGGCTTCAAAAAGGGTACAGGCACAAGACACACAAAAGACCAATTGGAGTGGGCAAAAGAAAAATACTTTCAGAATTCACAGAGGCTAGTCCTGAGAAGAAAAGAAGTCCAAGCAATAAAACCCACCATCGGCGATTGTCCATTTGAAATGCATACATCTCATTTATGAACGTACTCTGCAATACTTCTGCACAAACCAACCCATTTTACTTTCACCTATCTGGAGTGCTGACTACTGCATACATTTACTTCACAAACACCAAAACTGTCTTCTTAAAGAAGTTTTCTACAAACTTTGCTCATCCTACACAGCACAATCACACCATCTCCAAGGAAGTTTGATCACTTTAAAATATCTGGAGTACACAGTGGGAGCAATCAAAGATTTAAGTATTTTTTTTCTCATTAGGATCTGAGATCTGATTCTTGCACTACTCAGGGAAGAGTGATTAGTCTTACCTCTAACTTCAGTGTCAACCACCCCACCAAAAAGAATGGCACGCTTCTTATGCACACACATAGAGAACCCTGCTCTTGGCCCTGGTGGCATTCCCAGTTTCTTGACCTAGACAAAACAATGCAATCTCAGCAACTTTGCAGCAAATATTCATCACACAGGAGCTGGTTGCAAACAAAAAAGTTAAAACTGCAGAACTCACTTTATTCCACTCCCAAGTCCGGGGATCTAACGTCCACATGTCTGCATGGACAACACCTTTCTCTGACCCATCTTTATCAGCCATGGCATCCTTGAAGTACCCACCATACAGGAAAACCTGCAGTTTCAAACAGAGCTTCTCAGAGCTTAGCACATTCAATAGGTGACCAAAGTGCAATCTTTTTGACTTACACAACAAGCCTGAAGCTAACTCTATGACCAATGAGATTTATAAAGACAACCAGAGAGAAAGAAGCAGAGAAGGAAAGAGGAAAAGAAGAGAGCAAGCAAACTGAAGTTTACAAGACTCTGGCAATCAGTGCAGACTGCAGTAAGTAAACAGCATGTGAGCATACCTCATCAAGTAAACTTGCAAACTGGAAGGCACTCCTTGCACTTGGCCAGGAAGCCCCCGGCTTTGGTTTTATCTCTTGCCACTGCAAAAAAGGCAAAGAAAGAAAGCTATCATTATTTTTCTTTGTGTGCTTCAACAACACTTCCTCTTGTCACTACATACTGAGGATTCTTGGACAGATTAGGACAGGAGGCAAGTACCTTATAATCATCAAGGTCAAGCACATGAAGATCGTTGAAATACCTGCACTCATTGTGTTACATGCTGAAGTGGAAAACATCAGAAACAAGAGATGGGTGCTTTCCTTCTGACAGATCAGTCAAGAAAAAAATCACAATAACAGCACAAACCAGATCACACAGCAAGACAGGGAAAGTATCACCTGACTTCACGCAAAGTATCATAAAAACCACCAAATAAGATGAGCTTGTGCTTGTATAACACCTGCACAACCCATCCAATTGAGCAGAGTCATAAGACTTCATCAAGACACCACAAGTATAATCAGAAGAGACAGAAGAAGACATTCCTGATTTAATTTCAGGCGAAAATAATGAGAGACTACCACTAGGAATGAAGATGCATAAATGCAAAAAAAAAAACTCTGACAGTACTTATTTATTTTTACCATCTCTCACACAAAACTTCAAGCATGGAATCAATTTTGACCCAGGATTACATGTTACCATTCTGTGACCAGACCGAGGACTTGGAGCATCTTTAAGGTTTAGTTGCTCCCACACATTTGTATTGAGATCTAGTCGCCACAAGTCCTGCAGTGAGAAGAATCATTAAATCAAGCAATCAGACCTTAACTCACACAGAATTTATCAGCTAGTTAGACATTTTACTTCCAAATGGTCCAATACCTCCTGTATTCAGGAAAGGAGGACTTACCTTGTAGTGATGAAACTTTTCCTGATTTGGAGAAGTAAATTCACCACCTGAATGTGCAAGACATGAGATGACCATAGTGCAGCAGAAAAGAAACTGAATTGAAAACAATGATTTGGTCCTAAACTCTCTCCTTGACTGCAAAATGTTAGAAAATGTTTGACTGTGTCACCAACCTATCACCATCCTCAATTCAACAGGATGTATGCCACCTTTTGAATGTACCCAAATAGCACTTCACAATTCCCATACCTCCACCATAGAGCACTCTCTCAAAGTAATCATAAATACTAAGTCACCTGTGTGAGAAATCTATACTCAGAAGTAACAGGAGGTCAGAAAATAGCCCTCAAGAACCCACACTATTCTTGCTTGATTCAGAAAAGGGATGAAGAACACTGCAAAGGCATACCAAAAACAAAGAGAAAATTCTTCCAGGCAACAGCTTGATGGGCACTGCGAGGAGGAGGACTGTTGGGACTGGACACCAGCTTCCACTCACATTTGTCCACATTGTATCTGTACAAATCACCATACACAAAAGTCTGACCCATATCCCTTCAGAACCAAATCCACCAACATAGCTTAGCAAGAAATTCCATATTCATCCTTTGCACCACAAACCCCACTTACCCTGCACAAAACACTGACTCAGTTTTAAACAGTTCTTCCCAAAAAAACACAGTTCCAGTTACAACTCACCTTGTCCCCATTGTAATACTCCCCACCATAAAAGATCAGTTCAGATTCCCTCAAAGGGTTGACTGTCACCTGCAAACCAAGAAACAAAACCAGACCCTCTTTACTACTTTCCCCAAAGAATGTTCCTAGTCGAAGGGAGGCCTCCTCTGCTGCATATTGGAAGGGTGTAATGTTTCTGGATTGGGAAAGTGATTTTTCTGTCTTCCACAAATGAGAAAATGAGGAAGAACAAGAAAAAATTGAGAGAAGAGAAGGGATTTACAGAGGCATTGCAGCGGGGTGATGGTGCAGGCACATTCTCATCCACATGAACTGCAACTTTCTTGGCCTCCTCTTTCTGAATTTTGGCCTGGTGACAATACCACACATATACTGCACGTCGATTTTCATTGAAAACAGGTTCAATTAACACAGAGAGATAGCAAAAGCAACAGGATACTAATGCAAACTCCTTCAACATTCCCATGATGAACTTTCCGATCTATTGAAGCTCATGACAACCCTAAAACTGAAAAATCCCTAAAACCCTAAAACTCTCCCATGTACTTTGCAAAGAGATACAGGGAGAGTTTTAGGGTTTCCTGCTACTTCAAATCTAGCGAAAGCTCGCCGTAGAGAGCTTGAAAATTTCAGGATACTTGGCCAATGGCACCTGAAAAATCACGACACGAACAAAAATTCGCGAAGCAATGAGTAAGTGAGTACCAAAATAGCGTCAATGTCATCTTCCTCTGAGAGCTTCTTGTCGTCTCGGCGGGCTCTCTTCTCCACGGCTTTGGCCGTTTTGCGCTCCGTCTTCTCCTTACCCTTCCCGGGCTTCTTCTGCTTCTTGCCCATATTCTTTTACTCTTCTTCTCCTCTAAATCTCTCTGCCTCTCTCTGTCTGCCTGCGTCAACCTTCCAAGCTCTCACTGAAGTTCTTTCTCTCTCTAAATGAGACCGCACAACAAAACCAGATGTGCACGATTCTCTCTCGCTGTCAACAGATTGAACACACAGCTAACTGTCACGGCTCACTGCTGCAGCAAGTCACAAAAAATCTTCTAGTTCCCAATTCCCCCTTCCTGGGTTGACTAGCTTTGAGGTTCAAAAGCGCAAATTTAAATGCTACAAAAACCAGCACAATTGGAGGAGTCTCGGAGATCTGAACTTCACAAAACACAACAAATGATCAAATTGTGCAGAAAAACAGAGATAAAAAAAAAAAGCGCAGGCGCGCGCACACGAGCAAACGCGCAAATTCACTCCCAAAATATTTTAGGGTTTAGGCGAGGTTTTAGGGTTTTAGGGTTTTAGGGTTTTGAACGAGTGAGAGAGACGACCATTTTTCTTTTATCTAATTTCTTTTCGATTCATTTCTCTTTCCCATTTTATTATGTAAATATGGCAAGATGGACCAAATCTATGTTGAGTGCCACTATTTTCCTTCTTTTTAAAAAATTAAACAATGAGCCAAAAATATACCTTGGAATCAGTGACACTTTTGTGTCATTTTCTTATACAGAAATATTGGGAAAATGTTGGATTTTTTTTTTATAACTATAAACTTAACTAATTTTGCTTTTTTTTTAAAAAATTCCAAATATTTGATTTTACAAAAGTGAGAGTAACAAAATCCATGCCCACAATATCATAAAGTCTTTTTTTTCTTTTTCTTTTTGTATATATTTTTTTCCTTCCAAATATGGCAATATGGATGGTGTTGGACCAAATCTCTACAAGGCCCATTTTTCATTTTTTTTTCTACATGAAAAAAATAATTCGAAATACCCTAGAATATCATGAAATGTTTTTTGGCTTAAGTTAGTCACCTCGTATTATGTCATAACAATGAATGATAAACTAGTTTTTTTTTCTAAAAATGCACATTTGTTGATAATCCATTTGAATTTCAAAATATTGTCATGGGCATGAAACAATTAAGACTACAAGATTTTTTACCCAAAGCAAGAACAAAGGCAAGCCCAATTTAAAATTCAGATTATGAAATTAAAAAACAAAAACATGACATGTGCAAAATGAAAATCCAACAAAATTTATTGCAAGTTAATTAAGAATTAATAAAAAATGAACTAGAATTTAAATAAAAATCAATTAGAAATGAATTAAAAGTTAACTGAAAGCCAATTAAAAATGAACTGAAATTAAAATAAAGATTAAGAACAAGTTCATTACAAGTCATTAATGAACATTCAAATGGTTAAATCCCAAAGCATTGGCATCCATGACAAGCTTCTTATAATTATACAAATGTATACATAATTTATATATAATTATTTGAAATGCCATATATATTTTGATTGACACCCTTTTGTACAACAATTGTTTTGCAAATTAAAACTAATAAAACATTTTAGAAGAAATGGGATTCCATAAGCCTCATTTTATTTTACTATTTGCAATTTTTGAAATTTACAAATTACAAAAAAAACTTTCATTGCTTTTGTAAATGAAGATGGTGTTAAGTTGAGTACTACAAAAAGAAGATGGTTATTATTTACAAACGTAGTTTTGGCAATTGTCTTATTGTTGTGGTAAACATATAACAATCAAATTATCCAATTACCAACATGAGCAACATTCACTTCTTTGCAACAATGGCACGATATCAAATAACTAAACACATGACATAAGTATTCCATTTGTGTTTATGTTGACATAAAGCACTTGGAGAAATTTGTTGATGTATTCAAAATGGTATTTTATATTTGCAAATATCCTTCTTCAATAATAATAAGGTTCTAATTTCTAACTAGTTAGTGATTGATAAAATAGTTGATTATTAATAATGATATCAATCACAATATTCATAACTTGTCAATTCTTAATTTTTTTGAAAATCAATTAGGGAACTTGCTTTGTAGATAACATCAAAAGAATCAACAAGGTTCTAATGGGTTAGGTATTGATTTGTCAAAATTTATAACTTATTTGTATGCTTGGAATTTTCATCCAAATAAGTTTTCAATTCTTAAACACTACACATGTTTATTGCATTATCTCAAGCTTTGTTTAGTGCATTCACATATGCTTTCATTGCTTTAATGGCCACTTGATAATTGGATGAGCAATGAAATATTTTTGAAAGTTAGATGGAAAGTACAACCCATAAATTACATGTCAATAGGGAACCAATTTTCTTTAGCAACCACAAAAAACCTTGAATCTTTTTTAATTTCAAACTTTTGGATACTGAGTAAAAATGTTTTTTAAAATTTTAAATGAAGGATGCTTACATCATACAAATTGTAATGTTATGGTTGATTATGTGACTATTCATATATATGATAACTTATTTGCACGAATTCAAATATAAAAATCATCCATTTCAAAGGATGCAAGAACAACTATTCACACCATAATTGAAGACATGATTAAAAAATTGTCCATATTTCAAACGTTGTTGCACATGGAACCTTTTGTAGTTGCATACAATAACCAATTGCATTTAGTTACAAGTGAGTTGGTTACAAATGACACAATTTCTAGTCTATATATTTATTCAAAACATCAATAAAAGTGATAAAATATTGAGAACTAGTAAATGTTGGGTTTAAAAGACCTTTTATATTACAATGTATTAGTTCTAACACTAGATTTGTTCAATATTTTGGGATGGTAATTTTGGTTGTTTTTGTGAAATGCATGATTCACAAAAGGGAATTTCTTGTATATTATTCTTCAAATGAATGTGTTCAACCATGTGGGTATTAAGCAATTCTTGTAGTTGGTTTAGACTTTATGTGCCCCAAATGTCTATGCCATATGGATGTTGTGTTGTTAGATGTAATAGCCATTGCCTTTTGGTTTTACATCATTTTCATTTTATTATTGTGATTGGCCTAAAGTGCATAAGTTTTTTTGGAAGGGTGCAAGTGGCAATCATTTCATTATTTACATTATACAAATATGCTTGTGTGTCATGTAATCAAAATTTTACTCTAGCTACATCCAATTCTTTAGTAGAAAAAAAAATACATTTCAACTTTGGTACATGAAGTACATAAGAAATGGTTTTCATTATGAGATTTTGAAGTATGACATTGATTTCTACAACACCTTTGAGTTCGTGGGATGATCCATGTATAGTATAAACAAATTTCCCTTTTAATTAGTCCTCATATGTGATAAGATTTTGATTCAAGTATGGGCCATATGCCTTATTACATTCAAATCAATAATCTAGTCATCATTTGTGGAATTGGTTTGTGCTTGCAACGTTCTTATGTTATTTTATTTTATTTTATTGGGGTTATTATTAGGAAATGCCCCAATTGCTTCATTTGCCAATATTTTACAACAATTCTTTTGAATATCTTTAAACCAATAAAACCATATCTTGAAAGGCAAGTTTGAACATTATATTCCATTATAAGAAAGGGGTCTTGAAAGGTATCCCCTTTGATAATTGGTAGGTTTGCCAAATTGTCGGTGTTGAAAATTTGAATTAAAAAGGGGTTTTTTTATTGTTAAACCAAGGTCTTTTTTAAAATCCAAGGGTTGATGAATCACTTGCCATCATTTCAACATTATTAGCATTATCTATAAAGTCATGCCATGTTAGGCTTGAGTTGCACCCTTCATTTGATGTTTCATCCCCTCTTGGATATTGTCTGCAAAGTCATGAAATGTTATTAAATAAGGGTATTAAATATTAAAACTCAAGATTAAAGGCACAAGGTTCAATAACATTTACAGCTACAATACACATAGTAGAAGCAATGATTGGTTGAAAATTTTCAAGAAAAGAAAAGACAAAGCAAACATAGTTTAGCACTAAATTTGTTGTTAAACAGAGTTTCATGCCCTCTTGAAGCCCAATGTATTTTTTTCCCTTGTTTTTCAAAATCTCGTACCCTATGTGATAAAAAAAAGGTTCCAATGTTATCTTTGCGTGCCTTTACAAATAACTTTATTGTCCAAACCTTTCACAAGGTTTCTTCATATACTAAATGTATGGTCAATGTTTATAATGTAAAATTTTGATTTCTTATGGAAGTGAAATAATTTTAATAAAAAGGTGGCATGCTTTACATTACCATGAGCTGTGTGCACCTTCATCTTTCATTTGGTTTTTGGCCATAAACAACAATTCAAAAAACTTTTGAAATTGTGCATGTGTTTCATTATAATTTTTTTTGCCTTCATCTTTAGCAATGTTACCCATTCCATTAAATACATTTCAACCACATAATCTTGTACTTCAAAGAATCATAAAAGTTCATCCCATGCTTCTTTAAATGTATTACAATAACTAATGTGTGAGACTTGACTATTGTCTAAACAAATTGTAATAATTTGAATTCTATTTACTTTACAATAAATTTAAAATTTTATTTGCCATCATTTTGATACAATGTTGAATTGAACAAAAAAAGGATTGAGAAAATAATGATGAATGAAGAAGAAAACAAAAGCTTATGTTGTTGAATATAATAAGAAAAGTGTACATGGATATTAAGAAAAACAACCCAACCAAAGGATGGAAATATAAAAAATCCATAACATTCCATGAATGTGTTTTGATGAATGTATGAACTATTCAATACAAAACCTAACATATTGAACATTGAGTTTGATTTTATGAATAGATTGAAAAATAATTAAAAATTGTAAGAAATTGTTTGAAACAACTATAAATCATGATGTCAAAAATAGTTTCAAAATTCATATTTGGATTGGCGTTTTATTTGTATAAACATTTATATAGTTGACATCCTTTTCAATATCGTCAAGGTTGATGTTTTCAATTTTTCAAAACATTTTAGACAACCTCACATTGTATGAAGCCTTTTATGTGAATATGTGTGAAACTATATGTTATACTAAAAAATGAAATATTACAAAAAACATTTTAAAAAATGGTGTCCACTTGACCTTGTGAAATTATGGGGAATAACCTTTGAGAATTATGGTGAACAATGACAAGTAATAAGCTCATGGGGATGGGTGGTGATATGTAGTATGTAGGGTTGGTGTTGTCAAGGACACAAAAAACCACAAGAACAAAGGTTAAAGGAAAGGTCCAAGTCTAACTTTCAAACAACGAATGAGATAAAATCATGTGATTCAAAAATAAAAATATAAGAACTACGAACAAGAACATGAAATGTGCAGAAGAAATGTGAAAATGGATATTTATTATGCTAAAATATGCAAATATGAACATGAAAATAACATGACAATGCTATAGTGCAAGATCATGTTTAAAATTGGTGTTGAATATACTCAAGGAAATGAAGAGTCCTACTTTTATTTATATCCCTTTGGGGACTTAATTCAAGGAAACTTCCAAGGAGGCTTCTATATGTGCATTGAGTAAAAAAGCTTCTTGAGAACTTTCCCAACTAAAAGTCTATTGTGAGTTAATAAAAAATTTAACTAAAAAAAATTTAGATTTTACTAGGAGCCAACTAAGAATTAATTGAGGTTAACTACGATTAAACAAATGGGGAGTTAATTAAAAATTAATTAGGAATTTCACTGGGAATTAATTGGGACTTGACTTGAAGTTGATTGGGAATGAACTCAAACTTAATTATAACTTATTAAAAATAAACTAGGAATGAATTAAAAATTAACTAAAAATTAACTAAAAATGAACTGAAATTAAATTTAAAATTATGTACCAAATTTAATATAGATCATATATGAACATTCAAAAAATGAACCCCATGACATTGGCATCCATGATAGGTGTACCACCATGTGTGTTGGGGTTTTTTTAACACAGAAACTTCAATGGATGTAATTTTTTATATTCATAAGACTAAATTTTATTGATTAATTTGACATGTCAAAATACAAATGATTATCATTTTTGTCATTTTTGTTCATTGTTTAATAATCTCCAAAGAAATGTCATCAAACAAATCAAAATTCATGTCATCTTCTATGAACTTGAAATTAAACTTAAATGTTTTTTTTTGTACTTGTATACCTATAAATAGAAGGTAAGGTTCCCCATCAAGGTTGTTATGGTGGTAAGTTCCTTATACCCAAAGGACCTTAGCCCCAAGGGGTAAGGAGCTTACAATCATAATACCCAATCATCATCCATGGCCATGATAGTTCCACAATTTCTTCACATACTTTACCCCATGATAAGGCCCCATCCATGGCCATGATAGTTCCACCATTTCTTCACATACCTTACCCCATGATAAGGCCCCATCCATGGCCATGATAGTTCCACCATTTCTTCACAAGCCATACCCCATGATAAAGCCCCATCCATGATCATGATAGTTCCAATGATTTCTTGATGCGACTCTAACACCTCATCCAAGGCAATAAATAATAAGCTCATAATTAATTTGCTGAATTGTAGGTGTGGGGCCTATATAACGGCCCCTAAACGAGTCCCTCAGCACCCAGACAGCCCTTAAAAATCGTGAGGCCTTTTGAGGCCTAAGACCTGCCTGTAAGGGATTTAGGGTTTAGGGTTTAGTGGGAGTCGTGCATGTCATCGCACGAACTCCACGTTAGCCTCCAGAGTTAGCGCAGGCGCACCAGCTGCCCATTTCCCTCTTTCACACTTGTTCACTCCTCCCACCCCATTTCCTCTTTCGCACTTATCGCTAAACCCCCAGTATGTGGCGCTCTCACTTGTCTCCACGAGCATTGTTGAATTGTCGTCTTCTTCTTCTAGCAACAATACAGAACAGTAGAGCGAGAGCGGGGAAGAGAAACCTCAGGGGATTTGGCATCGGACTTTGAAGCGATTTTGTAGGGTTGCTTGTGGAGGAAATTTTGATCTATTTTGGAGAAGTAGTTTTTGAATTTGTGTGTGGAAATTTGGGGTGTGAAAGTTTCGGGAGCAGTTGCGATGGCGTTGGAATGGGCGGTTCTAGGTGCAGTTACAGCAGCAGAAGCAATCATTCTCCTACTCCTGACTCTTCCTGGAACACAAGGCCTACGCAAGGGACTAATCACCGTGGCAAGAACGAGTCTACAGCCGTTACTGGCCGTTGTTCCGCTTGCTCTGTTCTTACTCCTGGAGATATACTGGAAGTACGAGCATTTGCCGGAGTGCAGAGGCCCAAATTGTAGCGTGGCGGAACAGGATCGTAACGCCAAATTCCTCTTCAAAAGCCAGCGCAATGCGGTTCTCGTCTTGGGAGCGCTCCTCCTGTACTGGCTATTATATCGCGTCACGGCGATGTTGGTGCGCATGGAACATCTCAGCACCCAGATTAAGAATCTCAAACATTCAGAGTGAAAAGTAGGAGTAAATCATTAAAGTACTCAAGGCGTTTTGCACATCAAAATTTTGGCTTGGAGTATTGCCTTCTTCATCTGGGTTTGCTTCCCTCTTGCAGGGTGCTAAACCTTCAGCCCTAAACCGCTTTGACTAGTATACAAATGGGAAGAGTTTTTTACGTTACTGTGTTTGTTTTGTCCGTTTCTTGTATTTCGACTTGTGTAACACATACTCCAACAGCATGCATGGAATAGCCCCAACAATCTGATGAGTAGTTCTAAACCAATCCCAATTATCTGAAGATGGGTTTAGGATTTGTCGTCATCATCAACTACACAAATGTACAAGCATAAGGTATTCACTAAATCAAAGGTGGAAAGTGGAAACCCAGTTGCTTTTTCAAACTCGTCTCATTTCAGTCAGTGCCAGAGAACTTTCTTGCACTGAGATCCTATTTATTAGCAGCAGTAGAGAAAGGTTGCAGATAACAGCACCTGGAATTACAGCATTTCTAAGGGGCCTGACCAAGAAGCTTGGGTTTGCCAATGCATTTCCCATCTCCACAATAAATTCTTCTAACAAAGACAATTTAAGGCTGGGGAAAATAGAAAGCTCCTGCAAATTATTCTCATGTATTTCTCTCACGATATACATCATTAAATTCCTGAGAAATTTAAATATATCTGGCACTAGGCTACTGCCATCATTATATGAAAGTAGCAGGAATTCTAGACATCTAAATGTGTTACACATACACATCAACAAATTTCCAAGATTCATAAATGAGCTAAACTAGACACAGACATTTCATTTGAATGTCCATCAAGAATTTTCCAAGACTAGTACGAGTAGTGTGTTGTTGTGTTCTGAATGGTTTGTGACCTCATCATCATCTTCGCAGTAGTTGTCTACCTCTGTCATTGGCCCCCTTCACTCTGTAGTTGAGTTCATGGACATCCGCATCAAGGTATGTAATGCCCTCATTTTGCCTGCATCAATACCCACAACCTTCCCATTGTTTTTAATCTTTCAGAAAAGAAGAAACAGTTGGGATGGAGAGTTTTGAAAAGGATTACGATTGATAGTTTTTGCCTTCAAAATATCAGAAAGAAATGCTGACCTTGAGATTTCAGAGTGCATTTGTAGAGACATATCTTTGAGCTGGCCGAGTACATTGCTTAGATCTGTCAGTGCATCCTCCTCCCTCAAAATCCCCTCCTGTATCACGTGCAATGACTGTTAAAGGTTGTTTGCAGGAAGATAGGATTTTTGGAAAATGTAATTTCTACCATGAGCTGACACTTCTTTCTCATGCTTCATTAATTGACACAACTTGGAGCTTTTACAATTCAGAGATGGGACTTTTATTTCCTTGTTGCCTTTTGAGGCAGGTTATTGACCAAATCATCTATTTCCCAGTACCAAAATGTAAAGCAACAGAGGCTTCTTTTCAAACTTACCTTCACTTGGTCATGTTGTTCAAACCCAGTGGAGCCTGAGAATTTGTTTCCGACTGCTGCCTTCACACTTCCATTGGTGTTTAGTCCCAATGCTGTCCTCTCTGCATCATTACAACCTTGTCTCTGGAACATATCTCCTGCACATTCACAATAGCTTTCAAGCTAAGCCATGCACCATATGCCTTTGTCATAGCACCTTGCTCACAGACAGCACCAATGAAATTTGCATCTGTTGAGAGGAAGCTTGAGAGTGAAGGGGAAGTGGAAAAGCAGAATAGTACCTCCACTGTTGAGGGGTCCAGTGATATTGCATGCTAATCTGGGCTTCCATTTCCTGGAAAAAAACCCTCCAAGGCTTCCTAGTATTTTTTCTGCCTGCAAAGAACAGCCAGCCCAACCACAAAGGAAATATTCTGAACCTTCAAGAATGAAATAACAAATACAGAAGAAGTGGAGAAAAGGATTGTGTGTCCACTAATATTTGTGGGTGAATGCTTCTTCAACCTTGTCAGAGGTGGACACTCCTAGATGGGGATATCCTGGATACCAGATCCTGCCAAGGATTGGTTTTTCCCTTGGGTGTTCCTACAGTATCAGTAGCAGTTGGAAAATGGATCCCTGCTGGTAGTGTGGATTCATGACACACTGCACTATAGGATGGAACCCTTAATCACTTGCAAGTTGTAAGGTGGCTGAGAACCTGAACCCCATCTGGTCTGAGAAGACAACAAATTCCAAAGATATCAAAGTTGCAATAGTATGCCTTAGAATTACCACAGTGAGGTGCTGGTCCACTTTGACAACAGTTTCATGAGTGCGCAGGATCTGGTCCCCCTGAACATGCAGCAGTGCCATAGTGTCACCAGCAGCATCCTTGGTTTGCTCTGCCACTCTCAAGCAATTTTTTATAGTAGACAAAGTCTCTTGTGGTTTGAGCATTGCATATGCCTGCAAATCACGCACTGC
>Ga0209208_10001021_pt1 | contig 38867 bp, 22 predicted proteins | sample S1TSphfallax_3_FD_187694 | JGI IMG/M metagenome (GOLD analysis project Ga0209208, IMG submission 187694) | Host-associated microbial communities from peat moss isolated from Minnesota, USA - S1T2_Fd - Sphagnum fallax MG (SPAdes) (version 2) | ecosystem: Host-associated > Plants > Peat moss >... | reverse complement strand
AAAAAAAAAAAAAAAAAAAGTACAGTGGTCAGCAGCAAAAAGAAATCGACTGTGATGAGCCCCATCCGGCACCGAATGAAAAAACGCAACCCATCCAGTGGACAGAACGGCCAACTGGTGCATTGGTGGCTGTTAATTCACTCTGGCCCTATAGCAGTGAACCATCACCCCTTCAGCGGAGCAGACTGTTTTTCAAAAGCACCCAACACCAGTACCAGCTGATCTATGAGGGAAATAAAAAACCCTAATAGCAGGACCAGGTTCCAGCAGGTATGTTCAAAAGAAAATACCAGACCAACACTGGTTAGTTTTGTCCGGTTGAGATCTTTCCAATAATATTATGATTGTTCAATTTGGACATGTTATACATTTTGGGGCTTTTTGGGTGTCGCCACTTTTCAAATGGAAGTGCTAATAATGCAAATACTTAAGTTCAAATGTGCACATTTTATGGACAACAAAAAAAAATTAGGTGGTTTTGCAAAATGTAAAACCTTGTGGCAAACATTTCATATTTTTCAAAGAAGGTAAAAATTTTGAGGTAGGTTTTATGTGCCCTTCATAAAGAATTTTGAAAGAAGAAGGGTCTTTAACCCTGCTGCCATCTTGCAAAATTCTGGAAGAGTGCAATATACTCTTGTGAACTGACAGATCTCCAAGCAGGTCTTAGGAGTATAGCCCACTTCAGTGCAAATGATTTTTTACCCAAATTCTTTACAGATACAAATAGTTCCTTTTAAACAATCATCATACGCTTGTTGGTATTAGGTAGTACAACAATAGCCACTATTTTGGATGCCATGAGTTGGTATGGGTGTAGGAGTGGGCAAACACTAAACAAGAGCAACAAATTAAATGTGATGCAGGTCTTGACACAGTTGCAAGAAAATGCCCAGCAAGAAAAAAAAAATCAAAATTATTTTTGTTGTACTTGAACTATGATTAATATTTTTAATAAGTGATTCAGTGGTTAAAGTCTTTTTCTCAACCAAAGGATACAAGGTTTGATCCTTTTCTCCAAAAACAAAAAAAAAAAAAAAAACAAAAATTCATGGATGAAATTAATGAAAAAAATAGCTTATATGCAATTTCTTCAAGCTAGATGCCCAGGGAAGAAAAGCATTTTACCTAGGGAGAAAGAGACAAAATGGTAATCCTAACCATGTTCCCTTAAGGAGAAACCTCCCAGGGAGAAAGGAACTAAGTTGCGCTGAGGAACAATTTCCTTTGAGGATTCTACTTTCTTTCATGGAGCAACTTAGGATTTTGATCCATTAATTGTCTTTTCTCATTTTATTTTTAATAATCACCTAGTGGTCACAAGATGTTTTTTTTTTAGTTTCACTTGAATTCTTTAATTTATTAATTTTTAAAATTTAAATGGATCACGTATGTTTTTGCGCTAACATATCTTATTATTGTTGTATCTCAAGGTTTCAAAATGTATTTCAATGATGAGTTCACATCTACGTTTGCAAACTGATACACCCAAGAAATTGATAATTTTCAACGTCAATGGTCTTGTGTTATTTCTTGCATTCTGTTGTTTGACATGGGAATGCATAAGTGTATGAAAAAAATATTGATAGGAGCAAAGTGAAAGTGAGAGTAGGAGTGGAACATTTCTTCTTTCAAGTGTTCAAATACTTTTACATTCAATTTGGCAATGTATAAAGTTGGAGGATGTGCTGGAAATTCTTCCCAGGTTCATGCCTAAAACTTTTTTGGTGCGGTTTGTTTCATTTGGGGACACATGAACAATGTCCCAAAATGTCTAACCAAATCTCCCCTAGGTTCCATGATTATTTGAAGGATTTGAAACAAGTGTATTATGATTGTCCTAGACTACCTTATGGGAAGGAGGATCAAACATTACTAATTGACAATGAACTTACCAAAACGTTTTAAAATCCAAAGTGGAGTGGTCTTTTTCTTGAATCGTTCAGGGGACAAATGTTGTCAAAGAACAAGGTGCAATGGTTGGACCTCACATCATGTTTATGGTCATCATTGCTTGAATTGCGTTTAGCCAAAACAATTCAAATTCATTATGACCATATGGTTAAATATTTTGTTTGAATTCATCTTCATAAAATTATTATTGGTTTGTCCAATATATCGATCATGATAATGGTGATGTTCGCAATAACCAACCCCCTTTAGGTATGGAGTATGAATCATTTCATTTTGGAAGTTACTTTTGTGTTATAATTTTTTTAAGTTGGTATTTGTTTTCATTTGGCCTATTTGCTAGTATTGACTTTTGTTTGCAATTGGTTTGGACCATTGTTCACAAACTACGCAATGATGTTTACAACTTTGAAAGGGAGAAAATGTTGTTGGCCATTTATGTTTTCATTTCCAGATACTACTAATGTGATGACATTTTTGACCATGGACAAATAAAACTTCTTCTATTTTACGAGGATTTGACATTATCTTTCGATTTATTTTTCAAATTTAAATTGTTTAGATTGTTCAAGCTTTTTATGAATGTTTTTATTATTAATAGTGGATTGTTTCTTTTCAAAATTCTTCAAGAAATCAATGTTTATTGTTTTCACAACCTAGTGGCCACCATTGAATTTGTATTTATTATTATTTTTAATAACATGAACCTACCATGGCATTGCTAGAATTTAATTTGTAAACATATTTGTAAATGTTCATTGTTTTAAGCTTTTCCTTCTAGTTTTAATGTCCACCAGTTGATTTATAATGAGAGTTTGAATAAATATGACATTTTAAAGTTATTGTTTGGATTTTCATACTTTTGGAAAATATTTAATTAATTAAATATGTGTTATTTAACATTGTTGTGTAACTATTTGGGGGTTTTAGGTCTTGCAACAAGGGTTTAAGGTTTTCTTCATAATGTTATGACGTGTAGTGTTGTGATGTACGGTGTCGTAAGGGTGTAAATCCATAATAAACTCTAATGAACAAGAAAACTAAAACTAATCAAAGGTAGAAAAACTAATCAACCAAAAAGATATGCACGCACATATATATACAATGCACAAGATGAGGCTACGATGAAATTTTCATGTATTGAATTGAAAAAAAGGAGAGAAAAAACATAATGTATGTAAATGGTGGCCATGTAATAGCCGCCGTGAACATTTGGAAATCTAATTTGACTATGAAAGAATTCTCCTTGTATAGGAATTCTAGAAAAACTAACAAGAGAAGGGAAAAGTTTGGCCTTTTATACAACCGCCAACAAGTTGAAACCCTGAGCACCAAATAGCATACAATAACCTAAGAACGTACATTAGCCCTAAAAGGCATGATTAGCATGCCCATAATTGGCCATCATGTATGAGGCCATGCATACGGGCATGATGATAGCATATATGGTTTAAGGTTTTAGAATAAAATTAAAATTCCAAATAAAATTAAAGATTAAATGATAGTAAAATTAAAACTAAAAAACATGTGGGGCTAAAATTTAAAAATTTAAACTCTACACCTTATCCTTAAACCTTAAACCTGCAACATTAAACTATGAACATGCAACCCCAAATCCTTACCGTATACCCAAATACTTGAAACCTTAATTTTTCATAATGACAATTCAATTGCATTTATGTCACAATATTATTTAGGATTTTTTTTCCTACAAATATGCGCTTAATTTCACAAAAATATTTTTAGTGTGCAAAAGGAATAGTACAAAAAAAAATTTAACAACTCTTTTAATTTTACATTAAAAAATTCACGCAAAGTTATTTTTTCATTACACAATGAGAATATGATTTGTAAAATGTTAAACCAAAAAATCTATATATTTGAATTTTTTTTCATTATTATTGCATCATGACATCTCAATTGGGTTCTCGATTTAGGATCTTTGTCATTTGTCTTTCTTATTTGAAGGAAAGTCCAGAGATAATTTGCCATCATTAGTTGGAGAATGGCTTGTCCACTTCCAACACATGAATACTACAATGTTGAACAATGGCAAGAGTCAAAGGAAAAAGACTGCAAAAGAGGGAATTTTTGTTCTTGTAAGTGAATCCAAATGTATTTCATACAATCATATGTTTTCATTTTTCCTCTTTGCGCCAAGGTTGAGGAGCGATTTTGAATTGAACTACGATGAAGAAGTTCAACAACGATGTTGCCAAAAAAATGAAGTGAGTTTTTGTTTTCCTCCCTATATATATTTATAAACAAAGATGGAAATTCATCCACAAAATGTACAAGGCATGTCGATGCAAATGTAAACACACAAAAGGAAAACCAAAACCATCAAAATAGTACTAATGAAATGGAAGACGTAATGCTAAAAGGGCATCCTATGCCACAAATTAGTTAGTTATGGAGGTGCACTAACTAATATGTGTGGAAAAGATGAAAAATTGTGACTAAACGTCGCAGCCTGCTAAAGAATCACAATGCCTTGCACATGTAAAGCTATCAAGACTCATTGCCTATAATGAAATATAATCATCGAAGGTACCAAGGACGTTTGTTGATGGTGAGTTATACATGCATGTACATAAGAAGTTAGAAAGGAATCAAAACAAAGATGGAGACAAATGTAGGTCAAGGGGAATGAAATCATCTCTTGGCGCTCATTCTATGTAGGATCATGCCTTGTCTTGAATGGCAACTATCATTGCATGTGTTATCATCATTGAAACACACTGCACCAAATTTGTACGAATCATATTGACAATGACAACGTCCACTAGGGTACAAAAATTGTTTCTGGTGATGACAATATCCACTCTTCTTTGTGTGTGGTAGGGGAAAAGGTGAAAAACCTTTCTTTGTACGTGAATTCCACTCTTTGATGTGAAATCTGCAACAATGTCTTGAAACGTATCATGGGTTGTAGTGCGTTCACTCCCGCATGGGCAACATAACAAATGGATACCCAAATCATCAATGGTATGACCACACTAGCATAATGAAAGATGCGAGACTTAGGATGTGGTATACCAAGATGAATACAAAGTGTTGTAAGAAAATGGGCGAAAGATAAAACGAAATGAAGGGGTGCTAGGACAAACTAATAACCAAGCCCTTGTTGCTGGACCGGCACATGAGCAAAGATGTGTTCACACAACATCCGAAGGAACATCTACTGAAAGCGAAGTAAATTCCTTCTTATGTAGTTGGTCCATAAAAAAAAAACTACATGTGAAGATAGGATTGCATTATTAGACTTTTGAAAGGTAAGACATGTGATTGGATGACCTTAAGTAACATCGCACGAATATCCTGTAATGCAACCCAAAAGGGATGAATACAGGTCTCTACATGTGCCATTACATCAAGAAGATTAAGATGATCAACTTGTTAGAAACAAAAGACTAATGTAGGAGCGATCAAAGCCCAACATCCTAAAAAGGCAAGGGCAATGCGTCAAACCATTGAGGGAAGGCTTAACCCCTCTGAAAAAACAGGAAGAGTGACATGGTGATGAGCAAAATGGCCCATTGTGGTGCCAAAGGATCCTAACCTTAATAACTTTTCTAACATAATTATGGTACAAACATCAAACTTAATATAATGTTACAAGATACATGGTGATGGAAATACAATACATTATACGTAGTCTAGTCGTTGGGCATAACAAAATGAAAGCATCATAAAAGTTACCTGAGGATCTACGAACATAGGAAGACTAATGATCATGCTAAGGTCCTCCTGGAGCACCTCTGATACAAAGGATTCCACAAATGGCAAAGAATCCATTGGGGCATCTAGAATGTGAAAACCAAACTCAAGTGTAAGAAAACCTAGAGGAAGTGATATAGACTAGTATCATTAGTAGAAAACAACCATTTTGCAATTGGTCCCTGCAACTAATTTTTAGTTGCAAGTGACATTTGCAATTAAAATTTTAATAGTCGCGTTGGACAAGTCACATTGACACTAGTTGCAAATGACAACAAATTTTGGATGAAATAAAAAATCAACGAAATACACTTTCATCCTTTAATTGTTCATATACGTATTGTCGCTTATAACTAAGATGTGACTTTTTTGGAGAACAATGTGAACAAGTTATGTCTTGCCACATGTCCCAACTTTTAATAATTAAAAACAATTTATTATTATTTTGAAATAATCTAAGACATTTATTTTTATGTTTGGATGGTTTAGATCGTGACACGTGGTGCAATAGAAATTTTTGTGTGGCATAGTAATTGAATTTTTCTAAATTAAAATTAAATCAATATTTAAATATGTAGGTTGAACTAGGTACCTACCTACCCATCTAGGCTAAACACCTATCTAGATAGGAATTCTTTACCTATTTAGGCCAAATACCTATTTAGGTAGGTAAGTTAAGGAAGTAGGTAGTTAGGTGTAAGTACATGAATATATATATATTTTTTGAGTTAAATCGTTTTTATTGATTCATCCCATATGCCCATCTTTTTAAATATGAAAATGTAAGAGAAAACACCTTGTTTATGTACTTTTGAAGATAAAAATGAAAGCCAAAACATATGGGATAATATTTTTAGTTGCAAGTTGTTAGTGACTAAACATTTTTAGTTGGAAACCACTTGCAACTAAAAACATATATATCACATATGTTTTGGCTTTCATTCTCATCTTGAAAAATATATAATTTAATAGGTAAATGACAACTAACTAGTTAATTAATTAGCTAACTAATTAACTAATAAAACTAATAACTATTTAATGAATAAAATATCTAAAAATAATTAATTAACAACTAAACTAGAAACTAACTAATTCACCTTATAAACTATCCAACTAACTAATTATTTATTGTAATAATCATCAAATTTATTATGATTACTAACTTAATTATATATTAGTTTTTATTAAATATTATTTAGTTTATTAGCTAGATAAACAGTAATAATATTAGATTAAAATATATATATTAACTATAATAATCTATCAACCAATTTAATTGACTAGTAATTGGTTAATATTGGAATAATTAATTAAATGATTAATAACTGATAAATTATTATTTTGCAGCCAAATAAATTAATATAACAACTGAAATATTTAGTATTTAATAATTATTAACTATAAATTATAAATATTGATTACTAGTGTTCTTATATCTAATAATATAATTAAAACCTAGCCTAGGCTACTTATTTTATTATAATAGATTTCCATTATTATTTTCATTTATATAGTTAATAATAAATCTAAATCTAAATATCTAATAATTACAATAACATTAATTCAATTATTATTGTAGCTAGTTGGTAGCCAAGGTTAACTATCTTATTTTTATTATTCATATTAGTACTTCACTCATTAAAGCTATTTATGATCTATTAAAATAAATATTTTATATTTTTAATAAGAATATTTTTCCCTCGAAAATAATTTTTACATTTTTATAATAATTTATTATATTTCCATTCTAACTAGTACAATTATTATAAAATAATAATATAATAAAACTGAAAATAATTTATATCAGTAATTGATTATAATAATTGAATTATTAATAATTAATAAATTAAAATATAAAATATAAAACTGTATATTAATATTTCCTAATAATTATGATATTAATCTAACAATACTTCATAATTGATTATTTATAATAATAATAATAATAATAATAATGTAATTTGTAACTAACATAAGTTAGTTCTTTATTATTATTATTATTATATATTATTATGTCACTTGTTAGAGCTATTATGATTTATTATAGTTAAATTTTCATTTTTAATAAATAAAAAATATTCTCATTTATGATCATTATGTAATAAGATATTACTATTTTAAAATTATAATCAAAGATATTAATATAATATTAAATTTTATTTTTTATTAAATTTAATTAATAAAAATATATACTATAATAATAAAAATAATAAATCTCATTTGTAATAATTGTGAAAAGTATAATAAAATGGTTTGGATAAACTTGTAAAATGGGCACAATATATTTAGCAAATATTTTACATATAATTTTAATATACCCAAAATATACATTGTTTAATGTAACCATAATATCAAGGCCATTTATGCTAATAATAATACTTGAATACACATATAATATCGTTGTTCATATAAATTCAAAATATACATTTATAAATCCTAATACACCCAATTATATTCCTTAATTCACAAAATACACCTTTGTATACTCATAGGGTTACAATTAAATAGGTCACATTTGCAACTAATGGGACATAAATTGTTCTTTTTGGATGAAAACTAAACTAAATGTTGTTCACATGGAAGGATGAACACCAAAAGTAGTTTCAAACTAATTGCATTATAGTCGCAAATATGACCAACACAAGAAATAGTTGCAAAAATGCCCAAATGTAATTGTAAATAACTAATAGTTGCATGTAGTCGCAAATATAATGGTTACATTTTGGCCAATTCCTACTAATATCTAACCCTTATGGAAACCAGGTAGCACACATTGTTGGTTGCACTAAAAATCCTAATGCACCAAACTCCTCCTGTAATTGCAAAGAAAAGGTAATACATCCGAAGTAACAACAACAATGTGTGTATCATCTACCAATGAAAGAAAAACACAAGTAGGGTGGGTTGTTACAATACGATGGAGAACACAAAGATGAACTAGTGCAAACAACACCCCTCCCAAAGGATCCCCTTGTCGTGTACCAAATTCGGATGAAATGACAATGAAATCCCCATGCCCAGAAGCCTTTAAGAAATATAATGGAGTGGACATGCATAAAACCAACGAACAAATGCGAAAAAATGATCCAAGGTGTCAATAGAAGATCCCAATTCCTAAAAAAAGGCTGCTCAAGATACTAAATTAAACGCATTTCGAACATCCACCTATAATACCACCCACTCCGGATGTAGATCCAACATAATTCTAACCCCATGAACCACTATTTCACACTTGCCCGATGTTGCCACCCCAAATTGGTGTGGATTAAAATGTTTTACAAATGTATCCTTGAACTGATTAGCTAGTGTGTGAGTGACTAACTAATAAATTACCTCTCTAATCACGATGGGTCAAACGCCTCAGACTTGTTTTTCCAAAGCCAATAGTCACAATGCAACAAGCAAGCGTGATACTGATGGAGGAACGTGACCATGAACAATGTGCATGCATATTTTAAGAAAAATATCGAAGCCACTTACAAAGTCATTAAGGACAAAGTATTCTTGAAATAGCTCATACACCATATTTGAAGGACTATTGGATGAAAGACATGAAGAATGTGTCAAAGTAGAAATAAATGCCTCTCTATCCAAAACATCTATCTTTGGATGAAAATTGTCGACAAAAGGGGGGAGGTCAACTTCAGCCAATGGATGAAGATGGGGAAGGGCCATAATTGTTTCAACTGATGGGCTTCAAAAGTGCTAGGAATGCACGCACTACTCAAAATATTCCCCTACATGAGCAAGTGATCATGCATGATGCAATCATGCTAATAGAGGTGGAGTAGGATTTGGTGTCATCTTTGAAGATCTTTGAAAAGCCAATGCATGTGCTTTAATTATGTGTTCCTCTTGTAATGTCTCCCAATCCCATGCCATGTACCGATGCAAATGAGCACCTATTTCTTAATGACCTTTCTCACCACCTCATGGTGGAAATGACAAACAACAAAAATAGAAAAGCAAAAATGCATGCCATGTTGTGATGTTGGATGGATCGATGGCCAACCAAGCTAAAGGGATGCGTAAAGCCCACAAAACCTTAAGACGAAGAGCATATGGAATATGATGGTATGAGTGAGGGTGTGGTAAAGCAAGGTGGAAAACATTAATGATATTTAATGATGCAATCCACATCCAAGCCAAAGAAGGAGGAGGAAATGGTAATGCCGAAGGCATTACCACCTTAGAAGTTGATGACAACTTGTGTGCGACGCATGATGTCTAATGCTACATTAAACCTGCTCCTACTATGTATAAGTGACCACAACTAGGACAAGGAACACACAAACACTATTGATGGGATGGATGGGTTCTTAGTGAAGGTACAAATGATTGAAGAATAGCCCGTGATTGATGAAGTAAAAAAGGTGTGAAATGTGTGGATGAATTAGGTGTAACTGAAGAAACTAAATGAGGCAAAATATATGCGTGGGGATCATTAGATGAGGGGGCGGAGATGTGTCAAGACAGTCCATATAAGTCATCATGATATCGTCAATGTTTTGATAACGGTGAAACGACATGGCTTGCCATGCCTATACGCACTAACTAACAAAGGCTATTGCTACTTAGACAAGGGTGGACAAAGGCGATGGCTCCTTTGACAAGCGACCTTAGTTAACAACCCTAATAACAACCTTGGTAGTGGACAAGGGTTTGGGTGAAGTTTTTGATACGTTGAACCCTCAAAGTCCATAAAACTTAAACCCTACAACATTATTATTATATTCCCTTCCTTGTCCCCGTCATGCAAACTTCACAATATCTTCAAAACAAAAATACATAATTGGAAAACTAGGCTTTGAAACAAGTGGGGAGAATCATGATCTCAATGCTCAAGGTGTTGTGTTGACCTTCCTTAATGGGCATAGGCATCAACGTTCTTCAAACCGTTGTGAGTGGTGTGTGTGATTCACTGGCTAGTTGTTCAAATGTTTTTACAATATTTACAAATGGATATGCATGTCAAGAAAAAATATTGTCTATTGGGCTACAAGCTCAAGCAGGTTCTTCTATGTACCTCTCTACTTACCTACCTAATTTTACACTAAAGAAGAAACAACCTTAGAAGAAACAAAAAAGGCAATGATCTGCATCAAATTTGCATTGCACGTGGTTGGTCCCTTGCCTATTAACTTCCTTTCCACTGTGCAATTTCCCCCCTTTTTTTCTTCCCTTCTTTCTTTCTTTCTTTCTACCTTTCTCCTTTTCTCTGCCTCTCTATTTGTTTCCTTTTTATGCCTTTGTTTTTCTTTCTCTCTACTTCTCTTTTTTCCTTTCTTTGCCTTTTTTTCTTTCTTTGTGCCTATCTTTTTCTTTCTACCTTTTCTTCTATCTTGTCTCCCCCCTATCTCCCTTTTGACATCAAGACCATGACAACATTGATGCAAGAAGGTGCAATGCCATTGCAGAATGTATTGTCGGTTTTCTAGGCTTGTTGGTTACTCAAGGCACAATAGTCGCTATTATAACACATAATCCGTTAACAATAGCCGTTATTGCAATCCCTTAGTTTTTTTCTTTCTTTAGTAATTTTTCAATGCAAATTAGTATTTTATGCATAGTAGCCTAGCAATCTAACATGTCATCAAGTTTCTATAGCAACCTCTAAAAGCTCATAAACAACTCGACATCTAACACTACCTCTACACGTTCTTTGCAAATTTCATTAGTACAATGTCATAATACTCTAGTTTACATAGAATCCAACAAAACATGTAGATTGTATTATAACTTCATTTCAATTCAATCTCGCCAAGATTAAATTTATCTTCAATTAATTAACATTAATTAAATTACCTCATTAATTAACCTTAATTAAATTAAAAGTAATTGGATTACCCTTCCTTTGATTATAGGTCGAAAGGAGAATTGGGTGGCCGCTTAATTCTCCTTTCCATTCTTTATAGGTCAACAAGATAATTGAACAATCGTTCAATTCTCCTTCCAATTTTTATAGGCCAAAAGAAGAATTGGATGTTTGTTCAATCCTCCTTCCCACTTTTTAAACAATGAAAGAATCAACGGTCGCCCAACCATTTGATTCTCCCTGCATGTATTTTTCATTGAAGGATAATTGGGTGGCTGTGATTTTCCTAACCTATTTTACCATGGAAAGAAAATGTGTTGGTGTCTAGACTTTCCTTCCTTTCATTTAAGGGGGAAAAAAAATCGGGTGGTTGCTTGATTCTCCTTGTCTTTGTGGTGTCCAAGGTTTAGGATGTCTCGTGAATTAGGAGGGAACCTAATTCTTCATTGTTGTTATGAACTATAACTCAAGGACAAATGTAAACAAGTTCTAGTTAAGTCATTTTATTTTATTTTTTGTTTCCAAAATGTTTATATGTTGGAAAATAGTGAAGGTTGTTAGAGTTTTTGAATTGGATGAGTTGTTCTACTTCATTTTAATGTGAGATGTGAATGTTGTAAGGATGGCGATTCTACTTTTGAAGGGCGAAAATCCGGTTGATTTTTAATACTTGAAAAGCGAGGAAAATGGATTTGTGTTAGTCATGGGAGATGTAAACAAGTTGATTTGACTATTGTACATAGTTCCAATGGACCTAAGAATTGTATTATGGTGGTTGCGAAATTTATTTTCCAACGTTTCTAAAATTTGAAGTTATTGTTTCCAAATCCTTATGGAAGATTTTTTGGAGATTGTTTGGGATCAGATTGCTTTTGGCCAATGAAAGATGTGTCATGGTTGGGTGGTCGTTAACAATCGATTTTTGTTGTGGAAGATCACACGGTGTTGTTCGGGGAAGAAAGATTTACAAATGTAGCACCAATGGAGGAAGCTAAAGAGGTATGTTCAAAGGAGAAAACTAGAATGTTTTCTTGTATAAATGTGGCTCCAATGGAGGAGGTTTGGGAGGCTAATTTAGAGGATAACACTAGAATTTTTAACGATTTGGAGGAAGGTGCTTTGTCAACAATTGTTAGAAGTGATGAAAAGATGGAAAAGGGAGTGAAGAATGTTCCTTGTATGAAAATAATGGAGTGGCATGGGAGAAAGTGTGAATTGGTGAATCATGTTGGAAAGATTATTGTTGAAGGGAAGATTGTCATCTGTGACCCAACAGAGCTTGTTTTGGACAACAATCTTAGTGAAACTAAGGTTAGGGTCACAATTTTGAGTTGGCCAAAGAAGAGATCATAAATAATGACAATATGGAGGCGGGCTTTGTCATGAACAATTCTTGATGGTCATAGTTTATCATCATTACTTGCTACATATGATGAACATCATGTGTTGGAAGAGGATGAAAAAGGAGTTGTAGATGTGCAAAAAAAAATGTAATTTTTTTGGAAAAAAAAAAAGGGAATTAGAACATGAAGCATCCATTTCAAGGATTGACCAACTTTAAAGCAATGAATCAATTTGTGTTATGAATTCAAATAGTTGTTGTTCTTTCAATTGTTGTCAATATTTTGTTTGTGAAAAGATGTTTATTGTGCAACAAAAGTTCGAGAACTTGTCATTTGCTAATAGAAGAGTGCATATTTTGGATATTCCTAGAAGATTACACCAAAGAGTTGGAATAAAGAAGCGGAAGTTTGTTACAATACATGATGTTGAAATTTGTGAGGCAACATGGTATATGATTGTTGAAATTTCACGGTATTCGTACCTATCTTATAAACAAGATAACAAATGCAAAGCAAAGGCCACATGGAAATGTTGGAATGAAAAAGCAATGGGTAGCAAGTAGGTAAACTAAAAACAATGTTTAGTCGTTGATTAACCAGTGCGGTAATGTAATGCCACACCAAATGAAGGGAATTAGGAATGGTAGACAATATGTTCACCTTTTAATTCTTAACACTTGGAAATATATTTGAGAAAGGAGCAATGAGGTGGGATCAGATTTTGCATATGTTATGTTTATAAAATTATTTGTGTCCTTTTCTTTTGTTTGTTCTTGTTAATGGAAACAAAGTTATGTGCATTTTTTCATCTAAACCTTTTTTTCTTTTTTTTTTGGTGTGATATTGCATATTAGCAAAGAGTTAAATATTGATGAAGTGACTCAATTTGTTATGAGTTGGTTGAGGAAAAAACATCATTTCAATGTTGATGTGCAAAAAAAAGGTTCAACCTTTGCAAATTGTACTATATGTGAATCTTTGAAAGACTTGATATCCAAAGTTGGAAAAAATAATGTTAGTGCCAATAAGCATGAATTGAAATTGAAAAGACATAACAAACATCAAGAGTCATGTAAATGTTTTTACCATGGTTGGAAAACAAAATCCGTTCAATCAAAGGAGGAGTTTTTGTGTATCATTCATGATAAGATGGATCATTCAAAAACTACTTTACCAAGGCTACAAGTGAAAAACAAGATGGTTGTTGGGCTTGGTCAATTGCCAATAATGTTGACAGAATGATTGTTCATGGGCATGGTGATGAGGCATTTGACCAATACTCAAATGAATTGTGGCCCAATGACCTTAATTTCATAATAGGATATATTTTGCGTCTACTATGAACTTTGGAGAAGGAACATGTTCATGAGTTACAAAATGAATTCTTTGAGCAACTAATGCAAGGGAGTTTGCAATGTTTAAAGGCATTGAAGGTGATTAAACAAGTTGTTGGTGCAAAACCATTACCTATGAAGTTATTACTTTAAATGGATAATTGCGTGAAAGATAATTAAAATCGGCACTTGTTAGTTTTTTTGTCATTATTAACAACAAATGAGGTCTTTGAAGAGGTCCAATTAGGATTTCTTCTTGTTGGTCATATGCATGAGGACATTGATGGAAATTTTGGTTACTTGTCAAAGAAATTGAGAGAGCAAAATAACTATGTCTTAATGGATTTGATGAAAACATTTATGGTTTCACAAAAACAACCATTCATTTCCCAACTGATTCAAGAAATCCCATATTTCAAATCTTGGGTTGAAGGTTATTTGAAATATCGACTTGAAGTATTGGTTGGACACACAGACATGCATTTCTTTTGATTTTTTGTGGATTCTTCTAGGTGGCCAATGATGCAATACAAAGTGTTTCCAACATATTCAATATGGCGCTCCAAAGATGGCCTTGCAATTTGATTGTGGAAGTCGGATGATCTAAATCACCCCAAACTTCTTGGTGGAATTCCAAAGCATGTTCATTTCCGTCCTATTTGGGGGAATGATGTTTCAAAGTCAATAGTGAAAAAAAGATTTATCAATGGTGGAATTTCAAAGTATTTAGAGTTTTGGAAGCTCAATATTTTGAAATATAAGATGTATGTTAAAGTCATGAAGCCATATATTGAATATTGGGACGGTATTTTTAAGTGCTTGTCAAAACCAATTCCTCAATAAAGTCCTATATTGTTAGAGGGCTTTTGGCTTACTAATAATTGGAAAGTTAATCATGTGAGATTTTCTATTCCATCTGTTCCTATCTTTGATGATATGGAAGGTCCAATTATCCCTCCATGTTGTGGTCCTAAAAACATGAAATTATCCTTGAGTACAATAGCTTACACTCCTTTTAGGGATTTACATGAAGGGGATTTTTTTTCTTGCATGTCCATCTAAACTTTAAATGTATCCAGTATGGATGGGAAGAGCGCATAATGATGTGGTCAAAGATGCGAATGATGAGCATTATCAAATGGTGCATGTTTAGTGGTGGGTGCCTTTCAAGAAAGGAACACACAATAATGCAAAGTTGTATCAAGGTTGTTGGGAAGGAAAGTGGAAATGCAACTTAGTGGACCCAAGGCAATGGGTGGAAATTGATTCTATTACATTTTCATTTCCCGTTAGGAAATATACAACCATGAATAACATCATAACAATTAGTGATGTGCATGTTAGTCAAACTAGAGCAAACATTGATGTGGCAAATGAAGTGAACTATATGTAACCAAATGAAATGTAACAATTTCTATCATCACGATGATTAAAATAATTATTGATTTCTCAAGAAATTTGTTATGTGAGTTCACTGTGGAATATATTGTTGAAATTTATGTTAGTATTAAATTAATAGATGATTTTTTAATAGTTTTGAATATATTTATGTAATAGTAGCATTTAATGGCCACACAATCCTAGTTTAACTAGTAATGATCACATATTAAACTACAATATTATAGAAATGAAAGTTTAATAATAATAATAATAAATTATGTAGTTAGATGTTTCAATCTCTTTATAAAAACTATATCTGGTGGGCAATAGATACTTCAAGTGTTATAATTTGATGAAATAGGCACCATAATTTTAAAATTTTTTAAAACCAAGTTAAACATTTCAAAATTTTTAAGAAAATAATATTATATATATTACAAGTTTAACATCTAGTGGCCACTAGATGCTCCAAATTTTATAATTTGATGATGTAGGTACCATTCTTTTTCAGACTTAAGTTTTGGCAGCTAATTATAAATATTCCAAGTGTTATGATTTGATGAATTAGGTACCATTTTTTCTATATTTAAAAATAATTTATCAAACATTCCAATAGGTTTGAAAAATAATATTGGAACCCATTCATCCCTAAGAATCATGCAACATGATATTACAAAGTTTCCCATGTGGCATTGACAATTAATCTTTGTTGGATCACTTGAAGTATTCCATCTAGATTTTACCTAAAACTCATTAAAATCAACACAATACGACATACCTTTTCAATTGCATTGCTAACAAATTTGTGCCATGTCCTTTAGATTGACTTGATGCAATGATAACCAAAAAGAAAAATCTTGCAAAAGGCAAAAAGAAATGTTAAAAAAGTTCCATTTATATAAGCATAATCAAAACCTTTTTAATGAAAACATAATTAGATGTTCCATTATTCTAAATTCTAAAAGCAAGGATTCATTTGTCACTAACATTCAAGCAACATTACATTTAGCATTTCAATGGCATTATTTGTTGATCTCGCAAAATTGCAAAAGAAATGTTAAAATGGTTTATATTTCTTTGTAAAGGTTCTTCAAAACAAGATGTAATTGGTTGTTCCACTATTTTGAATGCTTGGATGCCTAAAACAAAAAAAGAAAACATGCAAATAGGTTTTCCATTAATGACAAGATTGAAACCAAGGAACAATTTCTTACTAGGCTTAAAGCAACATGATACTAACCTTTTCAACTACATTATAAGCTCCAACTTTATGCCATTTCCCTTGTGCTAACCTAATGTAATAGTAGCCACAAATTGCAATCTTGCAAATAATGAATAAAATGTTATATACTATTGTATCAAGGTTCTTAATGAAGATATTGGTTGTTATGATTAGATGCAAAAATTGATGGATATATATGTAAATTATTTGGACTTTCATTGTGCAGATACAAACCACAAACCCAAATCAATAGTTATTGCCTTGCCAATGCTTTCAAATTTCAATGTTCCCCATGGACTTTCATTTTGCAAGTTCAAACCACAAACCTAGATCCCATAACCAAAAAAAATTGTAGTCTTAATTGTACCATTCTAATGACTAGTCTTGTGGTCCTTGGTGGCATTCTTCATATTAAGCAAATCTTGTTATTGTAGATTGACTATTCCAACTTCTAAATAAAAGAAGTTGCAATATTAATATGAATGTTGATGGACCTTAACCTAATCACATGGAAAACCATAACATTCCATATTTGCAAACTTGATGTTTTAGCCTATAATCACATGAAAAAAAACACTTTAGAGTTGCAAGGAAAACTTGGTAATAGACTTGCACTATGCACCTTGTTCTATTGAAGTTTGAATGCAAGTTTGAAGACCACCCCTAGTCAAACATGGAAAACTTTGTGTAGCTAGTTCCCTTGGGAAGCTCATCCAAGGTGCCATTAATAACATTAACTCATCGTCATCACCATCACCATTATTAACTTTGTCTTTGATACAAAACCTTGTTGTCATAAGGATATACCATACTAATGCACTAACCCTAAACCTTTTAGAATTAGATGTGGTTGTTGACGTTCTAAAGTGTTCAATCTCTTCAAGCATCAATGTGTTTCTACAAAACTTAAATGGCACTACAACAAAAGGACATTGTACGCCAAGTGATTTCACTAGATTTTGAGTGAATTCACTAGTTGTAGTGAATGGGGATGAATGAAGAAGCAGTGAATTCATTGGTCTAGTGAACGGGGACTAGTGAATTGCACCCACATTTTATAGTGGTGTGGTATTGCAAGTTTCATGCCCATGCATTTGAGAGTAGTTTTGACCTTGCAAAATTCCTACCTATGTAATCTGTAAACACCCATCCTCAACGCAAAGCTCAAATTTGTTTCCCCATTTTCATCAAAGTCTCTTTTCCTAGCACCTTCAAACATCAAACCTCCCAACATCATCATGACTCTTGCTTCTACACTTTTGGAATACTGCTTTTAATGATGTAAAAAGAAAATGTTTAAGCCCATTTGCCATCATCGTTTCCATTTGTGAGGAATTTGAAGTTTAAACATCCTACCATTGCACTAAAGATTTATCAATGGGCAACGATGAATGGAACTTCTTACTAAACCCTATTTCTTATAATAGATGATCGTGATCTTTTACTTTATCTTTTGACTTTCATGGACCATCAATCTTATGATGGATGTTGATTTCGGTTCGTGAATCATTATTCATTCAAATTTTTTTCTTTTCATCCAAAATATGGTAGATTAACTTGACGCGCTCCCAAGTTCCTTGATAGACTCAAATGTGAGTCTAAAATGAAAACATCGGAAAAGTAAGGAGTTGGAGCATGTTCCCTAGCTTGTAGCACTTTGAAGGTCGAAGGGCGTGTTGGAGCTTCGGGATGGGACTAGGAATAATGACAAACAATCATTCACTCACATGGACCTCCACATACCAAACAACAAGTTGGTTAATGCATAGCCAGAACACTTTGGTGCTAGGATGAGCCACGGGCAAATTCGAACTCATAAGATTCACCACGACCCAGACTTGGGGGAAGCCACCACCTTCCCCCTTATAGTATATTCTATGCCTGGCCATGGGACTAGCACCAAATGTCATTTTGTCCCGGGACTTCCAAGTGGGAGTCTCGAAATTTCCATAACTCGGATTCTTGTAATTTTAGGGGCCCATAACTTTGTGTGCAAACCTTCGATTGAAATGATGTTTAAAGCAAAGTTGTAACCCTCGTCGAGAGCTTTTCAACGGTATGTCGCATGCCACCTGAACGCAAGGAAATTGGGGTGATTCTTGACTTTTAGTAGTTGGGAGTCAAATTGCCAATTTGATTCCAATTTGATTTTAATTTTATTCCAATTTGACTCCCGACCCTTCTTTTGGCTATAACTTGAGTGTTAAGTGTCCAAATGGGTCATGCGAGCTCATTTTAGACATATAAGTTCCAAGAAATTTTCAATGAGATAAGGAATTCTTCAATCCCATGAGTTTTAACCCTTGTAATCACTATTTGAAGATTTGGGAGTCCACTAGAATTCCAACTCCCAAGGTGGGAGCTCACTTGGGAGTGTGAGGGTTCATTCCTTCACATTTTTTTGCATTCCCAGGAGCATGAAATGTGATTCCCGGGCTTCATACTTTGCCCGTACCTTCACAAGCCCTTGCCTTGGTCGTGAGCCCAAGGTTAAGGTTGTGACATAACCATTCAAAACATTGGTTATAATGTTTAATGAATCCTTTTGGGATTTTTCTTTTTAGGGGAGCACATGAGTTTTTTATGAAAGGTCATCATTATGTGGTTTTTATTAAATAAAAGTTGTCGCAACCCTAGCCTTGGGTTCACGACCAAGGCAAAAAGGTCCTAGGGATGTGGGCCAAGAAGAGTGTGAGAATGAAAACTCACATTCCCAAAATGAGTTCTCCTTTTGGGAGTTGGAGTCTCAATGGATTCCCAAACCTTTAGAAAGTGATTGCAGAGGTCAAAACAACTTGCATTGAGGACTTCATTATATCATTAGAAATCTATTGAAATGTAGATGTTTAAAATGGGCTCGCATGACCCGTTTGGACATATGCAACACAAGTTATGGCAAAAAGAAAGGCCGGGAGTCAAATTGGCAATTTGACTTTCGACCACAAAAAGTTGGGAATCGACCCGACTTCCGTGCATGCAGATGGAGTGTGATACACCGTTGGAAAGATCTTGACGAGAGTTACAACTTTACTTTAAACCTCATCCTGATCGGAGGTTTGAGCAAGAAGTTATGGCCTTGCAAAGTTGCGGGAGTCCAACCTTAGCAATTTCGGGACTCCCCTTTGGGAGTCCCAGGACAAAAAAGACCATTTGGATGTGGGCCTCGCGGTGAGGTGCAAAGAATACTATATGGGGGAAGGTGGTGGCTTCCCCTGAGTCCGGGTCGTGGTGAATCTCGTGAGTTTAAAATTGCCTGTGGTTTGTCCTAGCACTAAAGGTGTTGCAACATAATATTAACCAACTTATAGTTGGTTGGATGCAGATCCAAGTGAGTGAATAAATTGCTTGTCACTCTTCCTAATCCCATCCTGAAGCTCCAGCATGCCCCTTTACCCTTTTAAAGTGTTAAGAGCTAAGGAGTGTGCCCCGAGTTCCTAACCTTTCCGCTGTTTTTTACCTTAGGCTCATCTTTGAGGCTAACAAGGAGTTCGGGAGCGCATCAAAAGTCATCATACACTTGTTTAGATCAGACATTTTTAAAACCTTCTAATTGATCTTACAAGTTTGGTTTCTATAAACATTTATGTTGGATATATAATGGTTTGTTCCATTGTAACAATGAATCACTTTGAATGAACTATAAACAATCTTAACATCAATTCTCTTCAATGGTTTGTTTTGAAGTCTAGCATTGGCACATGATAAATATCTTGTAGGTTTTATGTAATTTCTAGTCTATTTTCTCAAGGGTTTGTTTTGGAGTTTGTCATCAAAATATGACATATGATAAATAATTTGTAGGCTTTAGGCATATTTTGGTTTATTTTAGCATATTCCTTTGCAACCCTAAAAGTTAGTTGAAGGCATTAGGCATATGGTTTGACATTGAATTTATTGAATTGCATGGTGTGTTTTTTGATTTATTTTAGAAATGAAACTTCGTTTTTGCAATATAAAATGTGTGCTTAAAAATTTCTTGTTCCAAAAATTAAGCCCTAGGAATTTACAAATGGGGCTCATGTTGGTGCACGACCATGTATACAAAATTGAAGACCCTAACTTTAAGGACAAACCTTAACAACAATTTAAACCCTTGCAACTACTTGTGACTAACATACATATTAATATAATACGATTGTAAGAGAGGGTGTGGTGTTGAATAGATTTTTGTGTGAAGCAAAAAATGTTTTGGTGAATGAAATTGTTGTATTTGATGGTTTGAATTTTACTTTGAATGAAGTAATAGTTAAATATGTTTCAACTTTCTCACATATGTTAAATATTGTTTCACATTCTCACAATTTTCACTACACAACTATTCCAAATCCATCTCAAAAGATATAAAACAAAATGTTTGGGTATTTAAAGAATTAGTTTTCAAACCTTTCAAATGTTGGTTGAAGTTTAACAAGGTTTTATAATATGTACAATCGTAGTTGAAAATGATATTGTGGGGTTTGCTTGTGATAAGAATTGGCTCATTCCAAGCCAAACTTCCCATGTGTGAACATTATGACCTTTCAAAGATCTCAACAACAAAATGTCAAGTTTTTCATACTCATCTTAAAACATTCGACAAAACTTTCAACATAAGTTCACATCTTTAAATTGCAAATCCTATTGCCCTAATTCTTGACCTACTACATGATACATTGATGCAATTTGAAACAATGTTACCTAATGTTACTATGAATTCCATATTGAGCAATTTAATTATTCAACCCAATTGTGAACGAATTTCCATTAGATGCCTATGAAACACTTTGTGATTGGACTCTCTACAACCACCACCAAAAGCTTTTCAATTGATCTTGTTGTTGCTTCCCATAGATAAACAACATTGTTGAAAGGAATACCTTACACATTGTTGGCACTTTAATCCAGCAAATTCAAGTAATAATTATTGAGAAGATCAAGTGCACATAAAGTGTGCTCATTTCATATACATTCAGTTTGTCATTTTAACAATCTAACTTTTTCCATTAATTTTTGTGATTCAATGACCTAACAAAGTTGTGCCTTTTTCATTGCTTTACATATGAGTGATAAGCCCAACATTTGCACATTCCATGTCAATACAACTTTGTACTTTTTGTTGGTTTATAAAATTATGGTTATTTTTCAAGGGTTAGGGTTTCAAGCTTTTGTTTGGTTTTTAGAATTTGGATAATTATTCAAGGGTTAGGGTTGCAAACCTTGAGTTGGGTTTTAGAATTATGTTTATTATTTAGGGTTAAGGTTTCAAATTTTTGTTTGATTTCAGAAAATAATGCTTATTATTTAGCTTAAGTTTTAAGCTTTAGCATGAATTTTTGGTATGACGTAGGCTTAAAGGTTTCAAGCATTCATTTATTGTTTAGGGTTAATATTTTATGCTTTAGGGTTAGGGTTTTGAACTTTTGTTTGGTTTGTACAAGTATAGTTATTGTTTTGGGTTATAGTTTCAAGCATTACAGTAACGGTTATGATATAGGGTTAGATTTTCAAGCAATCGTTTGGTTTCTACAATTATAGTTGTGATTTAGGGTTAGGGTTTCAAACATTTGTTTGGTTTCCTGAGAAGAATTATGTTCATCTTTGTTTCTTAGGGTTTGAGGATTTTGCTTCGTTCGTTCGTTCGTATATTCATGGAAGAGTTTCCGCTACTGTTTTGTGCTTTTGATTGCCGCAACAATGGCGATGGCTTTTGCCACCATGTTGTCATTGTCGTCTGTCTCGCCAGTGTCCAAACCTTTCATCTCTTCCTCCTGCTGTGGCGCCCACCCCAAGCTTCGTGTATTTCCAGAAGCTTGTCTCAGGTTCTCGAACCAGGAGGAGACGCAGCAGCAGCAGGAGGAAGAAGAGGTTCAAGGCCTGAAGAAGCACTCCATTTGGTCAAGAAACCTGCTACCTTCAACAATAACTCGTGCGGGCAAGAACGGCTTGAGAGTGAGGGATTCGCTGACGAGAGGTAGTAGTAGTGGTGGTTCTAGTAGGAGTAGGAAATGTTGTCTGGAGGAGGGATCAAGGTCCAAGGTCATGCGAAGAAGGCTGGCGCGCAAATTGAACAGAACGGTGCGGGAGAGACATCTTCTGCAACCAGGGCAGCGAATTCTTTTGGCGGTTTCGGGCGGCCAGGACTCGGTAAGCCTTCTTCACCTCATGGCAACTCTAGGGGCGGAGTGGAACTGGAGCTTAGGAGTTGTGCATTGTGATCATCAGTGGTCGCCTGCTGCTTCACGGGCACAAGCTAGCCATGTATCTCAGTTGGCGGCCAGCTTGAAGATGGATTACTATCAGGCGGTCACCACCAGCCCTGTTCCTGCAGAAGAGTTAGCCCGTACTTGGCGCTATGGAGTTCTTCAACGGATAGCGTTACGGCACAAGTACAGTGCAATTGTTACTGCACACACTGCCAGCGATCGAGTTGAGACACTTCTTTACAATCTTTTCCGGGGATCTGGACTCCATGGATTGCAATCTCTCACTTGGAAAAGATTCATATCTGGTTCTTTAGCTCTCTCATTTCACTCCGCTTTCAATCCAGATCGGTTGGTGCATTTCCTTTTGGGGCCAGACAAAGGACGAGTTGAGGTTCAGAAAACTGAAATGGCATTGGTGAGGCCATTTCTAGGGTTCACAAGAACTGAACTCCGCGAGTTTTGTGATACACTGGAGCTTCCATTATGGCCAGATCCTAGCAATCATTCACTAAAAATTGATCGCAACCGGATTCGGCATCAGCTCTTGCCTTATCTTCGGCAGAATTTTCAAGGTTCAGTTGACAAATCTCTAGCTCGCTGTGCTGAGATTGTTCATGCAGAACAGGCATATCTTGACAGCTTGTGTGAAAGCATTTTGAAGAAAGCAGAGGCATGTGATGAGAGTGGGAAGACGCTTGACCTGGGGATCCTGCAGTCACTTCCGCTAGCACTTCAACGTCGTGTTATAAAGCAGTTTGTTGAAAGTCTTACAGGAAGGAGTTTAGGCTTTGATCACATTGAGCGAGTCCGTGCAGCAGTATGTTCCGAAGAGAATCGGGACAATGGATGTCTGGAGCTTCCTGGGGGTGCTTCATTGTCTCTTTTCCGAACTCACTTGCATCTTTCGATCAGGAAATTCAGTAGAAAGAGTTGAGAGGTGTTTGACATTGCATGGATGTGCAATATACATGTCCTTGTATCACCAAGGATCCAAATCTCATCAGCAGCAGAAATGAAATCTGTTTGCAAGAAGCAGCAGCCTTGATTTTTGAGGTATGTGTTGGAGATTATAAACACTTCCATGAATTCCTAAACCCTCTGTTATGCAGTGCACTGCCACTGTGAAGACATGCATTATTGTTTGTCTTTCTTGTAGCAGCTTGAATAAGAGTACTATTGACTAGCTATGTCCCTTTAGTGCTTGCCAACATCATGACTGAGCCTTCCCATTGCTTGCAGGAATGTGATGCAAACTTGGGACAAAGACATTTCTGTAACAGTTTGCCTTAAATTTTGGGCAGATTATTATATGCTTATCTACACCCACTGTCAGGAGCGGATGAAGTCATTGGGGAGTTACCTCAGCTTGTCACTTCATCAGTTCAGTTTCCGGGTTCATGGTGTAAGGATATTTGAGGCCAGAAACATGCTGTGAGAAATGCCAACATTCAAGGTCAGTGGTGAATCCTTGAGAACTCTTATCCTTTGTCTGCACCATCTGTGGCATAAATTCCAGTTCCTTGTCCTCACAGGTGTCTTTGTCCTCATCATCATTCCCTACATGCATCACCAAACTGTCAGTACCCAGACAACCCTACTCAAGAGCCCCATTAGACAGACACCTTTGTGGGTAGATTGGTTGACTGCAGCACTTCTCTGACATTTGTTTTCTCTTACACTTTTAAAGTTCTATCATCACAAGGCCATCATATAGCACTTGATGCAGTTATTCAGACTCTGGTTATTACTGAATCCAAGAGTTTCACCTATACCATGACTGCTGAAAAGTATGGCCAGATTTTCAGGAGATTTGCTCCAGACCACACCTCACAGTTGCCATGATAGAAGCAGCATTAAGTTTTTGCAGGAACTCTGCAGAAGTGTTATTGTCATTGGTCAAATGACAAGGTCTCCAACTTGGAAACTATGGCCTAGGTCTTCAGGGGAAAAGCATCTCAGTCACTTGCATACGTCACCAAAATCCTTCCAGATATCATACACTCTATAACTAATCTCAAATTTCAGCAGAAGCCAAAATATCTTCTTTCAAAAATCCTCATATAAAAATAGCTCTATTATGTACGGTCCAAAATCCCTTAAGCTACTGTACTCTAATGAATCTAAACACAATATCCTTTCCTTGTTAGGCAAGGCCAACAAAACTCATTACTTGAACATTAACTACTTATGACTCTAGTTGCTTCTTTCTTTGTAATTTTTAATGAATCTCATTTGGGATTGGTGGGATCCCAGCTACAAGACTTGGTCGAATATGGTCTGCTAGGATATAACAGACTTCAGGCCACTTTCCTTTTATTCTGGTAATAGTTATAGAAAAAAGTATATATACATACATATAATGCGCCCTCTTCTTAGTTCAGCAAGTTCATATAGGTTTACAGCTGGACAGTGCCCCCTTTTCTACATCTTCTAATGATGGCCACTTTGGCTGCAAACAAAAATTCATTAAAAAACATTGATTTGCTTACTTTGCTCTGGGCTTGGAACTTGAAGTCAAAGACTTACAACATTCACAAGGAAAAGTTGGCTGGCCAAATAACTGCTCTCCAAATACTCCTGAGTGCACTAAGAAGAAAGCTCAGGCAATTGATCCAACCTGTTGGCGATTAAACTCATCCTTGGAATACATGTAACTAGATGTGGATCAAACATAGAGATTCAGCATACCAAAAGGCCCTTGACAGGTCTCGAGATTACAAAGATCCACACAACTATGATCAATCACCCATGTCCACAGCCTCCACCTGTGTTACAACTTCTTCTATCAATCTCACTGCTGTGTTTGCCTCCCTGCTCTTACCTTATCCAAGCATGCCTGCAAAATTGTAAAATACTTGAGTGCATGGCAACCAATGGTGACTAGGTTTCACAATACAAAATTTGATAGTGGATGGAAAAACAAAAACAAAATAAAAGAAGTGCTACAAAGGATTTCATGAGGAATTCCCTGGAATGAAAAAGCCTCCAGAGGATCATTTGTATGTAAGACCACAAGTGCTTTCCAGATACACTTGTGCATTGGTGGCATTGCTTGGAGTAGCATAGAGAACTATGATGTTGTCTTGGAATGCAACCACAATGTTTTATGTAATTTGTGAGCTGCAGTCCTATGTATCACAATGAGGGATATCGATATGCAACTACCTTGGTAGATTCAACACTAATTATATTTTTTTACAAATGTTGAAATTTTCAAAAAAGAAATTCTTCAAATGACAAATTTTTTTGAAGAAAAATATTGAATCTTCAAGAATATTCTCTTTGTCAAAATGAAAATTCAGAATTAGTGGATTAATTGACAGATATGTGTCAAAGATGCTGAGGTACTATGGCATATATAATTACATGGTGAACTTGAATGAGCAATGGGCATCATGGATTGATGCCAAGTGCTGTCATTAATCTAATGTGCAATAGAGGCCGGGGCAATGACAAAGGTTTAAATAGCCAACTGGACAAGGTCAGCACATGGTCCAATATTAACTTAGTTAACCGAAGAAGACACTAGCTACAAGTTCTCTTCAAATTGTAGGAGTGACCGACTATATTACTGACTGACTCAATTTGTTAATTTATTTGTACTAAATAACCATATGAGTGATTTAGGGTAGAGCTGAGATCAACACAGCCTGATATGATCTAGGATGGTAAGTTGACTGTGTAACTCTTAAACCCCACCCCACCCATGAACCCCATCCCCTTCCCCAATGGAGACACTAGGCTCATGGCCAAGTTGCCATGGTTAGCTCCTGCTCCTTCATATTCCATTTATAAATTATCAAGGTTGCCAGCTGCAAGTTTCACCCAGTCTTGGCAGAAATTCCTCTTCTTATTAACCATCATCATCTTATGTGCAAAGTTTTATAGTTTGTAATTTGTTTCCTCAGTTCAGTTGTGGTTCTCATTGATGAACTGAACACACTATTATTTGATCCCATTAAGTGTTGCCTTTGTCCCCTTTGAGCCTGTTCATATTGTGAACAAAAAACTGAAGTTAATTCTAAGCATACTGGTCTTGTTGCTAGTGTGCATGTTTCATCTTAATAATATATCCCTCTTTGTTGCTCAAAATCCCCAAGCCAATAATCCCACCTTATAATTCAAAACATTTCTTTCAAGAGGAAAGTAGTTTAACTTGTATGCCTTTAGTTATAATTGGCTTTGTTATCTTTAAATAGCTCCACCAAAGTTTTAAATGTAGATTTTAAACATATATTTCATGGAACCATTTTTTATGGCTTGTTGCCATGTACAAAAACTACAAAGCTCCTTCAAATGAAACAAACCGATTGGAAAGATTAATTAATGCAACCTTAACATTGAGTTTGCAATTAAGTGTGAAATGCAAAGGCCCATGAGGCCAAGATTATGTTTAGGTGTGAAACACATTCTCACAAATGGGGAGAATGCAAGGGATGAAGCCTAATGACTCACAAGTGCATTCTCATTTTTGGAATTACACTTGTGTGAGAGTTGTGAATGTTTAAAACTTTGGTCGGAAAGGCAAACAAACATCAAATCCCCATGACACCATTAGAAAGGTCTTGAAGCATAGATGCTTAAAGTGCCTTCGCATTGTCCATTTAGATTTGATTTGCATGAATTATGATATAAAAAGGCGAGAGTCAAATTGAGAATTTGATTTTTGATCACAATTTTTTTAAAAGTAGGGGTTAAATAAGGTTAGATTGAATCGTGTTATACACTGTTGAAAAGATTATTTTGAGGGATGTAAGATATTGCCTTCACATTATCAAAACAAACTTGATTTGAAAAAGATATGAACATTCAAATTTTTGGGACTTTCATTTGGGAGTCTAAGTGAAAAGTTACATTTGGATGTAGTCCCCATGGAGAGGCAAAAAATATACTATAAGGAAGGGAATGGTGCCTCTTCCCAAAGGTTACAGGTCATGTAAAGCTTGTGCTTGAAGTTGTCCCTAATAAGTTCATTACACCACTTCTATTTAACTTGCATTAATTGCCTTTTTTTGGTTGTGCAAGTTAACTTCACCTTGAACTTTTGCTTGTGAGTTCGTCCTAGTCCCGTCCTGGAGTTCCAACACACTCTCCTACCTCCAAAGTGTTGCAAATTAGGGAGCGTGCCCCAACTTTTTTCTTCTTTCAATGTTTATTTTTGGGACACACCTTTGGTCTCTTGAGGAGTTTGGGGGCATGCCATTAATGGTTGTCACCCTTTAAAAATTCATTTGTTATAAAGCCTTCAATGTACCTATCATGGAATAGGTTTTTTTTTTTACATTGTAAATTTTAGATTAACTATAATCATGCATCATTCAAAAAAAAGGAAAAACAAAATGTTAATGATTTTGATTCATGAAAATGTTTGACTTGATTTGATTTTCCTATTGTTGTTGCTCTTGTTCTAATATTTGGTTAGGGCTATGGTCATTTATAGCTTTGATATTTCATATTTTTTTGCTAAGGTAACATTACACAATTCAACAATGGGTTGGGCTAGGTCTTGGGTTGGCAAGGCCAAACACAAACCTTAAACTATAAAACATAAATAAATATACCTACTCAAGAATTTTGTGTGGGTGCATGTGTGCATGGGGCTTCTTCTCACTTGCGCATGATTTGGGCTCAAAATACATGGTTAATGAAAGTGACCAATGTTGGGCAAGTACCAAACTATGGTCCAAAATTGACACATTTCTTAGTCATTTTTCATGCAAAGAACTAGCTAGGTATCAATCAAGGTGATACTTGAGATGATACTTGGATTTTAAGGTATATAATTTGAAATACTTGGTTCACAACTAACTTCAAAATTTCATGTTTGATTACGTTATATAAATAACTCTCGAGTTTGATTCTTAGGGGTGTAAAAGTAGTGAGTCTAAATTTAGTTTAGGGTTAAGGGTGGAGGTTGTGTTTAGGTTTAAGGTGCTAGGTTGGAGGCAATGTTTTTTCCATGTGAAAAGTGAGATTATAAATTGTTTATGGTGTTCATCGTGTTGTTGTTTGTTGTTAGTGTTCATTGTGTTGGCATTAGTGTTTGTCTTACTTGTCCAAAAACAATTGAGGTATATTGTTTTTAATGTTCATCATGATTCTAAAGGTGTTTTTTGTGTTGTGGAACCTTATTGTGTTGTTATTGGTTGCTAATGCTCATCATGTTGTTGAAATTCATTGTCTTATTGCTAGTTGTAATTGTTCATTATGTTGTTATTGGTTGCAGTGTTCTTCATGTTTTTAGTAGTTGGCAATATATATATAGGCAACTTCTTTGGTAAGTTCTCTAGACTTCCAACTTCTAACATAATGAATTAAGAGACCTTCCACAACAATTTCTTTTGCTTCATTTTGCATAAATGGAAACATATAACATTCAACCAAATTATAGGATAGAGAAATTTTGTCAATTATTGGAGACATACTCTACAATCATGGATTGGTTTGACCCAAAACACTCTTGGATTTTCACCAAAATTTGTATTTTGCCTTCCTTTGTAATTTCATTAAATTTTGACACTTCAAACAAACAATTTCTTAAAAATTCAACATTTTCAAAAATAATTTAATCACTGCAGAACTTGAAAAGGTATTGCAGTAATAGACATAGAGGTGTTGAATCAGCATCCCTGTAGGTGTGAAGAAAAAAATGTTATGACAAATGAAATTGCTAGATGTGCTGGTCTGAATTTCCTTTTTCAGTTCTCTTGAGTGAACAACCATGTAAATATGTAATAAGATTTCGTAGGTTTGTGAGAATTTTAAATGACCATTGGAAATGGTAGAAAAGGACCATTATTTTCAATAGAATAGGGTTGTGCGTAGTTCAAGAGATGTTTTTTCAGGCCAATGGAACTGCAGAATTTGGTTTATAATATATACTTTGATTCATATTAAATAGTTTGGGGGGGGAGGGGAGGGGACAACTTTGATTTTTTTGGGTCTTTTTTTGGTTGATAGACCTCTCTGATTGGTTCATCATCACAAGGAAGAAAACCCACTCCTGACACACTCCTAACATAGAAATTGTTCACATAGCTCATTGATTGGTATTGATTTAAGTGAAAAATTTGAAACCTTTGTAAATCTCTATGCGAAAGACAAGTTCTATTTGGACTAAGTATGTGACTCTGTCATCTCTCCATAGCACAAAGAAAAAATATTATACAAAATGACACGAAAGAAAAGTAATGAATTCATAAAAAAGCTGATAAAATTCAAACCCAAAAAAACCTCTAGTTTTCTGCACATGTGGGCACACCCATGTAAATGAGTGGAATAAAGCTTCTTTGAATCTCCACAACCACATTGCAAACTAAATGAAAACAAAATTTTATTTCTAGTGTTCTGTCCATGTTGCTAACCCATGCAAGTGAAAGGAATATAGGTAACTACTTTTGGACCTTCACAACAACCTTGCAAACTAAACCAAACCACCCATGACCCCAAAATAGAAAAGAAAAAAACTCCCATCCTCCCCCCCCCTCTCCAAAATACAAAATCCTAGGTCTCTGTGGTGCATGCTGCATCTCCTCATTGGCTCTGAGCAAGATTTTGATTCTTAAATTTGTTGGCAACCATTTTGCCCCCCGCACTAATGCCAGAGGCACTAATTGGGATACATACGTAACAGTTCAGTGTGTGATAGCTATTTCCAGACTGGGTTCTTGCACATTACTTGTGCACTTTGTTTCAAATTTGTTGGCCTTGCCTTGGTAGGCAAGGACATTGTGTTTAGATTCATTATAGAGTATAGTAGCTTTAGGGATTTTGGCCCCTAGGTAATAATAGGTCTATTTTTATATGAGGATTTTTGAAAGATGATATTTTGGCTTGTGTTGAAACTTGAGATTAGTTATAGAGTGTATGATATCTGGAAGGTGTTTGGTTTCATTTAAAGGATTTTTTTGAGGATTATATTTTTGCATGGTGAAATATTTGAATTTCCATCATTCTTCTTTTGGCTTAAGATACTTTTTATTGTAAATGGCAAGGCCACAGTGTGACACACCCCTTGTTAGGTAGGTGGGGTGGTGGTCATCCACAACTTACAAGGCGAGAGTGGGCCTTATTTTTTCATGAAAGAACATTTGTATTTGTAACACTGGCTTTTTTGTTGTCGCCAGGATGCAAAAATTTGCTAAAAACAGAAACCCTGCCCACTATCGCTATTTTTTATGGCATGTGCCAGTTAAATGAATGGGCTGCTGCCAAGTACACACAAAGGATTTTTTGTGAAAAAAATGGCCCGAACTCACCAGATTTGAAAAAAAAAGAAGCAAAATATTGCCAGATTTCTACAACAGGTTCCAGTAAATAGCCAAAATACAAAGGACTCATAAAATTTCCTACTTTCACATTTAGGTCAATAGCTAAAATTGGCTAAATCTTCTTGTGGATGACATCCAGTTTTTTGCTACATCACAAAATTGAAAAAAAAATCCTGCTGTAGATCACAAAAAAAAAGAAAAGAAATTTCAAATGAATTTATTTTTTGAGAGTGTACAATTATTCAATTTGACAATGTGGAAGCTTACCAGGATCACTTTGTTTAAAGGGCAAAAAGTAGGCTTTACTTTTTTTCAAGTAACTGTTCAATTTTTGATTGGTTGTACTACTATGAGGGGTGCAGCATTGCATGGACTACCAACCATCATAGTGGACGTCCACATCAGACTAGTGGGCTAAACAATCTCATTACTCACATCTGACAAGCCCACCTTTTCATTTGGGTGGTGGCTATTGCATAGGGTACTCGGTAGCATTATATCATCACAAGGCACAGGCAAAGCATGCCGAGAAATTTCCTAGTGCATTTGGAGGGCACCTTATGTCCATGAATATCCCTCTTAGAAAGAATAGGGCTCTTACACCTACTACTTAAGAGTGAGAAGGATCCTACATCTAGGCATAAGATCCTTCCCACTCTTAAGTAGGAGGTGTAATATCCTCTTATGCCTAGGTATAGGATCCCTCCCACTCTTGAAGTGGTAGGTGTAAGAACCATCCCCCCTCCACACCTCATGATCTGAGTATGTTTAGATTCATGATAACTTTCACCTCATGCACGTTGCTTCCAACTCACGGCCCAAGAAACACACAGCCATAGAAAGGATAGAACATGCAAACTGCAGATGCCCCCCTATGGCAACAAATTAACAAGTCTAATAGGCAACATAGAACAAACCGTGATGTGGTCAAACTTACAATGACACTATCAGCAGCATGGAATGTTGAACTATATTCTTTGACACGAGTTTTCACATGGGACTCATCCTTGACATGTACTCCTTTTGTAAATGCAAAGATATGAAGATTTCGGTTGGGAGTTCATGGAAATTTCCAACAGATGGCTTATAGAGTTAAGTTTCTTCAGAACCAAGAGCTCCAACCCCATCTGTATTTTGATCGATTGTAGATGGAACTGATTGGACTTGGAGCTAGCCTTGGTGCTGTCAGTTCTCAAGAAACTTTTGAAGCAACTCTTCAAAAGTGGTGAGGTCTCTAATCATTCAAGTCTATTATGCAGATTTGGAAATAGATCAGTTAGCCAAAGGTCCCACACAAATTATGCAACAATGCATTCGTAGAGTTTCAGGAGTTTTGTAAATTTCAAACTCATTTCCAATTGCACAGTCTAGGTTCTGCACAAGAGAGTCCATACATTAATTAATCCCAACATAACTTTTGCAATGGGTACCACATATATTGCCATACCACATACTTTCAAGCCATTATTATATTGGTGTTTTGTACCTTGCAGGAACTTGGCCAGAATATGAACTGAAGATGGGTTTTGAATTTGCAATAGCCAACAACAACCACTACACTATATTCTCCTTTCCATTTGTGTCAGGATGAATTTCTTGAGTAAAGACCTTCCAATATTAGAATATCCTTAAAGCTTTGAAAATCAGCCATTATAAACTCAATTTTGCTCCATGCTCTTTGCCTCTGGTGGACCACAAACAAGTCTCAGGCTGACAGATGCCTCCAGTAGTAAAATATGAAACTACTTCACAGAGAAACAGAAACAATGAAATCAGCAGAAGGATAAGAAAACTGCAGCCCTACTGCAGGGTAGAATAGAATTCTTGCTTGTGAGTTCCATCCAGGAACTTAAAACTGAAAGAAGCCATCACTGTACTTTCAAAGTAAGTCAATTCAATCCAAGAATTCAAAGCTGTAGAAAACTACCGTATTCCCAAAAGAAGTCAAGTATTTTATTTCCTGAATGCAACAAAATATTGTAGAGCTACAGCCTCAACCAGTGTTTGCATCCTCTGATAGTTGGTAAATTTATCCTAAGGTTTTTCCCACCCACTCTCTTGTTTTTTGGTTCCAAATGAGTCTTAGCATTGCTGTACTAAACACACTGTAAACCCATAAACAATAGAAAAGTGATCTGATGCAATATAATGGCAGACTAATTTATGTGTAGACATGTCATTTATGAGATGGCTGCAGTCAAGGTCCTGACCTCACTGATCATTTCATCGGAAGTAGATAGAGACCAGTGGGACATCAAGATCGTTTCCATCTTCATCCTCACATGCAACCACAATGTCAAAGTGGCGGCGGTTTGATGATACCTTCAACTTTGCAATATCTCTAGCTAGGTCAGCCATTTTCTTGTCCATTCGCTCCCGGTGCTTGGGGAAGATGTTGTTATATAAGAGTGACTGGCCACATGAGATACTATAGGCTGTCAGCTCCTTCTCCTCAAACCATGCAATGAGTTCCTTTAGTGTTAAATCCCCAGCAACAATCCAGCGGTCCCAAATTGACCATTTCAGGTTCAAGTGCTTGAACACCTTTGGGGGCACAGGTTCTGCCATGGAGAACAGAGGGAGTGCTAGATTTGCAAATGTGTTGCGGTATTGCTCAACATTATGGCCCAACAGGACCTTGTAAAGCTCAAGGCACACTAGACCTGTGGCCATAGCTGTGGTGGTAGCTATTGCAGGAATTATCCGGCCTGCAATAAACTTGGCCTTCAGTTTGTCAACTTCAGGAATACTGTAATTACGTGCTCGCATATTGGCAAGACCTGCAATAAAATCCATATGATAGTTTGTGTCATCATCCTTCTCAAACTGGATTGGGTTCAAATGAGATGCTGTTGGCAGATCCTTCACACCCTCCTCCAGAGTCTTGATCAACTGTTCTATCTGTGATTCGTCATCCACACTCATGGAATTCATACTCGTTGCTTTTTCGTCTGTCACAATCTTCACTCCCTGCTTGGGCAAAAACTGAGGAAGCTTGATATTGTCAACTGCTACACTCAATTTCTTTGCATCCAGAGCCCAATCAGGGACTGGGATTCCGTATGTTTCAGCCCGAAGAATTGCACCAGCAGCAACAAAGGAAAGATGAGCAGGGTCTGTGGTTGTGAACTCCAATGGCTTTGGAAATCGCTTGGGAGCTGACCAAAATGGAGAACCTGTGCTGGTGGTGGCATTCTCTGGGAAAGTGAATGTAAGCTGTTTCACTCGATTTGCAAAGTAATCCTCAAATCTAGTTCTTGCCCATTTGATGCAATCCTCAAATGAAGTGCAACGATCTGTCACCAAGCACTCAACTACACGCTCCACAAGCTCCCGTGCTTGGGCGTCACCAGCAGTCCTTATAGCTGTCTTGTATTCATCAGGTTTCAACAAAAAGGAATTTGCCTCTGCTGGAGTCTTCTCCAGCAACCCTTCAAACTCAGAACGTGCCCACGTCAAGCAGTGGTCAATGTTGTGAGGGAAAGAATGCACAGTGCACATGGGTGCTTGCTTTTCTGGTGGGTCTCGTGATGCCCCATAGTTCTCCGTCATATTTGGAATCACCATTTGTGTGTTGCATTTTGTTCCCAAAGTGCCTGACTCCAACAAAGGCTTCTGAAAGTATACACAGCGTGAATCCACATAGAGACGGGCATTCACATTGTCAAGAGCATTGATGATCACATCCAGGTTCTCCCAAAATGGGTCATCAAACACATCTTCTGTGTCTGGACTGACCCTGTTTTGTAGAGCCTGTACTCTTAAAGCAGGATTGATGGCTCTAGCAGCTGCTGAAGCAACTGTTGACTTTGCTTCACGAATGTTCCAATCCCTGAACAAGAACTGCCTGCTAAGATTGCTCTTCTCTATCACATCATCATCAGTAATGACAAGCTTTCCCTTTGGCCCACTTGAAACTCCCATAAGAGCAAGATTCTTCAAAAATTCACAACCAAGGGCTCCTGCCCCCACCAAAAACAATTTGGAGTCTTCAAGCTTTTGCTGCAGCTTTTGCCCAAACACTGCTATCTGTGCATCATAACGTGAATTCCTGGGCTTCAAATCTTCAGCTGCCAATGGCTCTACTGGGAGTGACTCCACTGAATCAAAGTAGAAAAACTGAAAGAGAGGATGGAACTTTCCTGAGCAGGCTTTGACAACCTCTTGGCCTACGATTCCGCCAAACATGGCTGCCATTGGGTTCAACACAGCCCGTGATCCACTTGCCAGAAGCTTCAGAATGTTCTCATCAATTGTCTCAAGCCTCTGATCCTGAGGTAGATTCCTGTTGAGTGTATGCACAAGACTGACTAGTTTGTTTGCATCAGACTCAGACCCAGGGGCAGGGAATCGGCCTGACTCTACTCGGAATCTGTCCAAGGCCTGGAATGCCAGGTGCAGAAGTTGGGGCCGATCGAACTTTGCAAAATCACTCAGGAGGAACTCACCAGGGTTGCTCAGGGCTTCTTTCAAAGGGCGGAAATGTAGCAGCTTTGGCTGTTTGACCTGAGTGACTATGCCTCCCTTCTCATATGCACCAAACCCTGTAGTGTCTTCCTCCAGGAAAAAAGAGTAAGGCCGTGGATTCTTCACCCGTCGTGGTTTACCATCATTCAGCTGTTCCATGCCATGAACTTCAGAAAACACAACAAGATCGCCATCCTCAAATTCAAGCCGTTCATCATCAACACATGCAACAAGGGCCGGATTATCGTTACTGATGGAAGCAATGATACCAGTGTGAGGTTCCTCTCCATCCACATCAACAACAGTAAATGATGGTCCAAAGTCACAGAACACAGATCCAAAAACCCCACAAATGTCTGCCTTGATGAAAGAAATCGGTGGATCATGCTGATGACAGAATTCATCAATTTGGATTGCCTTCTCCAGCAATATATCGGTGAAAACCACCACCTGATGAGCTGCAAGCAACTCCTCGGTGATGTCACCTGTATTGGTCACAATGGTGACGGCGGTGTTAAGCTCCTTAAGCTTATCAACACATGCCAAAGCCCGGTTCTTTCCAACATCTGCTTCGGTGAAGTAAAATTGGGCTGACAGATCCCAAATCTCCACATCCCCAACATCATGCAGTGTTACAGACTTCACACCTGCCAGGATCACGTTCTTGGCAATTTCAGCACCAAGCCCTTGCAGACCTGAGACAAGAACATGGGCACCAAACAGCCGCCGCATAGTCTCCCTCCCATAAACAGCCAGCTGCCGGCTATGGAGATCCTCATCAATCTCAACATCAGGGTTGCTGTCGGGGGCCATGACGAGCTCTCTGGCTTTCCCCACAACCACACTCCCACTACCCACCTCCACCCTGTTCTTCTTCAACGAATTGCTCCCCAACTCAACCTCCCCAGCGCCTCTCTTTTTAGGCAGCATATAGCGAGATCACACCTTCCTCTCTACACCTGTATCTTTGTTTCCTCCAAAAGCTGCTGCTTTCTTCCTTGCGTCACCTCGCCTCACTTCCTTTTCTCTCTAGGGCACAAGAAACCCTCTCCTTCCTTTGTTCTCCGCGCCTTCTCCTTCTTCGTCTTCTTTAACCCTCACCCCCCCACAGTACCAAATTCATTCAGAACCAGAACCGAAACCCTAATTTTCTGAACCGTCTCAAATCCTTCGCATGCTTTTCTACTCCAGAACCTGCTCGACCTCCAACGACTCGACTCTATTCTTTATGGTTCACTAAACAAGTATAAAGCCACTCCTTCGCACATACACATGCACAGAGATTTTCTACTTCCAACCAAAAAACAAAACAAACACACACAATAACAACGACAACAATAACAAATCAAATCAATACAAAACACGGACTATTATTTCATCACAAACTTCAATAGTAAACTACTTCAACAACGAGATCGAACAAACCTTGATCGATCGTTGAAGAAGGATAGGTAACATATAATCTCCAAACAACAAGCTTCAAAATCAGAAGCAGCCACAACACCTTCACGGACAAGGAAGGCCGCCGAAGCCTCCTCCTCCTCCTCTTCTTCTTCTGTTGCTTCGTCTTTGGCAGCCGACCCTAAACCAGGGAGCCGTTCGAATTAAGAGATGCAGTACCCCCCCCCCCCCCCAAAAAATTATTAAAAAAAAATCGTTTTGCTTCACTGCGGTCGCTCCCAAACCAGTGTTGGGCGGTTCCTTGGATTTTTGAAAACCACCGGTTCCGGTTCTTTGGAAATTTTCAGATTTAAAGAACCGTCGGTTTGGTAGTTTCAACTCTAGAGGAACCGCCGGACTTCATCAGAGCACCGGAAAAGAATCAACACTTCTTTGGCTCTGGTGCTTTGGCTTCCCATTTTTTTTTTTGAGAACCATGGTTATATGCCAAAATCGGATTTCGAAAGTATTGAGTTGATAACTTTAGGGTTGATAACCCTCTCTCTCAGGCCCAAACCAAACTGGTCCAAACGTACTTTTTAAAAAAAAGTATGCAGAAAAAGTAATAATTTATTAGAGAAAATTAGATTAAATAGCAAGTGGGGTTTTATGCTTTGCAAACTTCGTGAGAAAGAGAAAAGAGGAGGTGTTCAATGTGTAAAAGAAGAGAATTGCGTCATTACAGATCTCCCCTTATTTCCATTGTTTCTTTTATTGTAAGTTAGCACTTATTTATATTGGGTCACTATTGTCGCTTCCAGGTGAGTTGCAATTTTGTTTCAAAATCTTCATAAATGCAATCTCTAAATGTGGCAACTTCTGACAGTTTTTCCTCAAAATATGGGCGAGATTTTGTAAAATGAATTCTGAAAAAAACCTTTTGTAAGATTCGCAGCCCATTTCATTTTATTTTATTGTTAGCAAGTGACAAAATTTCGCCCAAAAAAAACATTGAATAGAAGGTGTAATTTGCATACCTATTCGTCGAACTGTTGAAATTCTGGAAAATTAAAATTCGAACTGTCAAACCTCATTTTTGAAAAAATAAGTCAATATTTGGCAAAGACGTGTGATTATCGAGTCTTAAGTATGCTATTTCCATATTACATTTTCAGGTTTGGTACTTAGGGTCAAATAATAATTATTTTATTTCTCAAAATTCAATTCAACCTTTAAAAAATAAATAAATACTTTTTTTGGCCTGATATTATGTTGAAAACATATTTGGCAATAATGATAGATTGTGTACATATGATATCAATATCAGTGTTACATTTAAATGTAGGTGCTTATTTTACTGCACTTAAGGCCTATATATGCAAGTTCTGAATTTTGCAAATTTTGCAAATTTTGAATTTTGCTTCTTTAAAATTTTCTGTGCAGTTTTATAGTGAGGTTGGACCTTCTACTCCTTCAACATGTGTTTTCATATTAATTATTGTGGTTGAGTAGACTCTTAAAACTTCGATTAAAAAAAAAATTGCATTAAAAATTATCTTTGCCAAAAATGCCCCTCAAACCCTAATCATTGTGAATGAGGAAAAAAGCCATGCAAAACAATACAAGATTTAGGCACTATTGAAAATTGGACTAATTCTCAAAATTTTGACATCCAAAGGTAATAACCCTTGAATTTCAGAATTTCAAACGAGTAATTAAAAAAAAGTATTGATACTTCCAAAAATAATTTATTTATCATCAATCCTAAAAAGGCACTACCAATAATTGGGGATGGGGTGGGAGGTCGATGGGGGAAGAGGTGTACACTTTTTTTTTTTTTTTT
>Ga0209208_10001019_pt1 | contig 38872 bp, 30 predicted proteins | sample S1TSphfallax_3_FD_187694 | JGI IMG/M metagenome (GOLD analysis project Ga0209208, IMG submission 187694) | Host-associated microbial communities from peat moss isolated from Minnesota, USA - S1T2_Fd - Sphagnum fallax MG (SPAdes) (version 2) | ecosystem: Host-associated > Plants > Peat moss >... | reverse complement strand
CGGCGCCGTGCGCGCCGCGGCCGGCGAGTCGGCCGAGCACGGCGGTGCCCGCAACGGCACCGGGAGCAACGGCACCGGGAGCAACGGCACCGGGAGCAACGGCACCGCGGCCAACGGCGCCGCCGCCAACGGCAGCGTCACCAAGGGCGCCACGGGCCCGGGGGCCGGCTTGCCGAACCGCCACGATGATGCGGCTGTCGTATCCAAGGGCTTCGTCCGCGACGAGCGCGGCTTGCGCTTCGTCGGAGAGGTCGCCGATTGAGCGTCGATGGCGCCGTTCCGCCGAATTTCGGCTTCGAGGATTCGCGCCGCTTGCCTGGACCGAATCGCTATTTCGGATCCCCGGCGGTGACGCTGACGGCGCTGGGTCCGGCGGCCACGGATCCGCAGGTGCAGGCGACCTGGGCGGAGCGGGTGCGAGCAATGGCCGCGCAGCTCGGCTGGCCGGATCCCGAGCCGCTGGTCGTGCGGCGGGCCGGCGCGGTGCTGTTGGTGTTGCGCGCGCCTGCCGACGGACTGCTCACGGCAACCGAGGTCAACGAGTGGGCCTGGGAGCGCGCGGCCGCGGCCCTGGGATCGTACGCGTTCGATCTTGCCCAAGACCATGGCGAGGCCGCTACCGCCGTGTTTATTACGCGCGCTGCCGCCGAGCGGCGGCCGGCATTGACGGCGCTGCGTGAGGCTGCGGCCCGACATGACGTCGCGCTAGTCGAGGACGATGACGCGGTGTCGCTCGGCATGGGCAAGGGCAGCCGCCAGTGGCCGCGCGAGCAATTGCCGGTCTCTGCCGCCGTGCCCTGGGGTGAGTTGCACGATGTACCCTGCGCGCTCGTGACCGGCAGCAACGGCAAGACGACGACGGCGCGACTGATCGCCGCAGTCGCCGCCGCGGCCGGCCTCGTGCCCGGATTGTGTTGCACGGAGGGTGTATTCGTCGGCGCGCACGCGATCTGCCGTGGCGATTACGCCGGCCCCGACGGAGCCCGCCGCGTGTTGCGCCACCCGGAAGTCGAAGCGGCGATCCTGGAGACGGCGCGCGGCGGCATTTTGCGCCGCGGACTGGCCCTGCAGCGTGCTGACGTCGCGGTGGTCACGAATATCAGTGCCGATCATCTCGGCGAATACGGCGTCGAGGACGCCCACGACCTCGCCGTGACCAAGCTGGTCGTCGCCCACGCCGTGCGGGCGCGCGGGACCCTCGTACTCAACGCCGACGATCCGATCCTCATGGCTGCGGTCGGCGCGCTCGCAGCGGCCGTCACCGCCCGACACGCTTTGTTCGCACACTCCTTCGACCATCCGGCCCTCGCGACCGCAAGATTGCGCGGCGGCGCTACCTGCGGGTTGCGTGGCGCGGATATTTGGCTGTCGGAGGGCGGCGTCGAGGAGCGGCTCGGGACGATCGCGGCGATGCCGCTCTGCTTCGGCGGCGCGGCGCGCTACAACATTGCGAACATCTCGGCGGCGGCGCTCGTGGTCACGGCGCTGCGCTTGCCGCGGGCGCGGCTCGTCGAGGTGTTGCATCGCTTTGGGTCCGATCCGCGCGATAATCCGGGCCGGCTCGAGCGCTGGAATTTTCGCGGCGCCGAGGTCTTGATCGACTATGCCCACAATCCCGACGGACTCGCGGCGCTGCTCGGGGTCGCGCGCTCGCTGCGCCCGCACCGCCTGGCCCTGCTGCTGGGTCAGGCCGGTAATCGGGACGATACGGCCATTCGCGAGCTTGCCGCGACCGCGGCGCGCTTCTCGCCCGACCGGATCGTCCTCAAGGAGCTGCCCCTGATGTTGCGCGGCCGTGCGCTCGGAGAAGTGCCGCGCCTGCTCGAGCAGAGTCTGCGCGCGGCAGGCGTCCCGGCGGAGCGGATCGGCTTCGAGGCCGACGAATTGACCGCCGCCAATCTGCTCCTCGATGGGGCGCTGCCGGGCGACGTCATCGTGCTGCCCGTACACACCAATTTGGTGCGCGAACCCCTGCGCGCAAGGCTCGAATTGGTGCGTTGAGGCGCCGGCACCGGGCCGGCACGGGGTGCCTATCGCGGCCGTGCGGCCAGGCTATTCAAGCGCGGGGTTAACGGTGTTAACCTCGCGCCATGAAGTTTGCCCGATCCTCCTTGCTGGCCCTCTCATCGATGACCCTGGTGATGCTGGTGGCCGCGCGCGCGGCCGTTGCCGGCACTGCCGCGACGCTCGGCGTGGTGAGCTGGATCGGCTACGGTCCGATCTATTGTGCCGCCGCCAACGGCTACTACAAAAAATATGGGCTGGACGTGAAGCTCGTGAATTTCACCGACAATTCTCTGATGCCCGGCGCGGTGCAAGGCGGCGAGATCGATGCGACCACGCTGACCTACGATCAGGTCATCGCCGCCAACGCTCGCGGCTGGAAGCTCGAGGTCGTGATGCCGATCGATTACTCGGTGGGCGGCGATGCCATCCTCGCCACGGCTAACTTGCGCACCATCAAGGACTTGAAGGGTCGCAAAATCGCCTTCATGGCGGCCTCGCCATCCGATTTCCTGCTCGGCTTCGCGCTCGCGCGCGGCGGCCTGTCGGAACGCGACGTCGAGGCCGTCAACACGACGCCCGAAGGGGTCGTCGGCATCATGGCGAGCGGCGGCGTCGATGCCGGCGTGACCTACGAGCCCAGCGTTTCGGCAATCGCTAAGTCGGGGGACGGCAAACGCTTCCACGTCCTCATGTCGTCGCGCGAGGCCCGTGGCATGATCACCGACGTGCTCGTGCTCAAGGCCGGCGTGATCGCCAAGAACCCGCAGCTCGTCGAGGGTCTCGTGCGCGGCACGATGGACGGACTCGCCTTCATGCGCGCGCAGCCGGAACTCGCGGTCGCGATCCTCGCCAAGACTCTGGAGATCACGCCCGCCGAAGTCCGCGAGCAACTGCCCAACATCGAGAACCCTGATCTATCGCACCTCGGCGACGTATTCCAACGGAGCGACGCGCTGCCCTCGTTTTTCGCGAGCGGCAAGATCATCGGCGGAATACTCGCGCGCGAGGGCCAGATCGATGCCCTGCCGCCGATCGAGGCGACCTTCGATGCACGCTTCGTCGCGGCGCTGCAGGCCGCGGGAGAAAAACGATGAACCGAGTCTTTCGCCGCGACGGCGGGGCGCTGCCGAATTTACTCGTGATCGCTTACACCGGCCTGGGGTGGCTGCTCGGTATCTGGCTCATGACCCGTCCGGGCTATGCCTGCAATGCGCTCGGCGTGCTGCTGACCGCGCATACCTTGATCTACTCGGCCTATTTGATCCACGACTGTACGCATCATGCGATTTTCCGCGGCGCGGCGGCCAACGATCGCTTGGGCCGGGCGATGAGCTGGATCAACGGCGCCTGCCTCGCCAACTATGCCGGATTGAAAAAGAAGCACCTTCGCCACCACGCCGACCGCCTCGACGTCGTCACTTTCGACTATCGCGCCGTGCTTTTGGCGGCGCCGGCGTGGGCTCGCCGACTTGCTCTGCTGCTGGAATGGGCCTACATCCCCGCAGTGGAACTCGTGATGCGCGGACTCGTCATCGCTGCGCCGTTTTCGAGCGAGACCCGCGACGCGAACGGCTCGGGCGACGCGAACGGCTCGGGCAACGCGAATGGTTCTCGGACGGCCGTTCGCGTGCGCATCGTGGTGTTTGCGTTGCTCCGCCTCGCGGGCTTCACCGCGCTCGCCCTGGTCTCCTTCAAGGCCGTGCTGCTCTATGCGCTCGCCTACCTGCTGTTCCTGAACGTGCTGCGCTTCATGGATGCGTTTCAGCACACCTACGAGGTGCACGTGACTCGATCCCTCGCGGCGGCGCCTCCCGATGCCCGCCGCGACCTCGCCTATGAATACGCCAACACGTATTCGAATCTGCTCGCCGAGCGCCACGGATGGCTCAATTTGCTGGTGCTCAATTTTCCATACCACAATGCGCACCACGTCAGACCCGGCGAGCCCTGGTACCGGCTGCCCGACCTGCATCGCGAGCTCTACGGCGACCAACGCGATGGACAGGTGATTACCTGCGCCGAGTTGTGGGGCAGCTTTCACCGCAACCGCGTGGCACGCGTGCTCGCGGCGGACTACGGGTCCGTGACGGCTTCTGGTGATCGCGCGGCCGGCTTTCTCGGCGCCGTGGGTGTTTCCTTCCTGACGGCCGTTTGAAGATCCGCAGCGCCCTTCAGCCGCGACGCTACTTCGCGATCGCGGTCGCGAGTTTCCTGGCCTGGACGCTGGGCTGGTGGGCTCTGGCTGCATCTGGGTGGGTCGATCCCATGTTCCTGCCGGGCCCGCTCGCCGTACTACGCCGAGCCTACCTCTGGGCGGTCGACGGCGATCTCGTGGTCGACGCGCGGATCAGCAGCCTGCGCGTGATCGCCGGTTTCCTGTTGTCGGCGGTCATGGCCGTGCCGCTGGGACTGCTGATCGGCGCCTATCGGCCGGTGCGCGCATTCAGCGAACCTCTGCTCGAATTCGCGCGCTATCTGCCGGCGGTCGCATTCGTACCGATGGTCTTGCTCTGGGTCGGTATCGGTGAGGGGTCGAAGATTGCATTGATCTGGATCGGAACTTTTTTTCAGATGGTGATCATGATCTCCGAGGATGTCGCGCGCGTACCGCTGCCGCAGATCGAAGCGGCCCGCACGCTGGGTGCTACCGACGTCGAGCTGCTGTTTCGCGTCTTGTTACGCTCGGCGCTTCCGGCCATCGTCGACACCCTGCGAATTACGCTCGGTTGGGCCTGGACCTATCTCGTGGTCGCCGAGTTGGTCGCCGCGAATTCGGGTCTGGGCTATGCGATCCTCAAAGCACAGCGGTTTCTGCAGACTGACAAGATCTTCGTCGGCATCATCGTGATCGGCCTCATCGGGCTGGGCACCGATCAGCTCATGCGCGCTCTGCATCGCGCGCTCTTCCCATGGGCGGCCAATCGCGCATGAGCGACGTGAAGCTCGCGATCCGGAGTCTCAGCAAGTCCTTCGCGACGCGCGAGGGGGTTTTCACGGCGCTCGCCGACGTGTCCTTCGAGGTCGCGGCAGGGGAATTCGTCGCCGTCGTGGGCGCATCCGGGTGCGGCAAGTCGAGCTTGCTGCGGCTGATCGCAGGACTGGAGTCCCCGAGCGGTGGCGACGTTTTGCAGGGCGGTCAGCCGGTGCGCGGGCCGGGCCGGGACCGGGCGATGGTGTTCCAAGACTACAGCTTATATCCCTGGCTCACCGTGGCGCAGAACGTGGCATTCAGCCGCGGCCTAAGCGCGAATCGCGGCCGAGACCGGGCAGCAAGCGCGGAGCGGTCGAATCTATTGCTCGGACTGATGGGTCTCGCGCGTGTTGCCGGCGCCTATCCGCATACTCTTTCGGGCGGCATGCGGCAGCGGGTCGCGATCGCGCGGGCGCTGCAAAACGAACCGGACGTGTTGCTCATGGACGAGCCCTTCGGCGCGCTCGACGCTCAGACGCGCGAGGTCATGCACGAGTTGATACTCCACGTGCTCGCTAGCGAGCGCCGCACGATCGTGTTCGTCACGCATGACGTCGAGGAGGCCGTTTATCTCGCCGATCGAATCATCGTGCTCGCGCCGGGCCCCGGTCGGATCGACTCAATCTGGCCGACGGAGTTGCCGCCGTCGTTGACGCGCACGCTCGAACTGAAGCAAGCCGCGGCCTTCTCGAGCCTCGCGGGGCGCATACGCGCGCGCATCCGCGAGACCTCGGGGCTGCAGAGCGATATCGCCGCGTTGCGGCGTCTGACCGGGGTCAAATCTCCAGAGCCACGTTCCGCTTCAGAACGAAGCTGAGCACGACGTAGTAGACGATACCGATGCCGATCCAGCAGGCGCCGAAAATCTTCGCCGAGTAGTCCATCCCGTACAAGACGTAGGCAATCACGACGAGCCCCGCCAGCGGGCAGACGAGATGGCGCAGCCAGTCGCGGCTGCGTCGCCGCAGGATGTAGTGATTGATCACCGACAAATGCAGCAATAAAAATCCGCTCAAGGCGCCGAAGTTCACGATGCGCGCGAGATCGTCGATCCGCGTCGCGAAGACGAGCCCGACACCCAGGGAGACGGCGCCGACGAACAGCGTGCTCCAGTACGGCGTCTTGAAGCGCGGGTGTATCTTGGCGAGCACCGCCGGTAGTTTGCCGTCGCGCGCCATCGCGAACAGGATGCGTGCGACCGCCGCCTGCGCCGCCATGGCGTTGGCGATCGCGGAGGCGAGCACGGTGGCGATGATGGTGAGCAGTCGCAAATGCGGGCCGCCGGCGAGTTCGGCGATTTCATAAAAAGCCGTGTCGTCGGACCGAAAGTGCATGCCGCGGGCGAGATCGGTCGCGATCCAAGTCTGGGCGATGAACAAGAGTCCGACCAGCAACAGCGCGATTAGAGTCGCGCGTCCGACGGCGTTCCGCCCACCGCGGCTCTCTTCGGAGAGCGTCGAAATGCCGTCGAAGCCGAGAAACGAGAGCACGGCGATCGAGGTTGCACCCGCAATCACGTTGAGGGAAAACACCTGCGGGTCGTAGACCGGCGTCAAGGTCAAGGCCCCGGCCCCTTTACCGTCGCGCAAGGCGAGCAGTCCGAAGCCGACGAACAGGGCAAGGGTCACGACTTCGAACAGCAGCATCCACCCATTCAGACGCGCGGTGAACTGAATGCCGATCAGGTTGACGATCGCGTTGAAGCCCACGAAGCCCGTGATCCAGAGCCAGTCCGGCACCATCGGCAAGATCGGTCGCAACGCCACCGCGCTCAACAAATACAACAGGGCGGGGACGAGCAGATAATCCATCAGAATCAGCCAGCCGGAAAAGAACCCTGCGATTTCGTGCAGACCGCGTTGGGCATAGGTGTAGACGGAGCCGGCCAGCGGGAAAGCCGCGGACATCGAGGCGTAGCTCAGCGCCGTGAAGAACATGCCGACCAGGCCGACTAGGTAGGCGAGGGGGACCATGCCGCCGGCTTCCTTCCAGACGAAGCCGAACACCCCGAAAGGCGCGATCGGCACCATGAATATCATGCCGTAGACGAGCAGGTCGCGCAGTCCGAGCGCACGGTCGAGTTGTTCCTCGTAGCCGAATTGATCCAGGGATGACACGGATTCGAGTCTAGCGCGAATCGGCGCAGCCGGTGCGTCCGGGTGCTAAACTCGCCGGCTTTGACCGGGTGAGGAACGCGATGAGGAAGCTGCGGGTTTCAACGGGACTGCCGGGACGCCGGGCTCTGGGGTGCTTCATGCTGCTTGCCTGCGCCGTCATCCATTGTGCGTGCGCGCTCGATGCGGCCGCGGCATCGCCCTCGCATTTCGGACCGGATAATCCCTTCTTCGCACCGAGCACGCTGCCGTTTCATGCGCCTCCGTTCGACAAGATCAAGGATACCGATTATCAGCCGGCCATCGAGGCCGGCATGGCCGAGGAACTCACCGAGATTCAGGCGATCGCCGATGACCCCGAACCGCCGACCTTCGCCAATACTCTGCTCGCCATGGAGACCAGCGGTAGCTTGCTGGCGCGGGCGATCGCACCGTTTCGCGCGGTGACGGGCGCGAATACGAACCCGGTGTTGCAGGCGGCCGATGCCGCGCTTGCGCCCGAACTCGCCGCGCATGAGGACGCGATCTATCTGAACAAGAAACTGTTCGCCCGTGTCGCGGCGGTCTACCGGCGGCGGCGCTCGCTCAAACTCGACCCGGAGTCTCTACGGCTCGTCGAGGTGACCTATGCGCAATTCCTGCATGCGGGCGCGAATTTGTCCGACTCGACACAGGCGAAGTTGAAAGCGCTCAACGAGCGCGAGTCGACGCTCTCGAACGTCTTCGAGACGCGCTTGCTCGCGGCCACCAAGGACGGGGCGTACCACACGGCCGACAAGGCGGCGCTGCAGGGCTTGAGCGATGCCGGATTGGCCGCGGCAGCGGAGGCTGCGCGCGAGAGGCAACTCGACGGTTTCGTGGTGCCGCTGCAGAACACGACGCAGCAACCCGTACTGGCTACGCTCGCCGATCGTGAGACTCGTTCCGCCATCTTCGCGAACTCTTGGAACCGCGCCGAGCACGGCGACGCGAACGATACGCGTGACACGGTCGCCGAGATTGCGCAGGTTCGGGCACGGCAAGCCGCGCTGCTAGGCTATCCCAATCACGCGGCCTGGAAGCTCAGCGATCAAATGGCGAAGACGCCTGCCGCTGCCTTGCGTTTCATGGCCGACCTCGTGCCCTTGGCGACGGCCAAGGCAGAGAGCGAAGCTGCCGACATCCAAGCCGCAATCGACGGCGCCCAAGCTGGGTTCCAGCTCGCCGCCTGGGATTGGGAGCTCTACGCTCAGCGGGTGCGCAGGCAGAAATATGATTTGAACGAGGCGGAGGTCAAGCCGTATTTCGAACTCGATCACGTCCTGCAGAACGGTGTCTTCTACGCTGCCCATCAGCTCTACGGCATCAGCTTCCAGGAACGCAAGGACATCCCGGTGTACCAGCCCGACGTGCGTGTCTTCGAGGTTTTCGATGTCGACGGCAAGCCGCTCGCGTTGTTCTACTGCGACTACTACAAGCGCGACAACAAATCCGGCGGCGCCTGGATGTCGAACCTGGTGGATCAGTCCAGCATGCTGGGTACGCTGCCCGTCGTCTACAACGTCGCCAATCTCCAGAAACCCGCGGCCGGCGAGCCCGCGCTGATCAGCTTCAGCGACGTCACGACGATGTTTCACGAGTTCGGTCACGCGCTGCATGGCATGTTCGCCGACACCAAGTACCGCAGCTTGTCGGGTACTTCCACACCGCGGGATTTCGTCGAATTCCCGTCGCAGTTCAACGAGCACTGGGCGATCTACCCCGAGGTTTTCGCGCATTACGCACGCCACTATCAGACCGGCGCGCCGATGCCGCCGGAACTCGTGGCAAAGCTCCTGCGCGCGCAGAATTTCGGCGAAGGCTACAGTCTCACCGAAACGCTCGCGGCAGCCGAACTCGACATGCAGTGGCACGTGCTGCCGGCGAGCGCGCCGCTGCAGAACCCGGACAACTTCGAGAAGCAAGCCCTCGCGTCGGCGCACATCGACTTGCCGGAGGTGCCGCCGCGCTACCGCTCGAGTTACTTCATGCATATATGGGGGAACGGGTATTCCGCCGGCTATTACGCCTACCTCTGGACCCAGATGCTCGACGACGACGCCTATCTCTGGTTCGATGAACATGGCGGTTTGACGCGCGCCAACGGCGAGCGTTTCCGGCGCATGGTGTTGTCACGTGGCAATACGAGCGATCTCGAAAAGCTCTATATCGCCTGGCGTGGTCGCGCGCCGACCGTGGCGGCCATGATGAAATACCGCGAACTCAAGCCGGATGTTGGCGCAACGCATTGATGAACGACTCGCCGTAGCGCGCGAGCTTGGCCTGCCCGACACCGGGCAGGGCGGCGAACTGATCGAGGGTGAGCGGCCGGCGCAGCGCCATTTCGCGCAAAGTCGCGTCGTGGAAGATCACGTAGGGTGGCAGACCTTGCTCGTTCGCCAGTCGCTTGCGCAACTCGCGCAAGCGTTCGTACAGCGCGCCCTGCGTGGGATCGGCCGCGTCGAGACGCGATGGACGCCCAGGCTCGCGTTCCGCCGCGGCGAGCGCCATCAACACCGGCCGTTCGCCGCGCAGCACCCGCCAGCTTTCCGCGTTCAGGGATAGCACCCGAAATCCGTCCTGTGTCTCCTCGACGAGCGACTGATGCAGCAGCCCGCGGGCGAGTCCGCGCCAGTCGGCGACGGCGCGCTGCTTGCCGATCCCGTAGACCGACAACGCGTCGTGGCCGCGCGCAAGCAGACGCAGCGAGCGGGCGCCGCGCAGGATGTCGATGACGTAGGCCGCGCCGAAACGCTCACCACGCTGGGCGAGGCGGGCCACGCAGGAAAGGAACTGGCGTGCCTCGGTGCTGCGGTCGACCAGCGTCCGTGGCGTATCGCAGTTGTCGCAGGCGCCGCAGGGGCCGGAGAAACTCTCGCCGAGATAGGCTAGCATCACGGCACGTCGGCACTCGGTCGATTCTGCATAATCGAGAACTTGACGCAGTTGTTGCCGTCCGAGGCGTTGCTCGGCTTCGAGCGCCGCACCGCTCTCGGGATCCACCTTTTGCTGGATCAGGAACTCCGCGGTGCGAATATCGGCGGCGCCGAAGTAGAGCAGACAACGCGCCGGATCGCCGTCGCGCCCCGCACGGCCAGACTCCTGGCTGTAGCCTTCGAGGGTCTTCGGCAAATCATAATGCACGACCCAGCGCACGTCGGGTTTGTTTATGCCCATGCCGAAGGCGACGGTGGCGATGACGACCTGCAGATCATCGCGAATGAAGGCCTCCTGGGTGTCGCGGCGCAGATCGGCAGCGAGCCCCGCATGGTATGCGGCCGCGCGCACCCCGTCGCCGTGCAGCTGCGCGGTGAGTTCTTCGACGCGCCGCCGCGACAGGCAATAGACGATTCCGGCGCCGCCGCCCCGCGCCAGGGACAGCAGTTCCGGGTAACTGCGTTTGGTCTTGGGGCGTACCTCGTAGCGCAGGTTCGGCCGGTTGAAGCTCGTGAGGTGGATCGCCGGGTCGCGCAAAGCGAGCTGGCTGATGATGTCGGTGCGTACGCGCGGCGTCGCCGTGGCTGTGAAACAAAACATCGGGATCGTCGGATGGCGACGCCTGAGCGACGACAACTGACGGTAATCGGGGCGAAAATCGTGGCCCCACTCCGAGACGCAGTGTGCCTCGTCGATCACGAAGGCATTGAGCCCGGGCCCGGAGGCGATACGCGGCAAGATCCGCTCGAGGAATTCCGGCAGCAGCAAGCGTTCCGGTGCGAGATAGAACAGCGGATAATCCCCGCGCAACAGCGCACCCATGCGCTCCGCGCCTTCGCCGGGCGCAAGACTCGAATTGACGAAGCTCGCGGCGATGCCGTTGTCGCGCAGCTGGCGAACCTGGTCCTGCATGAGGGCGATCAACGGGGACACCACGAGCGTGACACCGGGTCGCAGCAGGGCCGGTAGCTGGAAGCACAGGGATTTGCCGCCGCCGGTCGGCATCAGCGCGAGGAGGTCGCGCCCCGCGAGCGCGTCGCGTACGATCGCCTCCTGGCCCGGCCGAAATTGGTCGAAGCCGAAGAACCGTTTCAATGCAGCCGTCAATTGCGCCATGATGCGGGAATTCTACTTCGACAGAGACCCACCATGGTGCATTCGCACACTATCCATCGTCATCAGCACCATCTGGGTTGGGACCACGCGTTCGCGCCGGTGCTGCGCATCGCGCCCGGGACCGCGATCGAATTCGAGGTGCAGGACGCGGCCGGCGGCCAGCTCTCGGCCGACTCGACGGTTGCCTCAATTGCATCTCTCGATTTCGCGCGCATCAATCCGGTTGCCGGACCGGTCTATGTCGACGGGGCGGAGCCCGGCGACGTACTCAAGCTCAGCTTGCTGTCGTTCACGCCCTCGGGTTGGGGCTGGACTGCGAACATCCCTGGATTCGGACTACTTGCGGACGAGTTTCCGGAAGCCGCCCTGCATCTCTGGAGCTACGATGCCGCGACGATGGTCCCCGCGCTCTTCGGACGCTGGGGGCGGGTGCCGCTCAAACCTTTCACGGGCACCATCGGCGTCGCACCGGCTGCGGCGGGTCTGCACAGCATCGTGCCGCCACGCCGCGTTGGCGGTAATCTGGACGTTCGCGACATTGCCGTGGGCACGGAACTTTTTCTTCCGGTGGAGGTGGCTGGCGCGCTGTTCTCGGTCGGCGACACGCACGCGGCGCAAGGAGACGGCGAGGTCTGTGGGACCGCGATCGAGAGTCCGATGAACGTCGCGATCCGCTTCGATCTTCTCAAGCAAACGCCGCTGGCTTTTCCGCGCTTCACGACACCCGGTCCCGTGACCCGCCATTTGGACGCCAAGGGCTACGAGGTGACGACGGGTATTGGTCCGGACTTGATGGTGGCGGCACGGGCCGCGGTGCGCGGCATGATAGATTTGCTCGGGATGCGGCATGGCATGCCCGCGGTCGACGCTTATCTCCTCTGCAGCGTTTGCGGCGATCTGCGCATCAGTGAAATCGTCGACCTGCCCAACTGGACCGTGTCATTCTATTTCCCCCGCCTCGTCCTCGAGTAACTCAAGCTTTAGCGCGCGCCGCCGATCACCATACCGTGTCCGAAACTCCCGACTGGAAACAGAAATATCGTAACTCGGTGCTCGAAATGGAGACCGAGGAGCAGCGTTGGCGCCACGTGGAGACGGTGCTGCGGCGGCTCGTCAGCCGGTTGTGCGCAGCCGGCATGGGTGCGACCGCGGAGCTGGACGACGAACTCGCCGCGATCGCGGAGGCAAACCGCCGCCAGGCGACAGTCGACGAACTCGAGGCGCTGGCGAAAAATCTCACCCGCAAAGTGGTTGCCGTCGAGAGTAAACCCCTGCGCCCGCCGCCTGCGCCTGCGCCTGCGCCGGACGAGTGGAAGGCGACCTGCGCCTCGGTGCGCACGCTGCTCGAGCGCGTCGCCGAAGACGATGTCGAGAATCCGGTGGTCATCGCGCTCACCGCGGAACTGCTCGCTGCGAAGACGGACGCGGTGCTCGCCGAGGTTTTGCTGCGCATCGCCGACCTCGTGCATGAGCGTGGCGAGCGCATCGCACGTGAGCGCCTCCACGCAGCCTCCGTGCTGGCCGACGTGGGCAAGCGCCTCGAGGAGATGCTCGACTATTTTGCAGCGACCGCCGAGGACTCCCGCACGAACCGAGCGGCGACCGTGAATTTCGATGCCGCGGTGATGACCCGGGTGCGCGATTTGTCGGTGGAATTCGAAGCTGCGACCGAGCTGCATGCCTTGCAATCCCTGGTCGGCAAGGGTCTCGAGTCGGTCAGCCGTTGCGTCCATGACTTTCGGCGTCAGGCCGAGGATAGGCTCACCGAGCAGACGGCCCGGGCCGAATCCATGTGCGCTCGCGTCACGACGCTCGAACAGGAGACTCGCGAGCTGCGCGGCCGGCTGGCCGAGGAGCGGGATCGTGCGCGCGTCGATTCGCTGACCAATGTGGCAAATCGCAAGGCTTTCGACGAGCGCCTCGCCCAAGAGTTGGCTCGCATGTCGCACACGGCGGCACCGGTCACGCTGCTCGTCTGGGACTTGGACAACTTCAAACTGATCAACGACACCTATGGCCATCGGGCCGGGGATCGCGTCCTGCAGAGCGTCGCGCGCTGCTTCGCCACCGGCGTGCGTTCGACGGATTTCGTGGCGCGCATCGGCGGCGAGGAGTTTGCGATGATCATGATCGGCCTGCCGATCGATGCGGCGATCGGCATGGCGAACGACCTGCGGACCGCGGTCGAGACTCTGCGCTTTCATTTCCGCGGTACGCCGATACGCGTCACGGCGTCCTGCGGAATCACGGAAATCAAGGAACGTGAAACCGCGGAAATCGCTTTCGATCGCGCCGATTCGGCGCTCTATCGCGCCAAGGACGCCGGCCGCAACGCCTGTATCGCGGCCTGATCGGGGAGCGGGACCGGCTCGAGACGCGAGCCGTGCCGGTAGGCGAACACGCGGGTGAATTCGGCGCCGAGCAGAAAGATCTGCGCCGAGTAATAGACCCACAGCAGCAAAACCACGAAGGAGCCGGCCGCTCCATAGGCCGAGGTCAGCGAGTTGCGGCCAAGATAGATGCCGATCAGGGATTTGCCGACCTCGAACAGCCCTGCGGTCACGAGGCTGCCGATCCAGACGTCGCCCCAGGCGATCTTTTCACGGGGAACATACTTGTAAATCAACGCGAATAGCAGCGTGATGAGAAAGAAACCGATGACGAGATTCAACAACCAGAACACGTGATGCCATTCGGCGGTAAAGCTGCCGATCCAACTGCCCACCAGCGCCAGCGCGGCGCTCGCGAGCAGCGAGACGAGGGCGAGAAAGCCGACCACGAGTATCATCCCGAGCGACAGAAAGCGCTGTCGCAAGAACTGCCAGACCCCCTCGACGCCACTCTCGGCCGGTGTCGCCCAAATCACGTTCAGGGCGTTCTGCAGTTCCCCGAACACGCTGGTGGCGCCGACTAGCAAGGTCACGATGCTGATCGCGGCCATGCCGCCGCTCTTGCGCCGTTGATCGATGCCGGCGAGCAGAGCTTGGACCGCGCTCGCTCCCGTATCGCCGATCAAACCGCGGATCTGATCGAGGACGTGCGTGTTAGCGACATCGCTCCCGAGGACAGCGCTGGCGAGGCCCGCGGCGATCACCATGATCGGCGCGATTGCGAACAGGGTGTAGAACGCCAGCGCCGCACCGGTGCTCGAAGCATTGTGAGCGATCCAGCCCGCAGCGACCTTCTTGCCAATCGCCCAGGCCTCTGTACCGCGACCAATCCAATTCATACGTTGACTTATCGCATGAATTCCGTGGCGCTACAGTCAGCCGGTCCCTACAACCCGCGAGGGGAATCAAGATAAGCTCGGCGCGCGAGCCGAGTAATGGCTCGTGCCCGCGCTGCAACGAGGAGAGGGATCATGGAATCGGAGGAGGTTGGTTTCGACCTATGGGATTTGCGCGTCGAAGTCGTGGGACCCGAGGACGCCCCGATTTATTGCGGCGCTCAATTGGGCGATTACTTCGAGCTGCACGGCGAAATGATCAAATTTCCGCCGGGCCAGGGGTTTTCTCTCTACTCCTTGGCCGCTTTGCTCCCCCTGCTGCCCGCGAAGCAACGGATCTGCGATCCGCGTGATTGGATGAGCACGGATGCGGAGGTCGCTTGTCCCGATCCGCATTGTTCCACGCGGTTTCGCATCACCCGCACCGGCAAGAGACACTTTCGCCGCTCGGAGGTGACCGCGGTGGTCATCTCGAACAAGGTTTGAGTCACGGTTCAGCCAGCCAGCAATCGCCGGACTTGGCCCCGTACTGGCCAGGGCCTTGGGTGCGAACTTGAACAGGGATAACTTATGTTAAACGCCGCGCCTCTCGCAAACGACTCCTACCGCCCGCCACCCGGAGGGGCGATGCCCGCGGTTCCCGTCGAGCGGATCAGCGCGGCGGTGTCTGGCCGCGCCGCGGGAGTGCTTTGGGTCGCCGGTGTGGTTCCCTGAGCGGTCTTGGTCGTCACCGGTGGGGCCTCTTCGACTGGCGCAGCAGGTGATGCGGGAGCCGTAGTCGCGCCTTCGGTGCCCGGCAAAGGCAGCGGCCCGCCCGGTCGTACGAGTTCAGGGTAGTACTGGAGCATCGGGGCGCCGTAGAGCGGCTTGTTCGAGCCGTTGTGGCAGGTCGCGCAGTAGATCTTGGGCACGTCGCCGCCCGGACCCAGGCGCTCGGCCGGCAGTTCAGTCTTCAAGGGCAACATGACGTTATTGTTTAAGTCCCGCACCATACGGATGCCGTACCAGGCCGTCACGCGTTGCGGCGTGCTGAGCTCCCAGGAAGCGACCGCGCGCGTGTTGTGGCAGAAGTCGCAATTCACGCCCAAGGATTCCGACATCACCATCATCAGGGTGTAGGTCTGGCGGGCGTGCTGCACGGAATTGCGATTGCCGGTTTGCAAGGCCGTGGTGCCATTGACGCGAATCGAATCGTCGTGCAGCAGATATTCCGTCAGGGAGTCGGCTGGCAGCGAGCTGTCCGCTGCCGCGGGGGTCGGCGGTCGCTGGTAGGGTCGCCGCTGCATCAGACCGTCATCGTTCTGTGTGGCCTGGAACCAGAGCTTGGCCGGCACGGCCTGACCGCGGTGGCAGGTGTAGCAAGTCACGCCGGTCTTGCCGACGTGAGCGGTCCAGTCGGTATTGATGTGCCGGGTCATTGCGATCATCTTGCGAGCGACGCGCTTTTGGTATTTCTCGTCGCTGTTGTAAATCGGGGCGGCATGGCACAGGTTGCAACCGACATCCGGTGCTACCCAGCTCTTGATCGAGAGCATGGTGCGGGCAAACTGGCTCTTGCTCAGATCGCCCAGCACGTGCACGTTCTCGTAGGTCTCGGCGGCCGTCGGGCCGTCGGTCTTCGCGGGCCCCAGCGGCTTGGGAAACTTGTTGATGACGTCTTCTTTCTCGAAGTAGCTTTCACGGTAAATCTGATTCATGGCCGTGCCGCGATAGCCACGTTGCACGACCTCGGTGCGGTGATAGCCGGCCAACAGGCCGACTATGACAACCAAGCCGGCACAACCCAAAGCCACGAATACTTTCAACGGATTCATCGCAATTCCCCTACGCTGCGAAAGTGATCGGGGCACACGTCACGGCAGCCAACCCCGATCTCGCAAGATTCGATCAAGTACCTGCCTTTTTCGCACCGGCCGCGGTCTTGTCCGTCCAGCCTTGGCAATAACAATGCGTGCACACGTCGCCCTCGAGCAGCGCGCAATCCCCGGAGTCCTTGCCATAGAGACCGGTGCTCTTCGGTGTGAAGTTGATGCACCCGGGGCAGGCCTTCCCGTCGTCGTTCGGTGTTTCTTGAAAATAGAAGTCTTCCTTCGAGGCCTTGGCTTTCGCCAATGCCGGCCGGACGCCGCCTATGACCACGGCGATCGCGGCAAGAGCCTGCGCGCCCGTGGTCAGGGCCTTGCGACGGCTGATTGCATGGATAGAATTTTCTGTTTTCATCTGCATGCCTCCTTAAGGTCGTGTTGTTGATGGGTCACGTGCAGAGATCATTGCCCCGCTCAGTCACGTCGCTGGAACGTGTACTGCCTGCCAGGTTGTCGGAGACCAATCGCGCCATGGTTTGCCAGCCTTGAAATCGAGTCACCACAGGGCGCCTCCTCCCCAATATCTCTTGTTGTACTGCAAAATCGGCCGAACACGACAAGGTCAAGACCGCGAGCACCTTGGCTTGGACCGCTGTCGACGACTCGACGATTACCTGGCCAAGGTGAGACAAGTCCGTGGTCAAGTAAAACGAGGATTTCCACACGTCGGTGTTAGAAATCTTTATGTTGGTGCCGGGCTGGTGCCATAATCGCCCACCGAGCGCGCAGCTTGAGGCCGCGCGCGACGAGGTGGCTGGAATGTTCGGGGGAATCGACGCTTGCGACCAATCGATGGTCGTTGGGCGTCACCAGGAGTAAGCGGGTGCGCGGTGCTTCCTTGCGTCAATTGCGTGCTTTTGCGGCGGTCGCACGCCACCATAGCTTCGTGCGCGCGGCCGCGGAGTTGCACCTTACCCCATCGGCGATTTCCCTGCAGATCAAGGAATTGGAACAGGCCGTCGGCCTGTCTCTCTTTGGGCGCAGCGGTCGTGCCGCAGCCCTGACAAGAGCTGGCGAACTGCTGCTGGTCGACGTCAGCCGGGCGCTGCTGGCGCTCAAGGATGCCGAAGATACCTTGAGCAGGCTGCGTGGCGCGGAAACGGGCGTCGTCTCGGTCGGCATCGTGAGCAACGCGAATTACTTCATGCCCCGGCTGCTCGCGCGTTTTCATGCCGCGCACCCGAACGTCGAGCTGCGGGTATCGGTCGGCAATCGCGAGCATCTGGTCCGGCAACTCGGATCGCGCGAAATCGATCTCGGCATCATGGGCGAGCCGCCCGCCGACCTCGGCTGCCGCTACGACCAGCTCGCGCCGCAACCCTTCGGCATCGTCGCGGCGGCCGAGCACCCCCTGGCGCGGGAAACCCGGATCCCGGCGGCGGCGCTGACCGGTCTGGCGTTTCTCGTGCGCGAGTCGGGTTCCGGCACGCGGGCGGCGATGGACCTTTTTTTTCGCAATGCAGAGATCGTCCCGGCGCGAGTCATGGAGTTGACCAGCAACGAAACGATCAAACAGGCGGTGATTGCCAACATGGGGCTCGCCTTTCTGTCGTTTCACACGACTGCCGTGGAGCTGCGCAGCGGGCAACTCGTGGCGCTGGACATCGTCGGCCTGCCCGTGATGCGGCGCTGGCACGTGGTGAGCCTCGCGGTCGACCCCTTGAGCGATGCTGCCGAATCCTTGCGGCGCTTCATCTTGGAGCTGGGAGCGGGAGTGATCGCCCATCAATTCGAGGGCGTCCTCTCGGATTGGACCGGCGGGAGCCCCGAATCCGATGACCCGGCGCCGGGCGACGCCGCCGACCTCGCGGAACCGGTATCCGCGGTCGGCGGATGACGGCCATCGATTTACGCAGCGACACGGTCACCCGTCCCACCGCCAGCATGCGGGCGGCGATGGCGGCGGCCGAGGTCGGAGACGACGTCTACCGCGACGACCCGACCGTCAATCTTCTCGAGGCACGCGTCGCGGATCGTTTCGGTTTCGAGGCAGCGGTGTTTTTCGCGACCGGAACCCAGAGCAATCTCGCCGCTCTCATGGCGCACTGCGGGCGCGGCGACGAGTACCTCGTTGGTCAGGAGGCACATACTTATAAATACGAGCAGGGCGGGGCGGCGGTGCTCGGCAGCATCCAACCGCAACCGCTGGAGAACGAGGCGGACGGCTCGATTTCGCTCGAGCGCATCGCGGCGGCGATCAAACCCGACGACATCCATTTCGCGCGCACGCGTGTGCTCGCGCTCGAGAACACCATCGCTGGTCGCGTGCTGTCGCTAGAGTATCTGCGCGCTGCGACCGACATGGCGCATGCGCGTGGCTTGGCGACACACCTCGATGGCGCGCGGGTTTTCAATGCCGCGGTCAAGCTCGGGGTCACCGCTGCGCGGGCGGTCCGGGGATTCGACTCCGTCTCGATCTGTTTGTCCAAGGGTCTGGGTGCGCCCGCCGGCAGCGTGCTCGTCGGCTCGCGGGATTTCGCGACGGCCGCGCGTCGCTGGCGCAAGGCCTTGGGAGGCGGTATGCGCCAGGTCGGTGTGCTCGCGGCGGCCGGCCTGCATGCGCTCGACCATCATGTCGAGCGGCTGGCCGAGGATCACGCGAACGCGATGTTTCTCGCCGACCGGCTGCGTGCCGCCGGCCTGCGCGTGGAGATTCCGCAGACGAATATGGTTTATCTCAGCCTGTCACCGGCACAAGTCGCGCCCCTCGCGGCGCATCTCAGCAAACACGGCGTGTTGGCGTCGATCGGCGAGCGCACCCGCTTGGTGACCCACTTGGACCTGTCGCGTAGCGCGCTCGAACGCGTTGCCGATCTCATTACCGCGCATTTCGCCGGGGCCTGAACGCGAGCGGGAGGCGCTCGGCGTCGATGCGCGGCTCTGAACGGCGATCGCGCGCCTTTTTACAGAATCTTTACGGCCGCGTTCGCAATCTCTGCCAGGTTTTTCCACAGCCGCCGCTATCTTGAGTGTGTTCGGATCTCATGGTCGCGAACATTGGGAGATTACCGTGGACTTTGTGTTTGCCGTGGCCTTCTTGGCGCTCTTGTTGTCGACCTTCGCCCTCGTCAAGGGTTGCGCGGCCCTCGAGCGACGCAAATGAATTTTTCCTATGTTCTGGCCGGCACGCTGGCGATCGCCCTGTTGCTTTATCTGTTGGTTGCCTTGATCCGTGCCGAGGATCTGTAAGCGATGAGCGGCCAAGCCTGGACGACGCTGATCGTCTTCCTGTTCAGCTTGTTGGTGCTTGCCTACCCCCTGTCGGCGTGGCTCGCCCGGATTGCCGACCGGCGCCCGATCGCGGGTCCCGTTGGCCGGTGCGAGGCGCTGCTCTATCGCGCGGCGGGAGTCGACTCGACCGAAGAGATGAGCTGGGTCCGCTACGCCATCGCGCTGCTGTCCTTCAACGCGCTTGGCGTCCTCGTGGTCTATCTCGTGCAGCGCCTGCAACTCGTGCTTCCCTTGAACCCGCAGGGCTTTGGCGCCGTGACCGCCGACTCCGCCTTCAATACCGCCGTGAGTTTCGTCACCAACACGAATTGGCAGGCGTATTCCGGCGAATCGACGATGAGCTATTGCACGCAAATGATCGCGCTCGCGGTGCAAAATTTCTTGTCCGCAGCGACCGGAATGGCGGTGGCTTATGCGCTCATTCGCGGTTTCGCGCGCCGCTCGGCGCACGGCATCGGCAATTTCTGGGTAGATCTGACCCGCAGCACGCTTTATGTCTTGTTGCCGCTATCGCTCGTCGTTGCCACCGTCTTCATGGCACAGGGCGTCGTGCAGAACTTCGATGCCTACAAGAACGTGCAGCTCGTCGAGCGCTTGGACTACGATCAGCCCGAACTCGATGCTGACGGTCAGCCGCGCAAGGACGACGCCGGCAATGCGCTCACGACGCACGCCACGACGGAGATTCAGACCCTGCCGATGGGTCCGGTCGCCTCCCAGGAGGCCATCAAGATGGTCGGGACGAACGGCGGCGGGTTTTTCAATGCCAATTCTGCCCACCCTTTCGAGAATCCGACGCCGCTGAGCAATTTCGTGCAAATGCTCGCGATGTTCTTGATTCCGGCCGCGTTCTGTTTCGTGTTCGGGCGCATGCTCGGAGACCTGCGCCAGGGATGGGCCATACTCGCGGCGATGACGGTGATCTTCGTGGTCATGGCCGCGGTCGTGCTGTGGGCCGAGCAACGTGGCAATCCCCTATTCACGCCGTTGGGCGTCGATCAGGCGCAAACCGCGCTGCAAGCCGGCGGCAACGCGGAAGGCAAGGAGACACGCTTCGGGATCGTCGCCTCGGCCCTGTTCGCGACGATCACGACGGCGGCGTCTTGCGGGGCGGTCAATGCAGTCCATGATTCTTTCACTCCCTTGGGCGGTCTCGTGCCTCTGTGGCTGATCCAACTCGGCGAGGTCGTTTTCGGCGGCGTGGGCGCGGGCCTCTACGGCATGTTGATTTTCGCGATCATGGCGGTGTTCATCGCGGGACTGATGATCGGTCGCACCCCGGAATACGTCGGCAAGAAGATCGAGGCCTTCGAAATCAAGATGACCTCGATCGTGATCCTGATCACCCCCTTGCTGGTGCTGGTCGGCACCGCCGTCGCGGTCATGACGAGCGCCGGCCGGGCGGGCATTGCCAACCCTGGAGCGCATGGCTTCTCGGAGATTCTCTACGCCTTGTCATCCGCCGCCAACAACAACGGCAGCGCGTTCGCGGGATTGTCGACGAACACGCCGTTCTATAACAGTCTTCTCGGCGTCGCGATGTGGTTCGGGCGTTTCGCGTTCATCGTGCCGGTGCTGGCGATCGCCGGCTCGCTGGCCCGGAAAAAACGCATCGAAGTCACCGCCGGCACCTTGCCTACGCACGGGCCGCTGTTCGTCGCGCTGCTGGTCGGGACGGTGGTGCTCGTCGGCGCACTCACCTACGTGCCCGCACTCGCCCTGGGGCCCATCATCGAGCAGCTGCAGCTGCATGCGCTACATTGAGGAATAGACCGTGGTCCGCAAGAGTTTGACCTTGTTCGATCGCGCCTTGCTGGGCCCTGCGATCCTCGATTCGTTCCGCAAGCTCTCCCCGGCCGTGCAGATCCGCAACCCCGTGATGTTCGTGGTCTACGTTGGCAGTCTGCTCACGAGCTTCCTGTGGATCGAAGCCTTGCGGGGCGGCGGCGAGGCGCCGACCGGGTTCATTTTTGCGATCTCCGCCTGGCTGTGGTTCACGGTCCTGTTCGCCAACTTCGCCGAGGCGCTCGCCGAAGGCCGCAGCAAGGCGCAGGCGGCCTCGCTGCGCGGCCTGAAGCAGGCCGTCAGCGCGAAGAAATTGCGTGTGCCGACCCACGGCAGCGAGTGGACCGCGACGCCCGCGCCCGCCTTGCGCAAAGGCGATTTTTTCTTGGTCGAGGCGGGCGACGTGATCCCCGCCGACGGCGAGGTCGTCGATGGTATCGCTTCGGTGGACGAGAGCTCGATCACGGGCGAATCCGCGCCGGTCGTGCGCGAATCGGGCGGAGATTTTTCCGCCGTGACCGGCGGCACGCGCTTGCTGTCTGACTGGCTCGTCGTACGCGTTGCGGTCAATCCGGGCGAAGCGTTCATCGACCGCATGATCGCCATGGTCGAGGGAGCGCGGCGCCAGAAGACGCCCAACGAGATCGCGCTCACGATCCTGCTGATAGCCCTGACGCTGGTTTTCCTGCTCGCGACCGCGACCTTGCTGCCCTTCTCGGTGTTCAGCGTCTCGGTGGCCAAGTTCGGGGCGCCGGTGACGATCACCGTCCTGGTTGCGTTGTTGGTGTGCTTGATTCCGACCACGATCGGCGGGCTGCTGTCCGCGATCGGAGTCGCCGGGATGAGTCGGATGATGGCGTCGAACGTGATCGCGACCTCCGGGCGCGCCGTCGAAGCCGCCGGTGACGTCGACGTGCTGCTGCTCGACAAGACCGGCACGATCACGCTCGGCAATCGCCAGGCGGCAGCTTTCCTGCCGGCCGAGGGCGTGACCGAGCAACAATTGGCCGACTCGGCACAGCTCAGCAGCCTCGCCGATGAAACGCCCGAGGGGCGCAGCATCGTCATTCTGGCCAAGCAGCGCTTCAATCTGCGCGAGCGCAATTTGAGTCAACTCGAAGCGACCTTCGTGCCTTTCTCCGCACATACCCGAATGAGTGGCGTCAACATCGGCACGCGCGAGATCCGTAAAGGTGCGGCCGACTCTGTGCGTCAATACGTGGAGGCGCTCGGGTTCAGCTTTCCGGCGCGCGTCGTCCACGCGGTCGACGAGGTTGCGCGCAAGGGCAGCACCCCGCTCGTGGTTGCCGATGCGGGTCGCGTGCTCGGCGTCGTGGAACTCAAGGACATCGTCAAGGGCGGCATCAAAGAGCGCTTCGGCGAGCTGCGCCGTATGGGCATCAAGACCGTGATGATCACCGGCGACAATCGACTGACGGCCGCGGCGATCGCCGCCGAGGCGGGCGTCGACGATTTCCTCGCCGAGGCGACACCCGAGGCGAAACTCAAGCTCATCCGACAATATCAGGGCGAAGGACGCCTGGTGGCGATGACCGGCGACGGTACGAACGACGCCCCGGCGCTCGCTCAGGCGGATGTTGCGGTTGCCATGAATTCGGGCACGCAAGCGGCCAAGGAAGCCGGCAACATGGTCGACCTCGATTCCAATCCGACCAAGCTCATCGAAATCGTCGAGGTCGGCAAGCAGTTGCTGATCACACGGGGTTCGCTGACGACGTTCTCGATCGCGAACGATGTGGCGAAATATTTCGCCATCATTCCGGCGGCCTTTGCGACGACCTATCCGCAGCTCGCGCTGCTCGACGTCATGCGCTTGACCAGTCCCAACTCGGCGATCCTCTCGGCCGTGATCTTCAATGCGCTGATCATCGTGTTGTTGATCCCGCTGGCGCTCAAAGGGGTCAAATACCGAGCGCTCGGAGCCGCCGCATTATTGCGCCGCAATCTCACGATCTACGGTCTCGGCGGCATCGCCGTGCCGTTCGTCGGCATCAAATTGATCGACCTGAGTTTAGCGGCCCTGCGCCTGGTCTAGCCGCGCGCCGGGTCTGAAGGAATCGTGTCATGAAAGCTCTGCTCCGGCCTCTGTTCGTTCTGTTCTTCGGCTTGACGCTGCTGACCGGCATCGCCTACCCCTTGCTCGTGACCGCGGTCGGGCGTGCGGCATTTCCAGACCAGGTCGCCGGGAGCCTCGTGAGCGAGAACGGGCGTGTCGTCGGTTCGGCCTTGATCGGACAATCCTTCCAAGACCCGAAGTATTTCTGGGGACGCTTGTCCGCGACTGCGCCGATGCCGAACAACGGTCTCGCTTCGGGCGGATCGAATTCGGGTCCCCTGAACCCTGCCTTGATCGATGCCGTCAAGGCGCGCATCGCCTCGCTGCGCGCGGCGGATCCCGATAACCGCTTGCCCATACCCGTGGACCTCGTGACCGCGTCCGCGAGCGGGCTCGATCCCGAGATCAGCCCGGCCGCTGCGCTCTATCAAGTCACGCGCGTCGCGCAAGCGCGGCATCTCGATCCGGTGCGACTGCGACAGCGCGTGCTCGCCGCCGTACAGGGTCCGCAGTGGCATTTGTTCGGCGAAGCGCGCGTCAACGTTTTGTTGCTCAATCTCAGCTTGGATCGCGCACAATAGCGGCAGATGCCGACATCGAGCGAACAACGCCCCGACCCCGACGCTCTGCTGGCCAAGGTCCAACAGGAGGAGGCGGCGGCGCAGCGCGGTAAGTTGCGGATCTATTTCGGTTCCTCCGCCGGAGTGGGCAAGACCTACGCGATGCTGGTCGCCGCGCGCAAGCTCCGGCTCGAAGGCCGAGACGTCGTGCTCGGCGTCATCGAGACCCACGGCCGTAGCGAAACCGCGGCCTTGCTCGCCGAACTGGAAATCTTGCCGCCGCGCGCCATGCCCCACCGCGGCAAGCTGCTCTGCGAATTCGATCTCGACGGCGCTCTCGCGCGGCGTCCGGCACTGATCCTCGTCGACGAACTGGCGCATTCGAACGTGCAGGGCGCCCGGCATCCCAAACGCTGGCAGGACGTCGAGGAGCTGCTCGCCGCCGGCATCGACGTCTTCACGACGCTCAATGTCCAGCACCTGGACAGCCTGAACGACGTCGTCGGCGGCATCACGAACGTGCGCGTCTGGGAGACCGTTCCCGATACGGTATTCGACGATGCTGACGAAGTCGTGCTGGTCGACATTCCCGCCGAGGAACTACTCGACCGTCTCAAGGCGGGCAAGGTGTACGTTCAGCACCAGGCCGAGCGCGCCGCCAACAACTTCTTTCGCCGCGGCAATCTCATGGCGCTGCGAGAGCTCGCGCTGCGCCGAACCGCCGATCGCGTCGAGGGCGACGTGCAGGCCTATCGCGTCGGCAAAGCCATCGGTTCGGTGTGGAAGACGGCGACGGCCTTGCTCACCTGCGTGGGTCCGGATCGCGGTGCGGAGCGTGTCGTGCGGGCCGCCGCGCGCCTCGCCAGCCAGTTGAACGCCGACTGGCATGCGATCTACGTGGAGACACCGTCCCTGCAGCGCCGCCCGGCGGCGCAGCGCGAACGCATCTTGGCGACGCTCGCGCTCGCCAAGGAATTGGGTGCGACGACCGCCGTGATCGCAAACCCGAACGTCGCGGAAAGCGTCATCGCGTACGCGCGCAAGCACAATCTGTCGAAGGTCGTGATCGGCCGCGACGCGACCCACCGCCTGCTGCCCTGGCAGCGGTCGAACGGACAACGTCTCGCGACGCTCGCGCCCGACATCGATCTCGTCGAGATCGGCCGTGCCGACCGCGATGCGGCTGCGCCCGCGAATCAGGGCGCGGCGGTGCCGGGTCTTGCGACTCCCGAGGGCAGCGAGCGGCGTAAAGTCAAAAGACGGCGGTATCTATGGTCGACGCTCGCGTGCTTCGGCGTGACGCTGCTCGCCGCGCCGCTCGCGCTGCGCTTCGATCGCGCCAACATCGTCGCGATGTACTTGCTCACCGTCGTCGTGGTCGCCTGGCGTTTCGGCCGCGGGCCTGCGGCACTCGCCGCCGTGCTGAGCGTCGTCGCCTTCGATTTCTTTTTCGTGCCGCCGCGCTATTCGTTCGCCGTCAGTGACGTACAGTATCTCCTGACCTTCGTGGTCATGCTCGCGGTCGGTCTGATCGTGGGTCAGTTGACGGCCGGCCTGCGTTTTCAGGCGCGCGTCGCCGCGCATCGCGAGGAGCGAGCCGCTTCACTCTACGAAATCGCGCGCGATCTGTCCGGCGCCGTCCAGATAGAACAGGTCGTCAAGATCAGCGACGAATCGATCGAGCGCACCTTTCGCGCGAGTGCAGCACTCCTGTTGCCCGACGAGCAGGGCAAGCTCGCTACCGCCGAGCTTGGCGTCACCTCGCCGCTCAGCGTGGACTTAGGCATAGCGCAGTGGGCCTTCGACAAGGGTCAGCAAGCGGGTTTCGGCACCGATACCCTGCCGGGCAGCGACGTGCTCTACATTCCGCTGCGCGCGCCCGAGCGTGCTCGCGGCGTGCTCGCGGTGCGCGCCAACAACCGACGCATGTTGCGCATCCCGGAACAACGACAACTGCTCGACACCTTCGCCGCGCTGATCGCGATCGCGTTGGAGCGTGTGCATTACGTCGGCGTCGCGCAGGACGCGCTGGTGCGCATGGAGTCCGAGCGTCTGCGTAATTCCCTGCTCGCCGCCTTGTCGCACGATCTGCGCACGCCGCTGACCGTGCTCGTGGGCCTTGCCGAGTCGCTGGCTCTCGCCAAGCCGCCGCTGCCACGCGCACAGATCGAGATCGCCGAGGCGATGCAGGACGAGGCGCACCGCATGAGTGCGCTCGTCGGCAATCTGCTCGACATGGCGCGGATCGAGAGCGGCGAGGTCAAGCTCAATCTCGAATGGCAGCCGCTCGAGGAGGTCGTTGGATCCGCGCTGCGTGCGGCACGCAGCATGCTGCAGAATCACCGCGTCGAGGTGGTCTTGCCGCGCGACCTGCCGCTCGTGCGCCTCGATGCGCTGTTGATCGAGCGCGTGTTGGTCAACTTGTTCGAGAATGCGGCGAAATATACGCCCCCCGGCAGTCGCGTGAGCCTGACAGCCGAGATCGTCGGCGATCGGCTCGCCGTCACGGTCGCCGACGATGGCCCTGGTCTGCCGCCCGGCCGCGAAGAGGCGGTTTTTCAAAAATTCACTCGCGGCAACGCGGAGTCCGCGACCCCGGGTGTGGGTCTTGGCCTCGCGATTTGCCGGGCAATCGTCGAGTCCCACGGTGGCCGGATCTCGGGCCAGAATCGTCACGGCGGCGGCGCGGCCTTCACGCTGACGCTGCCCCTCGGCAACCCGCCGGCGGCGGCGCTGGAAACGGAGGCGGTCGCGCATGAGTGAGCCCGCTCCGGTCGCGATTCTGATCGAGGATGAGAAGCAGATCCGGCGTTTCGTGCGCAGTGCGCTCGAGGGGGAGTCGTGGCTCGTGCACGAGGCCGAGACGCTCAGGCAAGGCCTGAGCGATGCCGCCACCCGCAAGCCTGACCTGATCATCCTCGATCTCGGCTTGCCGGACGGCGACGGTGTCGCGTTCCTGAACGATCTGCGCGGCTGGTCGCAAGTACCGGTCATCGTGCTCTCGGCCCGCGTCAACGAAGGTGACAAGATCGCCGCGCTGGACGCGGGCGCGGATGATTATCTCAGCAAACCCTTCGGGATCGGCGAGTTGCTGGCGCGCGTGCGCGCCGCTCTGCGGCGGCGTCAGCAAGTCGGGCCGGCCGGTGCTTCGGTGTTCGAATTCGGCGATGTCAGTGTGGATCTCGCGCTGCGTCTCGTGCGCAAGGCGGGCGAGGTCGTGCATCTGACGCCGATCGAGTATCGACTATTGACCTTGCTCGTTGCGAACGCCGGCAAAGTGATGACCCACCGGCAGATCTTGCGCGAGGTTTGGGGGCCCTCGCATGCCGAGCACGGCCACTATGTGCGGGTCTATATGGGCCACTTGCGCCAGAAGCTCGAGGACGATCCCGCGCAACCCAGACACATCGTCACGGAAACGGCCGTCGGCTACCGGCTCTTGCCTCTGCCTCTGCCGTAGCGTCGGCGAGCGCGACTCAAGTCCGCCGGGGTATCGACATCGAGTTCCGCGCTGGGTAACTCGACCAGGCGGAGCCGTGCGGACGGTGTAGCGGCCAACAGCTCGCGCAGGCCGACGTCGCCGCGCGCAGCCGCAGCCGCCGCGCCGAACCCGTTTTTGGGCAAGATCATCGGTGCGCCGCCGCGACCGATGCTCGCAACCCCGATGCGGCGCGCGGCCATACGCCGACGTGCGCCGCACCATCGCTTGAGCAAGCGCGCGAGATCTCGGGGCTCGAGTTCCGCCAAGTCGACCGGCAGCCACAAGATGGCGGCGGCATACCGGCAGCGCGACAGACCCAGGCGCACCGAACTCGACAGGCCGCGCGCGCGTTCGGCGTTGACGGCGACGCGCACGCACTGGCGACCTAGTTCCCGAACCCAGGATCCGGTCCGTGGCGGCAGGATGCAGAGCGGCGGCAATGCCGTGCAGGCTGCCGCGAGATCCACAGTTCGACGCAGCAAGGATAGCCCGCGTATTCGCGCGAGCGCCTTCGGTCGACCGAGTCTCCGCGAGAATCCCGCCGCAAGGATCACGACCCGCGGTCGCGTCAATCCGTAGCCTTTCATTGCTATGATGGTCGCATGGCGAACGGTGGCTTGAAGAAAAACTTTCCGGCACTCAAGCGTCAGCCCTTCTTCTCGCCGGTTTGGTTGGCCGGGTTGGCGACACTGGCGGGTTTGACGGCGCTCTTGCTGGCTGGCTTCGCTGCCTGGGCTTATAGCCGCGCCGAATCGACTACGGTCATCCTGGTGCGACATGCCGAAAAACAAGCTGGCGACGCGGCCGATCCTTCCTTGAGCGCCAGCGGCGAGGCGCGTGCGCAGCAGCTTGCTCGGTTGTTCGATTCGATGCCATCGCCGGGCCGGCTCACCGCGGTGCTGACTTCGCCTGCTTTGCGCTGTCGACTCACGATCGCGCCCTTGGCTGCCAGTCTCGGCGTTGCGCCGGTCATCGTGCCCGCGGCCGCCGACAGCGCAGCGGCACCGACCCTTGCCGGGCAAATCCTGCGCGACTATGCGGGCGGTCGCGTTCTGCTCGTCGCGCACGCCGATACGATCCCTGCGATCGTCGCTGCCTTGAGCGGCCGACCCGAAATTCCGCCGATCGCGGCCGACGAGTATGGGACGATTTACGTCGTCACGGTGCCGCGTCTCGGGGCCGCGAATCTGCTGCGCCTGCACTATTGATCGACTCGTCCTCTGCTCAAAGTTCGCGAGCACGCGGTCTCGGACACACCGGCTCGCGTTTGCTGCACTTTGCTGCTAGTATGCGTCGCCCTTTCCGGGGGAGTAGCTCAGTTGGGAGAGCGTCGCGTTCGCAATGCGAAGGTCGAGGGTTCGATCCCCTTCTCCTCCACCAAATCATGAACCCCGGGGTACTGACCCCGGGCTTTACGACCTACCTCGCCTCGGTAGCTCAGTGGATAGAGCGAATGCCTCCTAAGCGTTAGGTCGCCGGTTCGATTCCGGCCCGGGGCACCACGCCAAAACCACCCGTGCCCGAAAGCGGCACGGGGTTCGCAATCGTCAAGGCGACGGGCTATCGTCGGGTGGCTCTTCACCGGTCAAGGTCGAGATGTACTCGACGACAGCGTCGATCTGATCATCGGTGATGTTCGCGACGTTACGCTGCATCAACACGTTCTCGCGCAACTTGGTGTGATAGTAGTGCAATTGCAGCTTCAGGTAATCCGGATGCTGTCCTTGCAAGCGCGGCACGTTGTTCGTTCCCGCACCGACCTCACCATGACATTGGGCACATTTGACGACTTTGGGTTCCCTGACCCCGTTTAGGTAGATGTCTTTACCCTTTGCAGCAAGTTCTGGGTTCTTCGAGGGTTTGCCGGTCACCGGGGGCAGGGAGGAGAAGTACTTTGATAGCCCTTCGATCTGCTGGTCGGTCAGCTTGTTCGATATACCCCACATGAAGGCCCTGGCATGGGGATCACTGCGACCATGCTGACGCAACAGGCTCAATTCCGTGGCGATATAGACCTGATTTTGCCCGGCCAGAATCGGAAAGATCGGCGAGATGCTGATGCCATTCGTGCTCGCGCCATGACATTTCGCGCAGGCGAAACTGACGAGTGTGCTGGCATCCCTCGCGCCGGGATCGGGCGGGAGTGAAATATCCGCCGCCTCTGCGGAACCCATCAACGTCCACGCGAGTGCGATGGTGCCGATCGAGAGCGATAGCGTGCGCGCCGAGAGGGAGACCGAGCGCGATTGAGTGGTGAGCTTTTTCATTAGTAGTCCATCCATAGTCCGACTACCCAGGTGTTGTTGTCCGACGCTTTGACGTTCGGAAAACCGGGAGAATTGGGAAACGTGTTGTTGCTCAGATTGAATGGGTTTTGGTTATTGGCCACCACCTGATACGCGTTGTATTGCAGGATGAACCTGACGTTCAGCCAAGGCATGTAATCGGCCTCGAAAACCTCGTATTGATTGGCCGGTGAGCCATCGCCCCCATTGGCGAGCGGATCGGACGTGCCGGTCGTGCGCGTGAAACTCACGAGTCCGCCGTAGCGACGATCCCGCCAATATTCGCCCGTGACCAGAAACTGCGTCAGCGTGTCCGTGGGATTGTTGTAGATCGGCACCGAGGCGCCCGTGAAGGTTGCCGCCACGAGTTGATCGCTGTTTTGCTGCCGTTCGTGGGTGATATGACCCAGAAACCCAAAGATGTTGTGTTGGCCGTTGTACTGGTACTGCCAGTCGACGCTCAGATCCGTATATTTATTGATGGCTCCGGGGTTGAAGGTCTGTGCTGGCGTGTAGGAATTACCCGCCAAAGCCGCAGCCGCCGCTTGCTGCTTGGAGATATAGCCGACCGAGGGAATCCAGTTGACGTACAACCCGGAGGCGCCGATTTCCGCGGAGTTGTAACCCCAGTCATACTCGTAGGCGATGCGCGCGTAAGGCGCAAACCGATCCACCTCGCCACCGTTGGCTGCCAGATTGGTGCTGTCGATGGTGGGTGTACCGCCGCCGGCGATCGCGGAGTGATATTCAGAGAACTCCGCGTACACCGAGTCGTTGAACCACACGTAGGCGCCGATGCCGCCAACGCTTCCGGGCCCCAAGGCATTGATGATCGGCGAACTCGTTCCGGTGCCGGCGACGCCGCCGCTCCACAAGGTCACGGTGTTGAAGTTCGGCAGGGTGTAGCTGCCGATTCCATTCCAGACGTCTTGGAAGGTGACATAGTTGTTGGCCGTTATGCCCCAGACCCATTTGTTGTCGTAGGTGTGGTCGCTATAACGGATGTCGATGTTGTCGATACCGACGCTGCCGGCCTGACCGTTGTAGGTCAATTGCATCCACGCGCCGACCTTGTCGGAGACTGCGCCCGCGTAGACCAAGCTGAATTGATCGGGAAACTGATAGGTATCGCTTTGCGCGTGCGCGGGGTAGGGCTGACCCGTATCCGGTGGTGCGCGGTCATAATGGTCGTAGCCTATCTGCGCGAGCACGGCGACTCCCGGCAGATCGGTGAGCCACACGGTATTACGCTTGTAGTCATCGATGTCGTTGACCAGCGGTGGCCGCGTGGTCAAGGTGTAGCCGCTGAGCTTGAAGCGTCGCCCGAAGGGCGTGAGCTCCGGAGGCGCCGTGTGGCAGGCCTCGCAAGCCAGACCGGTCTGACGAGCGAATGGCGGGACGGCTTTGGCGGGTTGAGCCATGAGCATCAGCGTTGCGCCACCGAGGAGTGAAATGGCGGCGACCGCGCCCAGTTTCAGCAGCCTCATAACACCAAGCCTTCGCGTGAAGATGTCCGCGAACCAAGACGCGAACCCAGAATAAAAGCTATCAGTCTCATTAGTTAAAGCCCCCGTTTGCGATCGTGTCAGCCCCAGCACCCGAGACCGCTTTTTTCTTCAATTGCTTTTGGCGCAGCCTCACGGCCACTCTTGTGTGCGTCGATCTCGTGGGGCAAACTTGCAATGCGGGTGGGGGAAAGTAAAACGAGGATTTCAACACTCGGTCTTTTGAATTCCTTATGCGTGGTTTCGACGCAACGCAGCGACGGAGCTCTTTTGAGCGGACAATAATGGGTGCTTTACCATGGTGAAACCAACTTGTCTCTTGCTCTGCCTGTGGGGCTTTTCCGGGGCCATTTGCGCCGGCGAGACAGACCCATGCGCCGCCCTGGATGGACCCGCCCTGGCTCTGTGCCGTAATAATCAGCAGACTGTGCGCCTGCAGCAGCAGCTCGAAAAACAACTCCAACAGCAACAAGAGCGCCAGGACCAGCTGGACAAACAGCAACACGAAGTACAACAACAACTCGAAAACATGCGACTGCAAAACGAGACTCTTCGCAAGCAACTCGAACTCGAGACCGCTAATCAGGCCGCGCGGCCGGTCGCGACGAGCGCCACGACCCTTACGGCAGCTTCCAAGAACCAGGACCTCAAGACTTGGAAGGCGGCGAATCCGTGGTTCGGCACGGACTATCCGCGGACGCAGTTTGCGATGCGCTACATCAAACAACTTCAGAAAGATCGTCCGGAGCTCGTCGGTCGCGACTTACTCGACGCGGTGTCGACGAAAGTAAACGAAACCTACGGTGAACCGCATTGATGCCACCGGTTACCGCCGCCAAGCACGGTTGAAGATCCCGCGAGCGGTCCGCATCGCGCGCCTACCGATGAGCCCTTAGCCGATGTGGTTGCGAAATACCACGGGGCGCGAACGCCGGTGCTTGGCCGCCGCTTTCGCAGGCTATGGCCTCGACGGCTTCGACACCATGGTCTATACGTTCTTGATCCCGACCTTGCTGCGGGCGTGGGACATGAGCAAGAGTCAGGCGGGCCTCATCGCCTCCGCCACGCTGCTCTCATCGGCGGCCGGCGGCTGGGCGGCGGGCGTGCTCGCGGACCGGTACGGCCGTGTGCGCATCCTGCAATTGACCGTCGTCTGGTTCGCGCTGTTCACGTTCCTGAGCGGTTTCACGACTGCCTACCCGCAGTTGCTGCTAACGCGCTCGCTGCAGGGCTTGGGTTTCGGCGGCGAATGGTCGGTGGGCTCGGTGTTGATCGCCGAGACGATCGTCGCGCGCTATCGGGGCCGAGCCGTCGGCTTGGTCCAAAGCAGCTGGGCCGTGGGCTGGGCGCTGGCCGCGCTCGCCTATTGGGGCGTCTATGCACTCGCGCCGCCGGCATGGGCCTGGCGGATCGTATTCTGGCTCGGCCTGCTGCCGGTGCTACCGGTGCTCGCCGTACGCCGGCTCGTGACCGAGCCGGCCGTCTACCTTGCGAGCCGTCCGGCCGCTGCGAGCGCCGGGGCGACGGCCTTTCTCTCGATCTTCGCACTCCCGTTGCTGCGCACGACCGTGCTTGCGAGCCTGCTGTGTGGCGGCATGTTGGGTGGATACTACGCGGTCACGACCTGGCTGCCGACTTACCTGGGCGCCGAACGGCACTTATCGGTCGCCGGGACGACCGGGTATTTGTTGATTCTGATCAGCGGTTCGTTCGCCGGCTATCTCAGCAACGCCTGGGCCTGTGATCGGCTCGGCCGGCGGCTGTGCTTCTGCATGTTTGCCGCGGGCGGGATCGCCGCGGTACTGGCATATACCCATCTCGCACTCGAGGGGGCGCTCTTGCTCGCCCTCGGCTTTCCGCTCGGTTTCTTCAACTCCGGGATCATGGCCGGCTGCGGCGCCTATCTTGCCGAACTGTACCCAAACGCCGTCCGCGGATCGGGCCAGGGATTCGCGTACAACGCAGGTCGGGCGCTCGGCGCACTGTGTCCCGCGCTGATCGGTCGGTGGAGCCAGCACGCGACGCTGACCGAAGCGATCGGGATCGTCACCGTGGGGGCGTATTGCGTCGTGATCCTTGCCGCGTGGGCGCTGCCCGAGACCCGTGGGCGCTCTTTTGAAGTCGCGGCGGACGCGGTCGGCGGATGAGCGAAGCTGCGTCCCGCTGGCAATTCTGGATCGACCGCGGGGGCACCTTCACAGACGTGGTCGGGCGCAGCCCGGACGGCTCATTGCAAATCATGAAGCTATTGTCCGAGGATCCGGCGCAGTATCGGGACGCGGCGGTCGCCGGCATTCGCCGCATGATGGGCCTCGCAGCGGACGCACCGATCACGGCCGAGCGCGTCTTGTCCGTCAAGATGGGCACGACCGTTGCCACCAATGCCTTGCTCGAGCGCAAGGGCGAAAGGACGCTGCTCGTGATCACCCGCGGTTTCCGCGACGCTTTGCGTATCGCGACGCAGGCGCGCCCGCGTTTGTTCGACCGGCACATCGTCCTGCCCGACTTGTTGTACGAAAAGGTCCTCGAGGCCGACGAGCGCTTGGCCGCCGATGGTACCGCACTCGCGGCCCTAGACACCGAGACGCTGCGGGCCGGACTCGCGGCCGCCCATGCGGAGGGCCTGCGCGCCTGTGCGATCGTGTTCATGCATGCCTATCGTCAGCCCGCGCACGAGCGCAGCGCCGCCGCAATCGCGCGCGACGTGGGGTTCACCCAGGTCTCGGTCTCCCACGAGGTCAGTCCCTCGTTGAAGCTCGTGCCGCGCGGCGACACGACCGTCATCGATGCCTATTTGTCACCCATCCTGCGGCGTTACGTCGGCGAGCTGGAGGCGCAGTTGCCCGGCGTGCCGGTGTATTTCATGCAGAGTTCAGGAGGTCTCACCCAGGCAGGGCAGTTGCGCGGCAAGGACGCGATCCTCTCCGGACCCGCGGGCGGCATCGTCGGCATGGTGCGCACGGCACAAGCTGCCAAGCTCGATCGACTGATCGGCTTCGACATGGGTGGCACGTCGACGGACGTCAGCCATTACGCGGGCGAGTTCGAACGGGTGTTCGAAACCGAAGTGGCCGGCGTACGCGTGCGCTCGCCGATGCTGGCCCTCGAGACGATCGCGGCAGGGGGCGGTTCGATCATCCGCTTCGACGGCGCGCGTCTGCGCGTCGGACCGGAATCTGCGGGCGCAAGTCCGGGACCCGCATCCTATGGGCGCGGTGGCCCGCTCACGATCACCGACGCCAATGTGTTGCTGGGACGCATTCAACCCGCGTTTTTCCCGGCCGTGTTCGGGGCCGATGCGTCGGCTCCGCTGGACCGCGACGTGGTCGTCGAGCGATTCGGCGAGCTCGCCGCGCGGATCAGCGCAGCGCGTGCAACTTCGGTCAGCGCCGAGGAAATCGCGAGCGGTGCGCTGACGATCGCGATCGGCCACATGGCCAATGCGATCAAGCGCATCTCGGTCGCGCGTGGTTACGATGTCACTCGCTACACCTTGCAATGCTTCGGCGGCGCCGCGGGTCAGCATGCGTGCCGAGTCGCCGATGCCCTCGGGATCGGCGCGGTGTTCGTGCACCCGCTGGCCGGGGTGCTATCCGCCTACGGTATGGGACTCGCCGACCAGATCATGATGCGGGAGGCCTCGATTGAACGGATTCTCGACGAACCGGGGCTCGTCGCGGCCGCCGCTTGCGCCTGCGAACTCGTCGGCGAGGCGACGCAGGCGCTGCGTGAGCAGGGTATTGCAGCGACGGCGCTGCACGTGCGTCGGCGATTGCTCGTGCGCTATCACGGCACCGACACGACGCTCGACTGCGCCTTGCCGAGCGACAGCGGCGTCGCCGGGATCGGCGCCGTGCGCGCAGAGTTCGAGACGAATTACCGGCAGCGCTATGCCTATCTCATGCCGGGGCAGCGACTCGTGATCGAAGCGGTCTCGGTCGAGTGCCGCGCTGCCGGTGAACCACTGCCGGCGATGGCCGGCGCGCCCGCGGCAGCGGACCATGATCCAGAACCGGATGCGCGCGTGCGCCTTTACCAGACCGATGGCTGGAGTGAGGTGCCCTTGTTCGTCCGTGAAAGCTTGCGGCCGGGCGCGCGCATTCAAGGTCCCGCGATCATCGCGCAGCGGACCGCAACCATTCTCGTCGATGCCGATTGGTGTGCGGCCGTCGATCGAGCGGCAGTGCTGCGTCTCCATCGGGTGCGGCCTTGCGTCGCGGCCATGGCGATCGGCACGCAAGTCGATCCCGTTCAGCTGGAGGTGTTCAACAACGCGTTCATGAACATCGCCGAGCAAATGGGGTCGCGGCTGCAAAACACCGCACATTCCGTGAACATCAAGGAGCGCCTGGACTTCAGTTGCGCGCTGTTCGACGTCGACGGCAGCCTGATCGCGAACGCGCCGCACATGCCCGTGCACCTCGGTTCCATGAGCGAGTCGATCCGCACGGTCATCGCTCGCAATCCGGCCTGCCGGCCGGGCGACGTGTATCTGCTCAATGATCCCTACCACGGCGGTACGCATCTGCCGGACATGACCGTCGTGACACCGGTGTTCCTCGGGACCGAGGAGCCGCGACCCCGGTTCTACGTCGCCTCACGCGGCCACCACGCCGACGTTGGCGGCATCACGCCGGGATCGATGCCGCCGTTCTCGACGCGCATCGAGGAGGAGGGCGTGCTGATCGACAATTTTCACCTGCTCGCGCAGGGCGAATTTCGGGCCGAGGCGCTCGCGGCGCTGCTCGGCAGCGGGCCGTATCCCGCCCGCAATCCGCCTCAGAACCGCGCCGACCTCGACGCGCAGATCGCGGCGAACGAGACGGGCGCGGCAGAACTGCGCGCCTTGGTCGCCCGTTACGGCGAGGCCACGGTGCTGGCGTACATGCGGCACGTGCAGGACAATGCCGAGGAGTCGGTTCGCCGCGCGATTACCGCCCTGAGAGACGGCGCTTACATGCTCGAGCTCGACAACGGCGCGCGCATCCAGGTCGCCGTGCGCGTGCACGCCGCGGAGCGCGCCGCGACCATCGACTTCGCCGGCACGAGCGCGCAACAGCCGAACAATTTCAATGCGCCGCTTGCCGTCACGACGGCCGCGGTCTTGTACGTCTTTCGAACTCTCGTCGCCGACGAGATCCCGCTCAATGCCGGCTGTCTGCGGCCGCTCGCCGTGCGCGTGCCCGAGGGCTGCATGCTGGCGCCCCGGGCCCCGGGTGCGGTCGTCGCCGGCAACGTCGAGACCTCGACTTGTGTGACGAACGCGCTCTACGGCGCACTCGGAGTCATGGCGGCGGGCCAGTGCACGATGAACAATTTCACGTTTGGCAACGCGGACTTCCAGTACTACGAGACGATCGCCGGCGGTTCGGGCGCCGGCGAGGGTTTCGCCGGCACGAGCGTCGTCCAAACGCACATGACGAATTCTCGGCTGACCGACCCGGAAGTCCTCGAGCTGCGTTTTCCGGTGCGACTGGAGTCCTTCGAGATCCGCGCCGGTTCCGGTGGCGCGGGACGCTGGCGCGGCGGCGATGGCGCCACCCGTCGCATCCGCTTTTTAGCCCCGATGATCGCCTCGCTGCTGTCGAACGGCCGTACCCGCGGTGCCTTCGGCATGCACGGCGGCGGCGCGGGCGAAGTAGGGACGGCGTGGGTCGAGCGCCGCGACGGCCGGCGCGAGAACCTGGGACATCTCGCCCAGGTCGACATCGGGGCGGGCGACCTGCTCGTCATTGCGACGCCCGGCGGCGGTGGTTATGGCTTTTCACAGTAGCGCGCCGCGAGATCCCATAGCCAGCGCTGGACGGCGCGCACTTGAGCGCCGCTCGGTGGCGCCAGCAGCAGCGCATCGTTCGGGAAGACGAGCCGGATCAGCAGCGCGGACTTCACGACCCGATAGAAATCCGTGGGGTCGACGCGTCGGAACGCGCCGGCGCGGACGCCAGCCCGCAGCAGCGCGCGCAGCCGCAGATGCATCGCGGCGAGCGGGCCGTTCGAAAAGTTGTCTTGGAAGGAGCCGCCGGCCGCGAGCTTGACGTAGTCCATGCCGCCGCCGGGCGTCGCGAAATCGGCGAGCGCAAGACGCACGTAGGCCGGGTGCAGCATCTTGAACTCCACGAAGCGATCGAGAGCGGCCCGCAACGCCGCAGCGGCATCGAGTCCGGGGCTGGCCTGGAATTGTTCCGCGAGCAAGGCGATGAAGCGCCGCGATACTTCCACGAGCACGTCGTCGCGACTCTTGTAATGTTTGTAAATCGCCGGGACGCGCACGTCGAGCGGTTCGGCGACGTCGCGCAACTTGAAGCCGTAGACGCCTTTGCCGGCAATCAGCCGCTCGACTTCGTCGAGAATGCGCTCGCGCGTCGGCGTCGGCAGGGGCGCGGCTGCGCGAGCCTTCGCCGCGCGCGCGGCGCGGCTCACGTTAGTTCGGGCCATGGCTGATCACGATCGCGGGCTCCCGGGGCAGGAGCCTGCGACTCTCGCAGATTCGTTCCCAGGCCACAACCCGGCGCGAGGCTTGCCAGCCGGCACGAATCTGGTTTACTTTTGGCTCAGGTTAAGCCGATTAACTCCATCGTCCGAGCGCAGCGCCGCGGCGAGCCGACTCGGCGCGGCGACGCGTCGCGCCAACCCGGTTGGGCGGGCGCCACCCCTTGAGCCTCGAGGACAGTCCATGAACTCTGCGCGTATCGATTCGGCACGACTCTGGGCGAGTCTCATGGCGATGGCCGAGATCGGCGCCACCGCGCGTGGTGGCTGCAACCGGCAGGCGTTGACCGACGAGGACAAGGCGGGGCGCGACTTGTTCATCGCTTGGGGGCGTGCCGCCGGATGCGAAGTCAGCATCGATGAGGTTGGTAATATCTTTCTGCGACTTGCGGGGCGCAACCCCGCGGCCGCCCCCGTTCTGATCGGCAGCCACCTCGATACCCAGGCGACCGGCGGCCGGTTCGACGGCGTCTATGGGGTGCTGGCCGGGCTCGAGGTCGTGCGCACGCTCGCCGATCACGGGATCGCACTCGAGCGCACTCTGGAGGTGGCGAGTTGGACGAACGAGGAGGGCTGTCGCTTCGCACCGGCGATGCTAGGTTCGGGCGTCGTCGCCGGTACCTACGATCTCGCCTATGCCTACGCCCGCACCGACAAGGCTGGACGCACCTTCGGCGGCGAACTCGAACGGATCGGCTACCGTGGCAGCGCGCTCGCGGCGCCGCGGCCGTTTCGCGCGATGTTCGAGGCGCACATCGAGCAAGGCCCGATCCTCGAACAAACGGCGACGACGATCGGCGTCGTCACCGGCATTCAAGGCGCCTACTGGTTCGACGTCACGTTGACCGGTATTTCATGCCATGCGGGACCGACACCGATGGAATCGCGTCGCGATCCGTGGCGTGCCGCGACGCCGATCATCGAGGGGGCGTTCGCGATCGCCGCTGCGCAGGCGCCCTGGGGCCGGGCCACGGTCGGCGACCTCAAAGCCTCGCCCGGTTCGCGCAACACCGTGCCCGAACGCCTCGTGATATCGGTCGATTTACGCCACCCCGATCGCGATACGCTCGAGGCCATGGTTGCCGCTTTTCACGACTTGGCCGCGGCCGCCGCCGCCCGCCACGGGATCGGTCTCGAGATCGTCGAGGTGTGGCACATGCCGCCGACACGCTTCGATCCCGAACTCGTGTCGATCGTCGATCGGG
>Ga0209208_10001018_pt1 | contig 38881 bp, 26 predicted proteins | sample S1TSphfallax_3_FD_187694 | JGI IMG/M metagenome (GOLD analysis project Ga0209208, IMG submission 187694) | Host-associated microbial communities from peat moss isolated from Minnesota, USA - S1T2_Fd - Sphagnum fallax MG (SPAdes) (version 2) | ecosystem: Host-associated > Plants > Peat moss >... | reverse complement strand
GTAAACATCAACAAAAGGTTTTTTCCAAAAGAAACAAAAAAAATTTAAATTTTAAATTTGATATATTGTCAACATAATATTGAAGGATTTAAACAAGTTTCCAATTCCATAATAATTTTATAACAAATGTGGCTAAATTATTTTATGGATGATTAACATTTGAGTAACATTGCAAAAATGAAAAATAAATAAATATTGGGGAAAATAATCATATTCAGGAAAAGAAAAACTTGCAAATTTTCAAAAATTGGACATATATTTCATATAATGAAAATATTTTGCTAAAGACATAATGAAAACACTCTTGAACACACATTGAATTGAATCTCATTTATGAAAATTGTTGTATTGTTAGATTTTTGGATTGTTGGACTTATTCATAACATGTTATTTTAAGTTGTTTTTTAAACTTTACATATTGAATCACTTCAAACTATAATTATTTTGATGAATAATTTTTTTAATAAGCTTGAAGTTCATGTTTTCATTTGTAGCATTTGAATATATATATATATATATATATATATATATATATATATATTGAAGTTTGAATTTCCTAAACAACTTCATGTTGTACACGTTTATATATTATATTTGTATAATACATCAATGTATAAACACAACATATACATTAACATATGCATTCATCAAAATTTGAACCCAAGACCTCATGCAAATGCACCAAAGTCTTAACCACCAAACCACTTCAAATAACGTAAAAGAAAAAAAAAATCATCAAACATTTTTCTAACAAAAACTCACACCAAAATACAATTAATTAAAAAATCATGACATGTGTTTTTCTCATGACATGCAGTGAAAAAATTGCAATCCATGACCGAAAAAAGAAAAGTTTCAAAAGTTACATGATGAGGTGGCACATTAGCCCATGTCATATTACCTTGGGACCATCATAATATCCGTGTGACAAATTAAAAATTACCTAGTGCAACATGTCACTATCCAAAATAACTAAAAACCATTTCACTAAAAATGTTTTAATCAACTAGTCCTTTTTTACTAAAACCATACAACCCAAAGATTTCTTGTTGTGTACCAACATGCCTAAATTAGGGCAAAAAGTTTAAAATTGTGTAAGTTTGACAAGTTGACTCAAATAATATTTGGGCCCATGTCCTTTGTCTTTATGAAAATAGTACACATTCTTTTCATGCATGTGGGTCTATCCACAATAATAAGAACCACAACAAATGTAACCAATGCTTGGTTTTCCATGTTTTAAAGTGTTAGTTGAAGTTCATGCATATTGAATTTTTTTTAGTTACCTATATAGCAACATTCATAATATATCACGAGGACGTGAATAAATTTGAAATCGATCTAATCAATAAAAAATACTTAAAAGCTATACCTAACTATTTTTGAAAACTTTTTAATGTAAACCTTTAACATTTAGTATAAAAACATCTTAAAAGTTTTTAGTGATTAAAAAAAAAAAATTCTAACAAATTCCAAAAATATTTTTCAAAAGAAAAGTGGCTTAAGGGGGTAGGTGTGACTCATGATTGAGTCTTTGCACCCAAGTGCATGTTGATGACCATTCCATAGCATCATGTTATCTATCACCCAAATTTGCCACCACATATGCAAGATTATCACATTGTTGTCGGGGATCAACACAAACTTGATGTACCTAGAAAATGTGTGGTAAAAGTATGAACCAAGCCTAATTGGGCCCCCCAATGAAATTAGCCATTCTTGACTATGGACTTGGTGTTTAGTTTTCCTAGCAATTCATTTGAAAAAATTATCTGGACATTTTCTTTTCATAGGAGGTGATAAAATTCTTGATGTCCTATAAACATGTTGAAAACCAAAGGTCCATTTGAATTATCACAGTTCACAAGCTCTAAATTTTTTATTTCACACATGTTTCAACTAAATTAATCCCATGGGTTTTTGAGATTCAAATCATAGTTAAACATATTGAATAGACAAACGTTAAACACACTTAATAAAAACATATAACACTATGAAAATCACTGAAAGAAAGAGTACTTGCCACCATAATGTCTGTTTGTGTGATCCATGTATTCAAAACATCATGGCCTATGATGTCAATAGGGAAAGAAATGACATGTTTGGCCTTGTTGTCATAATTCCAAATTTTCAACCATTTTATTTTTTCTAAGAATGTTTGTTTGTGTTGTGCCAAGTTTGGTCAATGTCTCCAATATCATATTAAGGTTATTTCCCATCTTATCATAATGTTGTTAGATTTTTCCAAAAAATTCAAATCAATTGTTAGGGTCTATTATAAGCAATATTTTGTTCAATATGATTTGATTCCTTGTTCTAATTATCTTGAATCAATGTGCAACAATCTTTTGAAGGTTTCCATGTCTTCAACACCATAGTTTAAATGATTGAAGTATGAACTTTTGTTTTCATACCAAGCTTTGAAGTTGTGATTCCGATCCCAAATGAAAAATATCTTTTTGGAAAAATAAATAAAGATATATATTTTTGGATAGGATTTAAACAATTGAATTTCTTCTTTTTAAGTTTCATCCAATGTCACTTTGATAATGCTATCAACATCTTCTGTGTGGCCAAATCTTCATTCTCTAATGAAACATAGAAAATTGTGAAACTAAAAGAAATTACATCCTAAGTAAAAGGACCTTGAAATTGAGACAATTAAAGGTATTTTTTGCACAAACAACATCAATTGTTGCATGAGATCACATGTATTTCATGATATGAAGAGTGTCATCTTCATCATTTTCAATTGTGACCTATTTGGGAATATGATTACAAAAAGTTAAAAAATCTCACATGTGCAATTTTTTTCTTTTGTTAACAATAGATCATTTTGGTCCATGACAATATTACCAACCATGCATTGACATGAGATTATAAAAATATTCTTGCTCTCAAGGACTATGCAAAGATGTAAAAAGGAATCAAAATGAAACATGTTGAGAATGACCACAATGACAAAGAATGTAAGGAATTTAACTATCTAATATTGATTTTTGACATGGTGGGAGATCTTACCACTTGGAAAGGCAAGGAGGTCATAATGTTATTGTGTTTATCAATAATTTTGTTGGAATTGTCTAGATTAGAACTAATTTGCCCGAGTCCAAGCATGGTAAATTGGACCGCCCATGTTCTTTGTAGCATAAAGTAACCATCAAGTAGGCTTTGATATATTGAATTTAAAAATAATATTTAGGAGAATGTTGAATATAAACATGTTTTTTGACTTTGTTACAATTGTATTTAACAATCACATGTTTAAAATAGGTATAAGTAGAATTCATTGAAATACAAACAACGGTCACAACTTAAAAAGTAGTTTGCAAATAAATGAAATGTTAGATTTTTCCTACTTTCAAATTAATGGTGCATTAGAATGTACTTGTAAAGTTTCATTATTTGTATTATTACTATCAAAATGCATCAAAGGTCTAATGTAAAAGTATGAAAGAACACAATATTCACCAATCAATTTCAAGCACACTTGTTACTTACTTTTACTACACTAAAGTTATTTAAATTTTGTATTCAACAAGCCTTAAACACAATGGAGGTATAAACTTTTTCATAATGACACAAAAAAATGATTTGAATTTAGTTTCTTGTGTTTATGTTGAAATTTGTCATATTTAAAAATTATATTTTAGGTGGGATATTTTTTTGGTCTAATTTACCATGCTTTCACCCACCCCAAAAAACTTGTCACATGATATAAAGATAAACTCTTTGTCCTCCTTATCTTTATCTTCAAATGTGAATGGAGGGGACAATTGTGTCGTAATCCTTTCCACTACCCAATCAAATGTGATAATAGAAGTAAAAATCATTGCATTTTTGGGTGAGGATAATTTCATCCATCTTTCTCCAAAATTGGTCCCAATAGTTGCCTTGTTGTGGTCAAGTGTTCCCATTGGGGAATGCAACATCAAAACATGGGAACATGCAAGCTCATTAGGGGAATGTAATGTTCATGTTGAGTTCTTGATGTGTTCTCACTTGGGAACATGATGATTCCCAAACATGGGGAGTGCTGTTCCCACGTGGGGATGAGACATTCTAGCAAGGGAACATGTGTTCCCACGAAGGAATGTCATGGTCCAAGTTAGGAATGTGAGGTTCCCAATGCAATCTTGATAACCATATAGGCACCATGTCATTGCCAAGTTAACATGGGTGTCATGAATGTGGGTCTATGTCATGGTCTTGCAATAAATGTGACCCAAAATAGCTTTGCACCCAAGTGGAATCTTGTACCTTAAATGAGATCTCTAAACCCCAAGCTCCATACCCCAAGTTCTACACCCGAAAAACATGGGCACCCTAAATATCCCATCTTGAAATGAACATATATGCACACATGTTGGACCTTGGTAAATTTCATATTTTTTTATCCTATGGGATTTTTTTTTGTTTTTCCCTTCCCAAAAATAGGATAATTTAAAGTATACATGTCATGGGGTGGATTTTACTAAATACTCATAATGTAGTTTAGAATTCCCCAACAAAAGCAATGCCTCATCCATGTTTACTTCAACATATTCGGATTAAGTTAGAACAACACCACATTACAAGCATTGAAGACAAACCTTAACCTTTCAAACAATACAAAAACGACACCATGTACATGGAAACCACCATAGCCGACAAACATATATGTATATTGGAGGAATTGTTTTTCATGTTATGATTTATGTAATAAACATGGCTTGTACAACCCTTTTCCTTAATGTGGGGTATCGGGTTCTCTACATATTTGAAGCATATTATTACCTTGTGAAACCCACCACCAAGCCCAAGATTTTTAAAAACTTATGGTGCTTTAAACTTTTAAAGTTCTTTTGGGATCTAATGTGTTCACCCTAGCTAAGGAACAACCATTATATACAATAATTAAGTTAATTGTGAACTATAGACTTCCGTTGGCAGTCAGGGTGTGGAATATGGATCCACATTCTAAATTAAAACCTAAACCCTTAAAAACCCTAGAACCCTAAACCATACTTGAGATGTAGGGTTATTCGAAGTGGCATAAATGTGTTACAAATGCTGTAGTTTGAACTTTCCCCTTATTGCTCATCAAGCTCAAAGGGAAGCAAGTGCCTGTACTATCACCCATTGAGTGGCATGAATTTTTAAGCAATGACAATGAAAAATGCTAATGAATCAAAGCATACAAACCCTTGAGTCAAATCTTGCTATTGGGTACAAAAGAAATGGACAAAACATGCCTTCCAGTAGCTTGACTAGCAGCTGTCAATCACCCAAATTTACTGAAAAGATTATCCACAAATCTTTATGACTTTGCTTGCCACTTGCCCAAGGATTGAGTCCTCCATAGTCCAAGCAGAAAACATTCACTGAAAGTATATGTGTATAGAATCTCAGGTGCAAAAGGTCGACAATGGAATTGAACATTGATAGAAGATGTCAGTATTGCTGCTATTATGTTGAATGGTACATTCCCCTGAGATGGTTTTCCTTCACACCAGTAATAACCCTAAATATTCAGTATTGACAAATGTGATGATACACTCAGTCTAAAACACTGCTACATTTTCTGTATTGAATTTTAAAAAAAGAAACAAGCAAGATGGGAAGAGACATATCAGCATACAGGACCAATGTGCTGGACAAAGAAAGCATCATGACAGATGACCTGCAGCGTGGACCTATGATTTACCTAGATGGGTTGTCATTTTTCATGATGATATTTACCAGTCCTTAAGATTTACTTGACCTGGAAAGGTTGTTGAAAATTCCTGTCTTCTTCGATCTTGAATGTATGCTTTGAAAATCCACCAAATCCTCAAACAGTCTGTGGGATAGGTTGAGTTCATTGCCAGAGGATGCTGCCTGCTGTGAACTGGTGGCCATCACCCTGGATGGATCACACACTGTGAATCCCCCTGAGCTTGTCCTGTATGGGCTGTGCGCTTTCTGCTGCTGAAAGAACTGTTGTCTTTGGGTGTGTTTACCTGGTGGTGGAGGGAGCACTGGAGCTGGTTTGCTTGCCGACCCACTACGGCCCAGCATAGCATGCTGTTGTCCACTTAAATGCAGACCATTGACAGTGTCCCTTGGAGATGATGCCTGGTAGTTTGCTGGTATCTGACCTTGGGACAACTCCTGCTGCCCTTGAGACTGCTGGTTACTGGCCAATTGTGATGAGCTTGGCTGTGAATCTCCATACATTGACACAGCATGCTGCTGTGGGCTAAGTGTTTTTCCAGCTGCTGGGGAAGTTTTTGACCATGTGGCTGTGGCAGAGAGATTCTCTTGGCAATCATCTTCTAGCTGCGAAGGAACCTGTCCCTCCATCTTTTGCTCCTGTTGGTAGTCCCCTGAGGCAGGCTTGTTCACTGAACTTCCATTATCATGGACATACACCGGTTGCTCAGCAGTGGGAGACTGGACTGGTATGCATGGCATGGTGCCCAAGGATGGAACTGGCACAAAAGCATCATCTTGGGCTGCTTCTGGAGGATGGGTGACTGTAGGTGCAGTTGTTGCAGAGGACTGTTCTGATATATTACCATATAGCTCTCCACTGAGCAGATCCACTGCCTGCTCATGCTTCACTGGACCCACCTTCTTGTTTGATTGTGGGGGAGGAGCCAATGTCAGAGGTGGGGCTGTTGACAACTCTGTGTTTGGTCTACTTCCTGATGGTGGTGTCAGATCAAATCCCTGGGCTTGCAATCGTGATCGAGATGATGACCTGTAAACCCCTCTTACTCTGTCAGGAATAAATGCCATTGAGCCTTCATTGGTTCTAGACATGGCACAGATTTGAGGGAAGAGGGGACCATTTATAATGGACAGAGGACTAAACAAGGCGTCATAGCATCATCAAAGGAGAGAGAGCGTGTGAGATTCACACTGTTCATGATGATCTTGACCTACTGACTGATGATGAAACCAACCGGACATACCTGTGAGCAAGTTGTGTAAAGTCGTCCTCCAGTTCATCTTCTTCATGATCAAAGTGTGCTAGGTTCCCCAGTGCAGCAGGTTCAGGTGGTAATGGAGACCCTGAAGCGATGGCATCATGTTTAGCAAGCACACGCTGCAGGTCATCATTCAGCTGCAGGCCCTTACCAAGCAACTCCTCGTCACTGTCGTCAAGCCATGACAAATGTGAACATCTACGAAAGAGCGAGAGAGACATACAATACAGCATTCAAAAGAGCAGGACATTTCTAACCTTAGAGAAAAAGAGAGAGACAAAAAAGAACCTACGATGTCGTATTCACAAGTGCCGTGACGCAGCGCTGATTTGTACGGCATTGATCTACAAGTTCCACTATAACCTCCTCCTTTACGCCCTGCATGAAAAAATTGCTCAAATAATGAGGTGGGGAATTCACTACCAGCTCAACTCCAGCTTAAAAGCTCACAGTAAAACCATTGTCCCCAAGAGAGCATATCTGGTTTAATCTTGACAAGGAGACACAAGATAGTAAACCCATGGGAGAAAAATAGATGGGAGGGAAGTATTATTCTATATTGCAGATTATTGTCCCAACTATCAAAGCACATAACAGCAAAAGTAGAAAAGATGACAATCTAAACATTACCGCTCCATCCTGTGGGTCCAATGCACTCAACATATCTGTGAGAATCTCAATTATGCTGTGAGCAGTTGCAATATCTGTCAAGCTACACCATCACACCATGACCACCTTCAAAAAACTGCATAAACCTTGTATGTCAATAGAAATCCACAGTTTTCCTGAGAGTTTAGATTATTCCCCATAACTTCATTTCATCAAATGTTCTGTGCCTAGTGGATTGCAAGATAATAACTTCCAGTGTACATAGATTACCAAGTGGGTGGTCCTGCGACAAATGTGAGATTTTGCCTCAATGCATCATAGAAGCAATGCTTGAAGTATACAACATGGAAGGACTCAAATGCATCTTCATCCCATACCTCATGTCTGGGACACCCTCTGGCACTGTGGTATTGTTGGTCACCGCAGGTGTCAATCCAGCTGATTCAGAACCAACTGGGTAGCCAGTAACAATAGCTTGGGGCTGACGGAGTGGAGAAAAGAGGGGTACTGCTGACTCACTTGCTCGTTCTGGAAACTTCACCCCTGCACGCTGAACACAAAAGAAAGACCCACACACATTTTCAGCAACTGTCAAAAAGGACAAGTGAACTCTGTGTTGCATGCCGAAAGAATATGTGCAACTTCTGTGACTTTTCGCTTTGGAAGTGAAAACTGGATTCCTTCTAATGTTACTTTTATGAAGTTGATGAGCTGTAAATGCCTTTGCACTACTATCCTTCTGCTCAGAATACCCATGTATCTTCAGCATCCTCTTGGGAAGGGGGTTGAAGTTCACTGGCTGCAATTGGTGTCTTTTCTCTCTCTCTCTCTTTTTCACATTTGACAGAGGGAAAACACTAGCAGGGAAGTATCTGACCAGGAATGACATCAAAGACAAACAGACATAGCCACATATCGACAAAAGACAGACACATACTTGTAGCTTGCAAAATATCATATATGGTTGCTCAAGAGACAAGAGGGTTTTTGTGAGTATACCCGCAGCTCATCATAGGCCATATAGTATTGAGGATAACGTCCCTTTTGACCCCCAAAAGCTTCTTGCCATGACTCCAGTAATTCCAGTATCTTATCCTTCACTCGTAAGTCTGACTGAAAAAGGGGCCATGGAAAATACATCACAGCAAAGACTATCAGAAACAAACAAATGAGTCATTAGTGTAAATGAAGCATCAACTAGTAAGCTAAAAGAAAGTAGTTCACTAATGGCCCAACAAGCTAATCAAGAGCCTGAGTTCTCATTGAGGGGAAGAAAACTGGAAATATTTCAAAGCTCAAGCAATCCCCACCAAACTTACTTTTTTCTTCACAATTTTGACCATTTCGCGCAGCACATCTTTCTCTGCAACTTGCTGATGCACACTCTCCCCACAATTTTTCATAATGGTTTCAAAGACCTGTGGAGAGAGATACCGCCCCCACCCAATCTGACTGCATATTAGGGGATTCAATGGGTCAAAGATGCATGCATGCATGCATATTCTCAACACTTGATCAGATCCCACAGAAAACCAGCCATAAGCAGCGGTGGCTCTATAATAGTAGATGCATGCAAATTGGAAGCTGCAAGAAACAATAGCCCACAAACAACAAACAATCAATGTAGCAGTTTCAAGCTCAGCATATAATCCCCACTTTCACCCCAGAAGGCTACCGTTTTGCATTGAAAAGCTCAATCATCACTTACAGTAAGAGCAAGAATCTGAATTGTAGCCTTCTTATTGGTGATGCGCTTCTTGAGTTGTTTGATGACATCCTTTGCTTGCCTGCATCCATTCCATCACCTACAATAAAAAATTCACGATTTTGTGCCCTAAAACAAGAGGTGAAGCAAATCATCTGGTTCGAGCAGATGACCAAGCAACAGCATCATCATCTTCATCACAGCAGCATCCGCAGCAGCAGAAGAAGATCAATCATGGAGACTGTAAAACCAACTGTGCCTTTCTTTCTTTCAAGAAATTGTTCAGTAAAGACTCATGCAAGATTTTTTGCAATACTGGCTGGCTGGATGAGGGTGGATGATTCTTCTTCATAGGCATTCTGGGGGGTTCTTCTTCCCTTTTGCAAATCTCAAATTCCTCAAAGTCCTCAAAAACAGAATACATGCAAAACACGGAAATTCAAGCCAAGTTTGCAAAAACACTCTATCGGCAAAAATCTGAGGGCCTTTTTTTTTCTTTTTTCCTTTTTCCCCTCACAGAATTGGAAGCAACAACAAGGCATGAAAAAAAAACAAGTCCTGATCATGCATGCGCGCCTCTCCTAACTAAAACCCCCCCAAAAAAACCTGGAAAAAAAGAACAAATGGGTATGATCTATGATCCCAATACCAGCAAGAAAACCAAAAACCGATCACAACCCATTTCAGATCACACACTGAAAAACCAGAACCCAGCAACGAAACCAAAAAAGCAATCACAACCCATTTCGGATGACCAACGGGAAAACAGTTCATACCCGGGATCATTGTTGATCATGTCACAGATGTCGAGATTCAACGACCAGTCAGGTCCCGATAGCAACTCATTTGTCGCTCTCTCCACACGGCGACTGGCTACAGAAGCAGCCATATTGCTTTGCGTTTTGTGCTCTCAGTGCTGCTATTCTCCGAGTCTTGTAGCAAACACCAAATTGTACAAAATTTGCGCTTCTTTTTCTGCCGTGTTTTGAAATTTCTTGCTTCTCTGATACTCTGCTCATGCTCTCGCCCACCCACACACGATCTTCAAGCTCTTGACGAGCACCAAAACTCTACAAAAGAAAAACAAAAGAGCTCATGCGCACACTCTTCTCTCTCTCTCTCTCGCTCTCGCGCAACGCACCGGCCACCAGTTGTCACCCTTGGTTAAATGCTAACTAACTCGGGTTAAATGTTTTTCTTTTCTTTTTTTTCTTTTTTGTTGTTGTCTTCTCGGTTTTGGATTTGCTACCACTTTTTTTTAATTACCCAAACATTCATCCAAAATCCATTCATATACATCCAACATTCATCCAAATAGACAAACAAACCAAACACTTTCTTGACAATAACCAAAAGTGCACCCCAATTTTTATAAAAATCTTATAATTTTTTAATCTATTTAATTTAAAATTCAATTAGAAAATGGTTCAATATTCAATAACTCTTGCATCACATGTCTAATGTACTCAGGTGATCTCTCTACTACTCATTGAGGGCTTTCAAAAGGTAAAGCAAGTGCGGGGGATGCCATGGTTTGGGAGATCTCTCAATGTGACAAACACAACAAAACAAACAAACTACCTTCTTTCTTTACTAGGTAGATAGAGATATGCACAATGGGATTTGCCCAATCCAATCAAGTTTTGACCTTCGAAGTTTTCACATGGGGTTTTTGAACCTTTGTTGACCCATTGAGACCTTCTTTTTCACCCACAAAAAGGTTTTGGATTTGAATGCACTTTGGTGCTTCAATATGCATGCATGGCTAGGTTAGAGCCCCTCCCCTCCTTTTGGAGATGGTTGCTTTTGAAATCTCATAATGAGAGAGCTCATTTGGATTTGAGTTCTCCTCTCAAGTTTTGACCCTTCCTTCCAATGTGAGTACTCACTCACATGCATGCAATTTTTGATTGAGTCATTGATTGACCTAGTCATCTTGGGAGTTGGGTATTAGAAGAAGCAATCAATCATTGGCATGAACTACTACTAGTGGTGAATTGAACCCTCAACCATTTTTTTTGCAAAGGTGGGTGTGATGAGTCCAAGTTGATAAAGTACTTGGGGTTATTGGCATGATGTTGAAAGACCCCACTAGAATGGGTTATTATTGACATATATATTACAATTGTCAAGTTCAACATAATTGGTAACCATTTGAATCAAATATGTTCAAACATGTTTTCTATTATGATGATTTGTAATCAATCACCCATGAAGTGTTTTATTGGATGATTCAATCATCATCATCATCATCAACAACGAATGTCTACATGATAACAAAATATGTTGCATCATTAGAACAAGGAAGACTAAATAGTTTCCTAATTCAAATTCACTCTTTAATTTTACCTTTTGTTGTTGAATGTCCCATGTTTGGAGTTTACAATTAGGGTTGCTCAAACTCATTTGGACATTCAATCCATTGTGTATTTGCTTCAAGTTTTCAACTGAAATTTGAAATTGCTTTTTACGAATGTAATTGAATGATTTTAAGGCAAGGGTTGCAACTCCAACTATAAATAATCTTTCAAAAGAAATATGGATCAATTGGTCCATGTGTTTTTTTTGTGTAATTTGAAAAGATGTGAATTATTTTTCTTCTTTGGCCTACAATAGTTTTGACAAACCTAATTAATGCGAACATTTCTTTGCTTTTTGGTGTAGTCGTCTTCTTTTTCATCTCAAACATTACGTGTTTTTTTTTTCGGTTATATGTTACATCAAAGAAGTTTTCAATAAAAGATGATATTGTACCATAAAAAATAGTTCACATTTTATGGATGGTCTCTACTATGTAGTAGGGGTCCTTGTGTTTTTGGTCTAAATATGTTGAACCCTTTTGAAAAGTCATCCATCCCAATACTATTCCAGTTGAAGTGGGCTTAACTTTCGAGTTCTTTTGGGACCCAATTGTAGAAAAATCATTTTTTAGATTTTAAATTAATTTCTAGGTATGGAAATCACTCTAAATTCAATATTTTCTTTTAATTGGGCTAAAAGTTGTAAAGTGACAAATATGCATGTTGCATTAATAGCTTTGTGGTCGTATCAAAAGGAGAGTAGGGGCCCCTACAATATGGGACAATTAGAACATGGACACATCCAAACAAACACACGAACCTATTAAAAAATAGACAAATGGGGTTTTTTTGTTATTGGCCCAAGAATATTAAACCTTTTATGAGGTCACACATCCTAATACTAATCAAGTTGATGTGGTTTTAATTTTAGAATTCTTATGAAAAAACCATAATTAAATCATAAAAGGCAAAAAAAATGAATTATGTCTATATATGTCTTTCATCATATTGTGGGAGGTCCCACAACCTGAAGAGGTAAAAAATAGATCCTAACACAAACCTATTCAAGAGATATGACTTTCTAAAAAACCCAATTATGAAAAAGTCATTTTAAGTTTTTAATTAATTTCTAGATATGAAAAATGTTTAAAGGTTGATGCTCAAGACTTTTATACTGCAAAAACATAATTGATCCATCATTCCAAAAGCTTGTATTTTGTGATTTAAAAAAAAAATCCTATAATAATTCAAACTACCATTATCCACAATACCTCCAATTTTGAAATTGGAATTGATTATGGGTTTTTGTTTTTTTTGTTTTTGAACATTTGAAAAAATTGCAAAATTTTCTGAAAAAAAAATTATTTTGAAAAGAATAACTACTATGAATTCCAACTCTCTCCATGTACACTTTATCACATCATAATTGCACATATATCAACTCATTAAAGCTTATATATATACACACACACACGTACACATTCAAAGTTCAAACATTGTTATGCATTTGATCAAGTTTGAAACTATTAGTTATATTGCATCAATATTTTGAGCTACAAATTGGCCATCCAAGACAATAACTTGACGAATGGATTATATGTGGCTATATGAAATAACATGACCCATTTAGTTGAAGTGACTCATGATATGCTTTTGGGTGCCACATGCAATGGATGTCTAATTCTCAAGTCCTTTCATGCATATAGGAATCTCTTATTCCATGCACCAAGTTGGTGATGATTGTTAGATTTGAGAAGTTGAGTGTGATGTTGGAAACAACCTTCAAAGAATCTCACACAAGATGTTGGATGGATTAGTGAGGATGCAAATTGGGTGTCTACAAGATCATTTGATTAATATCTTGATCTCATTATTAACAAAAAATACAACCAAATTGCGGGGACTAAGTTAAGTGGGTGTTGGCTTTGTAGGTACTACCTATCACCTTAACTTACTTGGTTTCATGACCACTCAAATTCCATCAATGAATGGGTCATCTCACTCACCATTAGCTTTTTACCTCTTTGTGTTTGCTTGCAAAATCAATATTGTGAATTTGCACAAGTAAGGGAGGCCTCACTATTTTGCAATGTTGAGGAAATGCAAGCTTCAACAAAGGACAAATTCGGCCTCATTTTGACGTGGAGGTTGTCTCATGTAGTACCTTGGCAACTTCGGCAAATGTTTGTTAAATAATTAATTAATTTTTAAATTTTCATTTTGAGAAATATAATTTTCTTGGAGATTCAATATTTTCCTTTTTTTTTTAATTCTTTGAATTTTAGTTTTTTTAAAAAAAATTCAACATTCCTCATAATAATATATAATCAGTGTCAAAGTCCAAGGTATTATAGTACTTTACCCTAGGGTACTTTCCCCAAAACTGGGGACGAAATGAGAAGTCAGGATCAAAACAGTGTACATGATAAAAGAAGGGGATCAAACTAGTTTTCTCACCTAAATTGGTACTCAAAGGAATTTCATCCCCAGTTTTGGATTTGCCTTTACCTGAACCTTAATTGCTGCTCACATACTTCATTAAATCAAGCCTAGTTAGAATAAGATCCTGCAAAATCTGCTGCTGAATTGATACCCAGTTTCACAACACATGTTGCTCACTTTATGGCTACTCTTAAGTTGGGTATGATACAGGGGATTAGAGGGTCAAACTCGGGACCAAAGACAGGGTGACTTAATGGATAAGTATAATGAAACTCCTCCATTTGAACTGCCAATTCAAGCAGGCTATTCCAGGCTAATCTCTGACAGCTTTTTTCACCTCCAATAGCACCAACCCTAAACCCTAAACCCTAAACCCTAGCCTTGTCAAGACCTAGTAATGCCAAAACTCCATCTGACAATCCAACAATGGCCTAGTCACAAAATTCATAGAACAACCCAAGATTTTATGCAAGGAAGAAATGCATGTGCAAATGAATAAAATCTTGATATGAGTTTTTTTATGACTCACTAGCATGTCCATCCTCTCAACAATACTTATCACAATATTCTATGGTATCTACTTAGGTAGTGTAAGTTAGTCTTGTGTGGGTTACACGGTTTTTATCTATATCCCATTGGTCAATATTAAAGAATTTGATTTATTATTATTATTATTGTTATTATTTGCATATAGGTTTTTTATTATTGACATCCCCAAAACTTCTTGTGGGCTTGATTTGGGTATTATAAAGGAATGCGAAAATGTTTGTTGCTTTTGGCAAAGTTTGGGTATCCACAATCATATTTGGCTTTCACATGGTAATAATGAATTATAGGTTACCCTTAATTACCTAATTGTGCCATTCAGCAAATTTAGTTGAAATTTAAAATTGTTGAAAATAGTTGAAAATGAAATTTCCAAACTCAAGCTTGTGTAATTTTTACATAGGATAAAAAAATGGCCAACACTTGTGTCACAAATCACATGTACAAGACATTGATGTTAAATTCACTATAAGTTCCATGACATTAATAGGATGGTCCCCAGTTTCCAATCAATTTGACATAAAATTTCCAACCCTTTATATCCGTGGTTGTGGTCCTCACTCTTTCAAGCAAAAGAAATAGCTTTGTTGATATGCACCTCAACACTCTTTGCTAGCATGCATGGTCCTCCTTCATAACTTCAATACCTTGCAAGATCAAAATAGGTAGGACGTAGAGAGCATGGGTCGGCATTTCCACAATTCCACAAGGTGCTAAACATTGGGTTCTTCTTCTTTGAGGTCTAAAAACTCTCTTGAAATTTTTCTAGCTCCACCCAAGTTGGTGATCTTGCGCATCCGTTGTGTGTTGAGTAGCTTAGTGTGTTGAAAAAAGCATGTGTAAACGTTAACAACTAAGTGGTTAGTACGTTGTTTTGCTTCAGAAGAAGCATTTGGTACCTCCTGAAAATTAGTGGGTTGAAATTCTCAATGCTTCATGGGATGCATCTTTGCAAATCTGAAATCACTACATCTTCAACTCGAGGCACTCGATATATGATTTGCAGTGCACTACTAGATGAGACTCCCAGAGAGACACACTCCACTCCTTGGGATAAAGGAGAATTTTAGGGTTAAGTGAACCCTTAACCTTAAACCCTAAACCCATAATAAATCCCCCAAACATGAAAAAGCTAGAACCATGTTTGCACTAAATGAGGATTCCACTAGCAATTGACAAGTAGAGAAAAACTAATATTTTGCAATGAATATTTGACAAATTCACAGAGTACTAACTAAGCAAGATGATCTGAAACTTTGATAGCCAAAGCTTGCACTATGATGTTTAGCATAATGAAACACTGAGTTGGACTCTCTCTCTCTCTCTCTCTCTCTCTCTCTCTCTCTCTCTCTCTCTCAGAATTAACAATCTAAACTACAAGAGCTTCATGATAGAAAGTAAAGGCCCTACTACCATGGACATTAGTCTTGACCCACCTGGAAAATTTGGGTGCAAGAGATAAGAAAGGGTGTGTGTGTGAGGTCGTGATGATCTCATCAGATGCTGATAATTTGGCAAGAGCAGTAACCTAAATCACCAAGAAAATCAATTCCATTTGGTAGCTTCATGGTGTGCCAACGCACACTCTGGCTGACTTGTCCATCTTTAACTGGTGCAATCACAACGATTAGCGCATGACCCATTGTGCCAACCATGTAAAGCTTGCCATTACTGGCAGCCATGGTTGACACCAACCGAGGATCCCATTCCAAAAGCGTCCCAGCACTCTGGCCTTTCACAGGCTGCCACATGTCACATTCGGGCAAGTATTGTTGGTAGCATCCGAATCCAATCGTGTACAGTTTGCCATCCAGCATCGTGCTTGGCTTCCCCCACCCACTTTGAAGTCCTGGTTTGATTTCTGTCCACAAGTCAAGCTCAGGATCATACATCCCCGAATTCACACCACCCGTCAAGTTGTGAGGTCCTGTGACACATAGTTTGTTATCAACCACTGCAACGTGCTTCAATGGGCTACATGGATGCGTTGTCACTCTCCCTCTTCCACTTGCTGCAAATTGCCAAGTGTTGGTCACTGGATCATATATCTCCAAGCACGGGAGTGAATAGCCGGTGATATGACAAACACCCGATCCACCCACCACATAGAGCTTATTCCCAATGACACCCAGTAAGCATCCAAACCTCGGTGTCAACATGGGCTTTGATTTCCTCCACCGATTTTTACCAGGATTGTACACCCACATATCCCTTCAAAATCATCATCATCAAACAACCCACTTCATTAATTACATTCATGAATTAGGGCACAAAAGAAAAAGGCTCCAAATGTTGTAATTCTTCACATAGTAAAACTACCTGCAATGCTTTTGATTCAAGACACTCACAGAGAGAGACAGAGAGAGAGGGAAAAGGTTTAATACAGTGGATTTAATGTACACTCTTTGTTTGTTGGTTTACAAGACAAAATGAAGTAAGAGAACTCCATTAATTACCGGAGAGCAGGTCTGCCGAATGGAGCTCCTCCAACAACATGTAGATTACCATTGAAAACCACCGAGGAAGCTCCCAATACTACATGTCCTCCTGTGTATTTCACATCATATGGGATGGGTGGGAGTGCATGCCACCGATACCTGGTTTTTCCACAGCACCCAAAAAAAAACAAAAAACACCACAACTAAGTATTCTACTATCTCAGCTTCTTGTGGTGGGCTGGCTACCCAAAGCGGGACTCATCCAAGCATGTTGTCAAAGTTGCCACAAACAAGAAGATAGATAGACTTCAAAGAATTTGCTTGTTTTTCAGCTTTTTTTGCTGCTAACCCAACAACCATCATGGTGTTGAGGGTTTGCTTGTGCTTCAGCTCTTTGGCTACTAACCCTACAACCATCATGGTCTTGAGTATTTTGCTTGGTTTTTGGCTGTTTTGCTCCTAACCCAACAACCATCGTGGGCTTGAGAGTTTGCTTGTTTTTGGCTTTTTTTGCTGCTACCAAAAAAACCATCATATCTGGCAATTCAAATGCAGCATTATGCAAGCTTGCAATAATTGTTTTTTACAAAAAGCTCAATGCTGGTCATCCCATTTCCCAGCATGGAACAACATCAATCCCAAATGAAAAATCTTATGAAATTGATGAAAATTCTTGTATGAATTTGATGAATTTGAGAACATATATGTTGATAGCCAAAAAAGATTTTGTCTCCCACATCAATCACAAGATTTGATTGAAGATTTGAATTTTGCACATAGCAATTGAACTAGTTGATTATGATGATGATGATGATGATTTGTAAGCAAATGGTGATGTGTCATTGACATGATAATAGGCGAACTCGATGCAAGAGAAATAAATGGGTTTGGGATTGATGGAGAAGAACTTATTCAATGAGATTCGAGATTGATTGAAAGGAAAAAAATTACCTGAAAGGATCAAGAGCGTGCCACAAGCTGAAGCCACCCACAAGTTGCCATCGACTGCTGCCACCTCGGCAACCAACAGAACTTGGAGCTTCAAGCAATCTGGGAGAGGTACCAACATGAAGGTACAACCAATCCTCAGACAAGCCCAAGTGTTTTCGAAGCTCCAGAAACTCTGCACTCTCAACCATATGTCTCCATGTCCTGCATACCGCTCGCATCTTCCCATGTGAAACTCGAGGTACTCGTGCCAAGCACTGCATTGCTAGCTCCTTTGGCAATCCAGGGATCAAAGACCAGCAGCAGCTCATAGATTCATCATCATGATCGCTGCTATAAGCTCCTGCTGTACCCAATGGTGTCCTCAAGCTGGAAGTCTCGTTGTCAGAAAGCTCTGCATCTTGAGCTGCTGCTTGTCCTAATCTTCTGTGCCTGAAAGCTGTGTCCAAGAATTCCATGGCACCCAAAAGCAAAAAAATATTATCAGCATTTCACACAAAGCTTCAGCTGCATAGTCTATGAGAGAGAACACCAGATTGTGTAGATTGACACAGAGAAAGAGAGAGATGGGTAACAGCATGGATGCTTACAGGTTCCTTGATACAAGAGTTCGCGGAGTTTCTTGAGTCGCAGTTTCTGAAAGATGCGGAGAAGGTATTGAAGTCTTTTCTTGATCCGGAAACCTCGAGCTGCTGGCTTTCGTCTTATTCTGGTGAAGCTGCCGCGGCCTCTTCTAGTGCGGCCAGTGATGTTGCTGACTCGCAAAGTTCGTGATGCTGTAGCTCCCATCTCCACCTACAAGTCCTTTTTTTTGTTTTGCTGTAAACCAACCCTGGACCTGAAAGCAAGCAAGCGAACAAACAAGCAAGCAAGCAAGAGGATCCAACTTCAACTCTGCTTCATGATCATGCATCCAAAATCCAGATTTTATTGCAAACCCACCAGCTGATTGCAGCTCCAGAATTAATTTTCAACAAAACCAAAGAAGACCCAGCTACTGATTTTGATTTTTTCGTTTTTCCCCTGCTGCTGAAATTCAAGTCTGGAAAGAACAGCTTGGAGAAAGCTTACAAAAGAAAATCCAATGTGGATCTTGAGAATCCCAGATCTGCAAGCCACAAGACTCAACCAGAGTACTGTGAACCTTGTTGTTATCTCTCAGTCCCATGAGATAACTCAGTAGTGAAGAAGCTTTTGGAAGCTGCCATAGCTGCTGCTGCTGCCACCATCTCTGTCATCATAAAAAAAAGCTTCTTCTCCAGATGCAAGCAATTCTTCTGCTCTCCACCAATTTTATTGAGAGCAGCTCCTCCAAATCACCTCAGATGGCAACAACTTGAGAGAAACCAGCAGCTCCAAAACAATAATCATCATCAACAATCATCATTATCAACAACAACAACAAAAACAATTCCCAAACCTTTTTTTTTTCTAACACAAAAGTGGGATAGACGGATCCCTTGAAAGAAAGAATCCTCTTTTTTTAGATAGATAGAGAGAGAGAGAGAGAGAGAGCTTTAAGAGCTTCTTAGGAAAGGTGAGAGCTAAATTCTCTTTTTTTTTTTTCTAGACTGTGTCTCTCTGTGTTGCTGACATGTGTGTCTTACTGTGTCTTTCTCTCCCTCATCTCTCCTCTCTCAAGCTTTTTGGGTTGTTGCTTGCTTACTTGCTTGCTTGCTTCCTAGCAAACTGGGAGTAAAAACATTTGAGGAAAACTATTTAAAACTTTGAGGAAAAATATTTTTACAATTGGGAGCTTGCACATCATTACTGGATCTTTTGTTGAGTCCAAGTGGTGGAAGGTTCAACAGATCTCTCTGCCTTCACTCTCATCTCCCCTGTTCCTTCTCTGCAATCTATCATCAATTCCCATACTCATCAAGTACCCAAAATTGCCAAAAAGCTCACAAATCACTATGTACCCCCAATTAGTGCTCCTGGCATTAATTAGTGTGGGGGGCAAATCCATTGCAAACCAAACCAAAAACAAAAACAAAAACAAAACAGAACCAACCCAAAATCAAAAAACAAAAACCCTAAATACCCAAATTGGAAAAAAAGCTCACAAATTAATAACAAACCCACTCACAAAAGAAAAAACAAAACAAAACCAACACACCCAAAAAAAGAAAAAAAAAAGAAAAACCCTAAAATACTCAAATTGGCAAAAAGCTCACACAAATCAATAGCAAACCCAGAAATTAAACTAAACAGAACAAAACCAACCCAACCCAAAAATATATACAAATAAATAAATAAATAAATGGATGAATAAATAAATAAATAGTAATTATTTAATTAAAATAAAATACCAACCTGGCCTGCAAAAAAGCTGCTGCTACAGACATCATCCCTTCTTGAACCCCCCCAAAAAAAAGAAAAAAAAACCAAACCCTAAGAAAAAGGCATTTCAGTAATGGGTAGGTGGGGCTAGGGTACCAAGTAAAAAAGTAACCCTAAACCTATTATTACTGTTAGGATTGGATCACTCCACCACTTAAAAAAAACCCTAATTAGGTTTTTTTTTTTCTTATTAGTTAGAGCTACAATCAGTGCTGACTATAACACACATCATCACTCTCTCATCAGCACCCACTTCAGCAATGCAATCTCCTCTTCCTCCTCATCCTCCTCATCCTTTGCTTGCTGCACCTCCAAAATCACTGCCCACACAGCATCACATTTTTTGTCTGTTGCAATCCTAACCCAGAAAAACAAAAAGGAAAACAAGAATGAACAAAAAAAGATTAAAAAACTACTTTTAAAATATTTTTTAAAAGATTTTTAAAAAGAAAAAAAAAGACTAAAGAGATCCCCCCCAAAAAAAAAAAAAGTATATTTCACTATATGGATCTCTTTTTCATCCACCATGAAATTATTTCTTTTGGTATGAAGATGAATGCTTATTTGTTTGTTTGAATTTGTTTGATTTTTATTTATTTTTAAAATTCAAAACATGGATTCATAATTCTTTTCTTTTAAAGTTCTTGTAAAACTCTTCAATCTCCTTATTGAGCTATGCATCAGCAAAGCAGCAGACCTGGAGTAACTAGAGTTAGAGGCAGAACTGGAGTTAATTAACTTCAGTTAAGTCACAACTGCACTGAATTCAATCAGCAGGTGTGTCCTTTTGGCAGAACTTACTTTTAAAGTACTACTACCAGTATTGACTTTGTAAAAAAATAATTAAAAATAATTAAAATATTTTTTAAAAATTAAAAATAACAGAAAAAAAGGCCTTGGGAAGTTACTGACAACTATGAGGTTTCCCATATGACCCACACAGTCAATTATTAAAAAAAGAAATAAAATAATAATTATAATTATTATTATTATTATTATTATGCACAAGGACCAAAGCTTCTTGGAGTGTGGAGCAAATTTGCAGTCATTAATTAATAAAGTGTTATTTATTATATTTTTGTTCTGTCTTGTGTTCTTTTCTTTTTCAAGGATTTTTGTGATGTAGGTAGCCCCAATGTGGAGATCATCTAGAAAAGTAATTTAGCCAATTTTGGCTATATACTAGGTATTAAAGTAGCCCCCCAAAAAAGAAAAAAACCAGAATCCCTTCTATATTCTTGGCTACCTACTGGAGCTTTATTATCATTAAAGTCTGGTGATTTTGGGGATTTTTCTTTGAATTTGGGCCATTTTTTTTCTATGAATAATCAATCCTTTGTATTGGTTGAAAGTTGAAATTGTATTTCGAGTCAAAATTTGGCGATATTTTCCCATTAAAATCATATTTTCCCATTGATTTGGGGTTTAATCTTTAGAAAAAACTTAGATTTATGGGCAATGCTTAGATTTGTATATTGTGATTCACAATCTTCACACAACTTCAATTTTGTCATGGTAGTTGAAGTGGCCATCACCCATAAGACAATTTAGCCAGATTTGGCAATCAAAACTATGAAAGGAAAAATAAATAAATAAATAATTCAAAGCATCCCTATATATTTTTGCCTAACCTATTGGGAAGTCCCATAAAATTTTGATAATTTTAACTTTTTTTTGCGAGATTTATCAACTAAAAAACATGAAGAAAAAAAAGGTCCAATTAATTGAACTTCCCATGATCCTCACTTTGGCATGCATATGGTATATATATATAAATACATAAATTATTTTTTAATTTTTTTTGGTTCTATAAATAAATAAAAGAAACGCCAAAGGCAATAAACTCCACTAAAGAAAAAAAAGAATGAAACATAGACAAAGGGAGAGAGGTCGAGAGGTCAACTAATGTGAAGACGGGTGTAAAAAAATAACATGGCAAATCGAGAGATAACTAAGTATAAGTACGTTTGGGGAAATTAAATTGTGGGTTAGTAGAAGAAGGGCCCCACTACTTGTCATTTAAGTGTAGTCAAAACATGATACTCTTTAGTGGTGGAGCCTATGTCCGGAACTCTCTCTTTTGTCTTCTTTCAAAGGGCATCTTCAGCACATTTCCCAAGTATATAGTGCACCTAATGTTTGTTGTGCAAGGGTGGAAAAAAAGCTTGAAAAACTTGGAAGTTTGCAATGGTTTTTTTAGTGCAATTTTGACACATTACTACTAAGGCAAGGATATATATTGTGCTTAGATTCATTATTAAAGAGTATATAGTAGCTTAAGGGGATTTTGGCCACTAGGTAGTAATAATAATAATAATAATAATAATAGGTCTATTTTGATATGAGGATTTTTGAAACATGATATTTTGGCCAGGCTTGTGGTTGAAGCTTGAGATTAGTTATAATAGAGTTATAATAATAATATCTTGAAGGATTTTGGTTTCTTTTTTAGAGGATTTTTTGAAGATTGGGTTTTTGTTGTTTGTTTGTTTGTTTGTTTTTTTTTGCATGGTGAAATATTTGAGTTTCTATAATTCTTCTTTTTCCTTAAGATACTTGTTCATGTAAATGGCAAGGCCACGGTGGTGCGACACACTTGTTTTGAAGCGATTGAAAAAAAAATTGCTAGAATTTGTGTGTTATGAAGATGAATTTGAGTTCATGAACACGAAGAAGAAGAAGAAGACATGGTGGTGGTAGTACACCTGCAAAGCAGCATCAGGTGTACATAAAAAGCTCTGTAGTTGCCATTTGTGACCTGACTTCACTTGACTTGCACTCCCCCATCCATCACTTGCAGAGTCTTCTTCTGCCTACAACAAAGTTCTGGTTCTGGCCAGAGAGTCTTCTCTTTTGGGTCAATTTTCTCGTGCCCTTTACCTAAGTGGCAAATCCTCAACCCCCCGGGGTGATGGCTCATTGGTATGGCCCATTCTGCAACCCTCGGTCCTCAAAAGAAAAAAAGGTCCTGGGTTCATCAAACCGGTGTCGGGGCAATTCTAGGGTATTTTTCTTTTTTTTTAAAGAGAACCTCTGGGTCGGTTGTCTCTTATTATTATTATTATTATTATTGTTATTTAAAGAACCTTTGGGTAAGGTTTTGCATTTTTATTTTTATTTTAAAACGAGAACCTCGGTTAAGGATAATTTTTTCTTTTTTTCAAGCATGGGGGTTCTTGGGTATTTGGGTTTTTTTTTTTGACAAGGGGTGGGTCTAAGTAGAGTTAGAGTTTAAGGATTAAATTGTCAAAAAAAATTAAAAAATTGGTCATTGTAATTACAAGGCAAATAGTTGGTAAAACTTGCATATGTTTCTATTTGAAAACAATGAAACTACATTTAACTTGCAATAATTATGTCTTTAATGCCTCTTCACTATTCACATATATAACAACATTTTTTTCATACTTGGGCTTTTGGGTCAAAATGAGATCAACAAGCATTACTTTACATTAGTCCTGCATGTCATTTTTTCTCAAAATAACTTTTTTGTACAAATGAATTTTTGAATGAATGTTTTTGTAACTTGTTATGAAAAATGATCAAAATTTCCCCAATAATTCAAATAAAAATTCCTCAGTCATTTTTTAATAAATATGAATTTGTAAAAATGTACATTTTTTTTTGCAGATTCTATGTTTCATATTTTTAAATGATGATAATTTGGAATCATACCAAAAAATGTTAATTTTTAAAAGTTGAATTTAATGTAAATTTTTTTTTTTTAAATACATCATGTACAGTATACCCCATTTATATGTGGTAAAGCACTTTTGAAGTTTTGGAATTCAGAATTTTCAAACGTACATACTTTGAATTTTCAAAGTTTTAAAATTTCACATTTTTGAAATTGTGAATTTTTTTTAAATGTGTCTAATAGGTTACTATCATCTCATTTTTTTGCCATCAAATTATTTATATTATATGAGTCTTTTGAAAGTCATTTGTAAAAATGTCCTTTTTTAATGACAATTTTTTTTGTTTTCAAAAGTCTTTAACTAAACCAAAACTTAAAATTGGATCAAATGGATTTTTAATTTGAAAATCTTGACATCCATGTGTGTTAAAAAGGAATAATGTGCCATGATTACCATGGTTTCAAATGACAAAAAAAAATTAAAAAATGTCTAATTTTTCATGACCACATTTGACATTTGACATCTTTTGTGGCTCCTTTGACTACATTTTGACCCTTTTGGGCATTTGGCGTCGGACCGACCATCAAATAATTGATTAGTCTAACTGAACAGACATATGATTTCAACATTATAAATTACAAATGACAACATCATATATCACAAATGATAACAAAATGGAGTTCATAGGCCTCCAAAACAACATTTAAATAGAGTGAAGATAGACCCACAAAAAAAAGACATAAACAATTATCACATAAATTTAACCTCTATTGCAACTTGCAATATATGATTCCAAAACAAGACTAATAGAATTTGCAAAGACCCCATAGCTCCCAACCCTAATTGAATACATATTGATTGAAAACCATAGAGCCATTCATTGCTTTAGCCTATTTCATCACAAGAAATTATAAAAAGTGTAAGGTAAAAAAATATCCTACACTACAACATAAAGTGGGTCTTCAATCTTTGGTTTCAATGTTGCAAATGCACCAAGGAAAAAACACAATCAAAATATTTGCATGAGAAAAATGCTAACAAAAAAATCACACCTTGAGGATGAAAGAAAAAAATTGAACTTGAAATCAAATGAAATTAGAACTTAATCTTTTGCAAACAAGTTTTGTTCCTTAATCATTTTGTTGTATTTTTCAATCCTAACAGAAACCATTTTCAAAAATTTAACCATGACTTTAGGTTTTCATGGTCCATCACACCCAACATAAGCATCATTGGGCCACTTTTATGATGAAGATGAGTCAATTTAAATTTTCAATCCCAAGTTTAGATTTTTTCAAATTAGTGATGATACCTACAACAATAAAAATTCATTTTATTTTGATTTGTGATCCCATAATACCAAGAACTTAACCAAGCAAGGAAGGAGACATGAAAAAATTGCGCAACATGATTTGTTGACCAAACTTGAAGGTTTTCAATATTTTTTGGTCACATTGACAATTGTTGATATATTTGCAATTTCATCTCCAAGGTGGATGTGATTGCATCTTCACTTGATACAATCTATTGAAAAAAAAGGTCATCATCTTCAACTACCATTGGTTGATTTGTTGTTGCCCTAATAGGGTTCAAATGAAAGATCACATATAATAAAAGAGGACACACAATATTATTGTCATAATCTATCACAATTTGAATGGCATGTGCATTGCCCACAAACTCTCATATAAGTTTCATGTTCTTGAAATGAAGGTTGAACATGATAGGCAACATGTTATGGGCATTGGCTTGATTGTATGTTAAAGCAAATGTCAAGAACATAGTTAGAATATTGATGACTTGTGTCATCATCCACAACTTGAATTCCTACAATTTTAAATCAAAGTCTTCACAAATCAATGATTGATTTGAAGCTTGAACCAAAGCCACATCAGTTTTCATGGCAATGCATAAGGTGAAGGCAGAATAAAATGCCTTTAACAACAACCAATAACTTGCACTTCGCTTCAAAACACAAAGTTTCACAATAAGGAATAAGGTATTTGTAATGGCTTGAGTAATAACCCATCTAAAATATTAACATCCTAGAAGATAAATGAGTAGCTTCTTGTTGTCCATAACAAATGGAAATAACATTTTAATATTCCAATGTTTCTTGAAATTATATGGCTCAAGAAGCAAATCATGTCATCACCAAAGTTTTCAACATCTTGATAGGTAGCCTTGTAATTAAAAATATATTTTCCACTTGTGCATCCCCAACCCAATTTTTTTGTTCAAGTATGGTATTTTGCAATGACAATGGAATTTCTCTCAAGTTGATTTATGAAAATCCAACACTTGTTTTAATATTATAAGTAGCATATTGGGATGCCTTTGACATGACTTTACAAATGGGCATGTTAGATAAAGGGAAAAACAAGAAACCATAGAAGTCAATGTAAAATTCAAAATGCTTAAGTTAGACCTTTTATCTTTAACTTATGCAAATACTTTGTCAAGTAAACGAAAACAATCTAGCAAACCTTTAGTTTGGTTTACCACAGTTGCACTTATAATGTTATGTACTTCAAATATCCCAATTATCACAGGGGTGGGCTTTGATGAAGTGTTGATGAAGCTCACGACCATAACAAAGTTATCAAAGCTCACACAAAACATCCAAGGTCAAATGAACATGTACATGTAATACAAAATTCAAGGGTTAAGATGACACATTTCTCCTTAATTGTTTCCACCACATCTAGGAGCATTTCAATCACCATTTGGCAATAAGATGGAAACTATACACGCCCCCATTTATTGCTAAACGAAACACCATAACTGTAGATTTTTAATAGAATATAGGGGATAGTAACCCTTTGCAACATATAGAACCAAGTTTTCCAAAAATGCCTATTGTAAGGAATATGAAATTTTGTTGTATGTTCATTGGATGCCAAAAAAATATGTGATTTGATTCAGGGGGACAATTTTTGGGTTTCTATAGCCTTCTATAACAACAAAAAACTCCATTTTAAAAACAAATTTGGATGTTCATGACAAGCATGTTTTTTTAATCACTTGTGTTGTGGTTCTTGTTATTGTTGTAGTTCATAAGCCCTTTATGTTTTCCTTGGGCATCAATGTGCTCCAATTGAATAGGGTGACAAACAAGACAATGCATCATTTGCAAGTTGCAAATGTTCATTATTGCACCATTATTCATCACAAAAAAATCAAATAGGTTAATGATTGATGACTAGGAGATCATACACTTTAATTAACCAATATTTTTAGAGTCAAAATCTCCCAAGTTGCATCTAGGTCAACATTTGACACCTCATGTGATCCAAGCTCAACTTCAAAATGACACATAAAATCAATGTCATCTTTTTCATGACATCAAATTGTTGTTACATGTTGTGGGACATTCATAAATACCATTATAAACATCCTTATACGGGTTATGTTCTACCAACTGTTGTTTAGAATATAAAGGAAGAGAACTTACACCTAGGGGAACTCATTGGCATCATCTTCATCACAAAATGTTACTAGAAGTTGTTGCATCATGGCACAAACCCTATCGATGCAAAAAACTAATGAAAGAAAAATAAAAATGGTGATGAAAAAAGAAAATCTTATTTATAAAAGATGACAACCATTGCAATGACCACCACGATGATGACTAGGACAATGATGATGTTTTGTAACAAAAACTTGTACCAACTTTTTTGACAATGTGGTTTAAACCTTGGACCTCAATGAAAAATCTAAAACAATAATTTAACTAGTTATAGACAAAAATAATGTTAATGGTGATGCAGCAAAAAACTTGATGATGGTAATATAGTAGAATTTAGAAACCTTAATGATGATAATGTAACAAAAACCTTGACAATGAAACAACCTAAACCATGCTTTGTTTTTCGCCCATAACAACCATTTCACCAAAAATGAAACAAATAATGAAAGTGAAAAAAGAAAGCAAAAAATAGGAGGGAGAGGGAAAAGGCATTGGAAAGCAAGAGAAAAAAAATTCACATGTGAAATAGTGAGCTTGTTGTTAAACAATAAAAAAAGCTTGCCATGAGGGGAACAACGGAATGCAATGTGCAACTAAAAAAAACCAAAACCCTAAGGCTAGAAAAAAGAATTAGAACCTTGAATTTTTTTGAAACACAAACTAGTGCAAGGTTTGGAAAATTTTGTGGAATTGATGATCATCAAATTCCGAGGTTGAACTTGGATCCTAAAATGGGGCAAGTCCTAGAGTAAGGTCCTTGTTTGAATATTTAAATAAAGGTATAGGTCATTGAAAGGTATGTAAAATTGGAACTAGAATTGTCGATTATTATGCAAATGTTTAGGGTTTAGGGTTTAGAATTGCGCAACATTAATTTTTTCAAACCAATGTGGTTAATTATTGATTATTTTTCATAATTGTCAAGTAGTCATTTTTTTAATAGTTCAATAGTGTTAAATAGTTCAACAATATCAATATACAAAAATGGGTTCCAATTAGGTTATCAATATTTGGGGTAAATAATCATTAATTATGCATAAAATAAGCTTATCAAATAACCAATTAATAACCATTATTTATGGTATCAATTATTAACTAATTATAGGGTTTTTAACAAATATAAAATAAAACATTTTTTCTTCCTTATTTTTGGTTTTCTATTTTAGATTGTTTTATGTTTGATAACTTACTTAAATGATAACTAAGTTAGTTGGGTAGACTATTATATTTTGAAATTTTTATATTGATTGGTTACGTTATTAACTACTTATTTAAAAAATCAATAATTTGCTAGTACATTATTAATAAACAAATTGATAATTGGGTCAAAGCTCAATAGTTGGTCAACATTGGTTCAAAGTTCAAACCCAATGGAAAGTATTTGAAATTCTTGTAGGCCCTTTGTTAATGAACTTGTCATGGGGTTGCCAACAACTTGTGAAATTAGGTCCATTGTTGTGTTTCAAATGAACAAGGAAAAAATGGCAATCTTTCATTCTTTTGTTTGTGTTGAGAAAAAGACAACGTGGTAATCTTCCATGTGAAGATTTAATAAAATTTTATTACCATAAAACAGATATGAAAATAAAAACCTTTTAAACATCTTTATATATTTTTGATTATTTACTCAAATCAAATGTAAAAAATTGGTGATTATAATTATAATATTTGAGTTGTGATAATTAAAATTGTCAAAAAAAATCATTTTCATATCTTTCATTTTTTATTTCACATTTAGAAAAGTATTCACCAATAAAAAAGGTACAATGAAATAGATATGTGATTTTCTTCGTTTTGGAGTTGGTTGGTGGTAGAGTTTTTTATTTTTTGGAAAAGGATATATATGGTTCCAATATTTTTGGGACTATTGCAATCATGACATTTTTGTTATTTTGGGGTGAATGACTTGGCTACTACATTGTTCTTCAATTAAAGATTAAATGGTGACCCATTTTGGAAAGTGAGAGTGAAGCAATGGGAATTTCAAATAGTTTGAAAATGCTCCACTTTCTACTCTCATAGAGACAAATTTCATCTTCAAATGTTGCCCCCTCTTTTCAATGATTTGTAAAACCATTTAAAGACCATATTTAGGCACCAAAAATATCATTACAATGTCATATCAACCACATAATTCACGAATACAAGTAGCAAGCCATATGAACAAATATTCTATATTGTTATGGGCACAACATCAATGGCATCCAAGTGCTTTCTAGCAAAGCCTTAATTCTAAATCATGTTTTTTGTAATTAAACATAGCTCTAGAACAACATTTTCCTTAGATAATTAACATAGGACCTATCGCCTAATTAAAAAAAGTGTAATTTAACTTTTATTAACAAAAAAAGGCTTGAGTTGGTAATGACATAAAATGTATTTGAAGACAATAAGAGTTCACAGACACATACCATATGTACAAAATATGGTCTTATAACTAGAGCATGTCCATGTGATATGTAGGCACCACATTAACGATAAATTGTTCTCAAACTACATTCAAATCTAGTGGCAAGTGGTTAATAATTCAATGTTAAGATTTTTTCAAGTTTTGATTGATTCACACCCAAAATGATACACAACATCAAATTTGATGTGGTTGTTCACATGATAGTTAGTGGTAACTTGATGTTAGGACACTTTTTACATCAAATCTTAAGAAAACCTAAAATTTCAATTATAATAAGAATGTTACGTAGTAGTTCATCAAAAGACTATTTAATGCAAATGTTTGTGTTGAGTGCCAAAGATTTTAAATTCCTAATCTTTGAGAATAGGCAACAATTTTTGGGAATCACATCATTTTCATTTCAACATATCTTTGAATAGCAAAACTTTAACAACAACAAATTGTAAACTTTCTTTCATTGCACATAATCTACTCATGTTCCTTTTCACATCTTTGATTTAAAAAAAAACTTTATTAGAACATAAGGACATATTTGAAGATGCTCGTGTATTAAATGATGTTTTAAATACATGTTGCAAGAGGATACAAATTGATGCAACTTAGACACCTTAAAAACTTGAAGAGATAATACAAAAAAAAAATTGATGCAATTTTAGGCTTCGAAAGATTTCATAATTTGCAAACTTATTGATGCCATTGATGCATTCTCAATGTTCACTTCTTGATATGAAATCGAAAAGGCAACAAACTAACATGCTTAAAACAATGCAAACCAAGATGAAATTTTGAGCTTTTTGTCTCAAAATGAAATGTTAACAATCGCAAAGGAAAAAACTCCTAGGACTTCAACCATATACATCTTTATAACCATGGTCTATTTTACATACTTTATTTATTTTTGGAAGTTGTGACAATGCTATAATGTCGTAGTAACAACACAATGGAAAGATGAACACAAATCATGTCAATAACATAATAATTCCAAAGACATTGTTGGTGTAGTCCACTAATCCAACAATCATACCTTATGGTTAACTTACAAATTTAATAACCACCATGTGCGAATATGATTAGCCCTAGGTAGGTCTAGTAGCTACAATTTAACCCCAACTAGTCACATTAGTGCTAGGTCTAAACCATTGCCTTTGATGATAGTGCTAGGTTTGAACCACCTCCTTTGAGGAGAGTTTGCATCATTGTTCATGATCCTTTGTACAAAGGATGTGGCACTTGAAAAGAAAAGAAAAGAAAAAAGTCAATGTTAGGGAACAAACCATTAGGATCCTTAATATCATGTGTGAGTGTAACTTAAGGACACTACATATAAGAATTGGCACCTTTGTAGATAAGTAGACTCATTTACATAGGTGCCAATTCTTATATGTAATGTACATGGAAGATGTAAATAAGTAAAGACATGTCAACTTTTGGGGGTACTTCCACCCCACTTCCACCCAAAACAAAAAAAATCTCAACTTGCAAAACAAACCAACTAGAGCTATTTGCATCAAGAATCTCAACTTGGAAAAATTTCAAACATTGTGAGTGTGTCTCAGATCTTTCCAAGTTGACAAAGGACATGCAATAAATTAGGTACCCAAGAAGACTATCTTCAAAAGGTACACTACCTACTTGTGGTTGGTTTGGGTTACTGAACTAAAAATCTGAACTTGTTGCAAAAGCCCAAGAAAACATTCCCATGAGAAATCTCAAGGTTGTTTGTGTGTGGTTTTGTTGTCGGGTGGGTACTTCCACCTTGACCAAAAATCTTTGGATGGGGGAAGAGTTTTTCCATTGCTCTGTGATCTTCGGAAAGCAGAATGTGAAGTCAGTTCTAATAAGGTAAAACTTCCAAAAGTTGGATCCAATGTGATAGTCCTTGTCTCTGTGAGGGCAGGGCCCAACAAAGGAGAGAATTTCCCTGAGCTTGTTATGGTGGAGGTACTTGCACTCCAACTAAATATCTCAACTTGTTGCAAAAAACCAACAATACTTTTGCAATAGAAATCTGAAGTTATTGGTGCATTTGGTGGGGGTTGGGTACTTGCACCCCAATAGAAACTCGCAACTTGGTGCAAGAAACCAACAACACTTCCCCACAAGAAATCTCAAATTTGTGGGTGGTTTTGGTGGGGGAGAAATCTCAAACTTGTGGGCGGTTTTGGTGCCAAGTTGGGTACTTGTACCCCAACCCAAAATGTCAACTTGTTGCAAAAAACTTACAAAACTTTCCCATAACAAATCTCATGCTTAAAACCCATGAAACTCTCCCATAAGAAATCTCAAGCTTAAAACCCGCAAAACTTTCCCACAACAAATCTCATGCTTAAAACCCACAAAACATTTCCATAAGAAATCTCAACTTTAAAACCCACAAAACTTTTCCCTAAGAAATCTCAAGCTTAAAACACACAAAACTTTTCCCTAAGAAATCTCAAGCTTAAAACCCACAAAACTTTCCCATAAGAAATCTCATGCTTTCCCCAACAAAAAACCTTAATCTACCTAACTTCTTGCCAAAACCCCCAAAAAACCTTTTGCATAAGAAATGTCATACTTTTTTTTTGGGAGAGGGTACTTGCACCCAACTAAAAATCTCAACTTGCAAGTAGGCAACTAAGGATTTCCCTACCAATTTTTTCAAAAAAATGGGCAAATCTCAACCTATTAGCTGCAAAAAAGCCTCAACTCTTGTTGTTTGCTAACAAGTTGAGATTTGTTGGGTTGCTTTTACAACAACACAAGCTTCTACCAACAACCTACTTCTCGAAGAGTATATGTATGTACTATGTACCCCGGTGTTGGTCTTGTACATAGGCCTTTAGTTGGTACCATAGTTATGACCCATGTTCAAACATTTCTTTGTTGAATATTTCAAATTTAATTTTCCAAAATTTGAACAATTGAAGAATAAGCATGCATCTTGTGTTATGCATTTTGTAATAGTAACCCTAATAGTTTTCAATTTTGAATAATTTTGATAGATATTAATAAATATATATATATATTTTTTCAGCTAGACCTTTTGTGAATTATTTTGTGCCAAACATCAGTTGTAGGTATAGTATCTTGGAGGTAGATTAAAGGACCCTGGAAGTTTATTATGACCTTATACCAGTACCAGCCTTGTAGGGACTTGAGGTAATGCAAACATTATATACCAGTTGTAATACCCGTTTACACTAGTTGTAATACCCGACCAATACCCTGATACACATTACTCTAATAACTAGGGAGAAGCAAAGTGCCTATTAAATAATTTATTATTTTTTGTACGTTATATTTAGCAGTAAAAATAATTTAAAAAATCAGCATTATATTAACAAATGAAATTATTGTGCTTTAGAGCCTCGCTCAAATTTTTGACATGGCAAGCACATAATTTTGGCAATTCTAAAAGTTAATTATTTAGTGCCAAAGTAGTTTAGTTACAACAATATGTACCATTGTTATGCGGTTTTCAAATTTTTTTGTGAGAACCTTAATGGGTTTCAGGTCGATTCTTTAATGAAAATCTATTAATATCACCAACAATGATACATGTTATGAAAACTTGACCATGAGAATTAAGTAAGGTGCAAGAACCTAACAAGGTATGAAAAAAAATGTTGATTTTCAATTAGGTTTTAGGTTCAGGCTTTAATTTTAAGTGGTATCATTGTTCAATGGTAGCATGAAATAGAATATAAACGAAGCTAAGCCTTTGTTTGGTGTCGTTGTGTTTTTTCAATGTCCTTTTTTTTTGGGTTCCTTTGATGTTCTTTCCTTCATGGCTTTATGCTTCATTACTTCCATGTTTTGGTGTTCCCTTTTTTGTTATATCTTGGTTTTGTTGTTCCTTTGCTTCATTACACTTTCATGGCACTTTAGGTATCCTTTTGATTTACCCTTGTTCTCTTGTTATTCCTTTGTTTCGTTGCTCACTATTCTTTCAGTGATGTTAGATTCACAATTTAAAAGTCTTCATTTGGTGTCTTTATTTGTTTAGTGTAAACAAGGCATTTCAATTGTCAAAAAGTATAACAAAAAATCTTTACATCCTATGCTTTTGAAGTGTTATCATCTTTTACATCTTGTGGCAAATTGTGAAATTGAATTGTAAACTAAAAAATTGATAAAAATTACAACTTGAATATTTTTGACATGACTATCAATACAAATGAACCAATCAAAAAATCGATCAAAAAAAAAGTTGCTAATTTTAGGAGATTTTGTGTGAATGTTAAGGAGATTCAAAGTCATTTCTTATGGTTTCAAAAACATGAATCCATTTTCCCATTGTTAGTCTTCTTGCTTGGCAAATCCTAAGAATTGTTCGGATTGGAAATAGAGAATTTTTTTTTTTCTTTAGTTGACATACTCGCCAACCTTAGAAGAAGTTCATTATGCTTATAAAACTTTAAAATAATAATATTTTTTAGCAAGAATTGGTTTAATGACCCAAGGCTTAATTGCAAATCTCCTCGCAATCTAATAAACTTTATTGAGATAAATGAACAATTAGAAGAGAAGTTTAGAAGAATTTTAAAACGGATGAAATTGAAATTAAAAAACTTGAATTTATGCATTTTCATCATGCTTATATGCTTTTTGCAAGTAATTTTGATTTTGATTTTTTAATAGAAAAATTAGTAGATTTGTTTTTGAGAAGAGGGTTGTGAGAACCGTCTTTGAAAACCGCCGGTTCAAAAACTTATGAGAGGCTCAATTGAAAACCAGTTGGATTTTTATCTTTTCAAAGTTCTGAACAGTTTGAAATTTGTTGTTGAAAATGGGTCCTGAGAACCGGAACCGACGGTTCTCATCAAAAGGTGAGAACCGCCCCCACACTGGTATGTTCCATCAAAGCTCAGTAAAGTCCATATACTAGGGAACTTCATCTTTTTTCTTTTCCTCTTTTTCTTTTTTCATGAGACATTTGAGGCATTCAAGCTTCCTGATTTCCTTGTTTTCAGGAAGCTTGGATTCCTTGATTTGGGTTTTGTTTCTGGGCTGTGGATCCATATGAGAACCATTGGAATCCAACATTTGGTTGTTCATCAGGTAAGATGGAGCTCACCATTGCCAATCACTTTGTATACATACATCATCCTTTTACCCATGTTTCCTTCCTTGCTTTGGGGTTTCAATCAATGTCATGTGTTCAATTTGGTGTTCTTTGTGAGAGTGGATTGTGTTTTTTCAGATTTGTAGCCATTTGGTTGCAACTCGGATATAGCTTGCTTTGTTGTTGTTGTTGTTGGCAGATGGTAAAGTGAAGGTGGCAGCAGATTCCAAGGATCCAGTTGCAACTGATTCAGCTGAGCAAGAGGTAGCTAGCCCTAATTAGCATGGGGATGAAATCCAAGGAGCAACAATAAACCTGCAGTTGCACATCAGGGATATGAGGCAAGCTCTTGGTACAGAGAGAGAGGGAGGAAGACAGGTATTGTATAGCAGGGGAGAAGAATGCTGCTTACTAGTTGTTTCCACCAGCTAAAACAAGCATCAGACAATGCATCACTCTTGCTTGTGGGTCTAGGGTATGACAGCTACATGTGCACTTGACTTTGGAAGGTATTCAGAGATTTTTGAGCTCAATGAAGTGGACAATGTGGTGCTGCCATTGTTGACCATGGATGATAATCTGAGAGAAAATGGGCATTAATGCCACAAGATGTTCAATGCAATTCAAGAATTAGGTCATGGGCCTTTGAGACATGACAAATGGTCTTCAGTCCAACACAAGAGAAAAATGTGAGAGTATCAAGAGCATTCTTTGAGAGGAAAAAACTTCAGAGCCACATTTAGTCATACTCTTCCAAATCTGCACCATCTTTGTTACACCTTGATATGTGTGAGTCCCATTCATGACGCTGCTGCAACAACAATTTCAGTTAGTAGGTGATGTTCACTACCATGATTTTGTGGTATACTTGTGCTCTCAGAACACCAGTGCCATGAATATTGTAAATTTGTACATCACCATTTAGAGTCTTGGAACTATGTTTTTGGGTCTTGACTTTCCTGTTTACCATGAAAATTTCATGGGTTTGGTGCATAAGTGTGAAACTGATAGGTTGAGCTATCTCTTCAGACAATCGGTAGTGATGTGTTCTGACTCTGTGAAGGGTTTTTGCATCCAGATTTCTGCAGGGTTTAGAAGGTGATGAACTGGCAGTCAAAATCTGCAAATTCATGAAGTTGCAAGTTGGAGATTGTTTTTCCTCAAAGGTTTTCTTGTGTTCTAGACAACACAGCAATGCTGCCTCCAGCACCCTATCAGGGCCACAGTTACAGTAGCTTGTGGGTTCGATCAGGTATGTTTTCATGGACTCAAGTGCACTGCTATGGATCTCTGCAAGAATGCATTTGTGAGAAACAACTGCAGTCCATCATGCAATTTCATCTCCAATCTCCTGCTTTGTGGTAACAAAACAGCACTGGTTTAGATTTTGTGAGAAATGAGGAAACTATTTCTCTGCTCTTCCTCCATGATCCACAATGAGAATGGCATTGGGGAGAAGATGTTGCTTGCAGAAAAGATGATGATGACAATGGAATTTTTGTCCTGTCTAACAAGAAAAACCACAGCAGCCTCCTTTACTCCGTATGATCTGGGTTTTTTATTATCTTGTTGCTGCAAATGATGAAATTCACTACAGAAAAATATGCACATACATATTGTATATGTGATATATAGAGAGATGCATCATGAACTTTTGAAAACATTTGTGATTGGTGTAGGAGAAGGGTCTGCTTTTTAGATCCTTAAGGGATTAGAGGCTCCTGTCCTGAGGCTGGTGGGCCAAGTGGACAGGCTGAAATTCCCAGAAGGTTTCAAAAGCAGACCGTTCACCTGTGTATAGAAACCAGCGAGATTTTTGAGAAACTTTTGAAAACAAGATGCTTATGAAATTTGTAAGGTCCCATTGAAATCAGAACTTGCACTCTCGAAAATCAGACCTGAAACCATCCTGCATTCTGTTACCAGAACAGTACCTAGACCATAGAACCAGGGGCTTGTTGGGCCTGGATCTTGGCTGCAACCCTTTTCTTTTTTCTTTTGGGTTTGCTAGTTCTGGTTTTCTTAGCAAAACAAATACTCTTTTTACTCTTTTTATTTTCGTGTGGTTTGTATGGAATGCAAGTACTGTTTTGTCTCTAAGGGGCAAATATCTCTTGCACTTCATAATCGCTTGATGATTTTAATTGCAGTACAACATACTACTTTGGTGAGGCAACACAAAAGGACTGGGTCAAATCATGTGAGTATATATTATATACTTGTACACATGAAATTGGGAACTGCAGCAATGTTTGTCCTTGTGCCTTGGCTTCCACCCATTTAGTAGCATAATTGGTAGATACCAAAATGTATCAGCTTGCAAAAGGATGAAGTTTGAACCTTCTTTCGCCGCAATTGGTTTTAGTTCCAGATTTTGGTGTTCTAGAAACTAGGTCTTAAGTCTTAACCAAGATGAGCTGAAGACGTCACATGGCCTTTGAACCTTGACCTTTAACTAGGTCTTAAGTCTTAACCAAGATGAGCTGAAGAAGTCACATGGCCTTTGAACCGTGACCTTTTAGCCATCCTCTCTTGGGTGTGAGTTAGCTAACATATGTAGTAGTTAGGTAGTGAATTACCTACCACAAATGGGCTTTGGATGTCTTTGGAAGAATGTTTGATATTGGGCACTAGAACGTGGTTCAAGCATATGTGAGATGAAGGTTGCTTTCAAGATTTAAAACTCTTACCGAATTGAATTGAATTTCATTGGATTGATCTTTTGTGAACACTTTGTTATGTATGTTTGACAAACTAATTTCAATGGTTGTGAATTGACGGTCCCCACACAACCAAAGCCTAAAATTCTTCTTCTAAATGCAAGCTTTTGTCACCCATGTCGGTAGTCATTTGAATAATAGAATATTTGAGCTCATAGGACAATAATAAAAAGCCACCAATTGGACAACATTGCACACACAAAGAAGTGCACCTAGAAGCTAAAAGAATGAAAGAGTATAAATAATTAAGGGGAGGATATATATGTGATAAAGTGGCAAATTGAAAACGTGCAAAATATAAAATGTCAACTTATGAACAACAAGAATGGAAGCTCCAATAAGGTCGGAAAGCACTTGAAGAAAATTCCTAGCGTATTTTGGGGAGTAACTTATGTTTGTAACCATCACTCTTGGAAAAAAGGAGAGATATTATGGCCATTCCATATGAAGGAGACAAATATTACCTCCTTATAGGAGTATGATCCCTACTACTCTTGAAGAGTAGATGTAATCACCACTCTTGGAAAAAAGGAGGGATATTATGCCCATTCCATATGAAGGAGACAAATATTACCTCCTTATAGGTGTATGATCCCTACTACTCTTCAAGAGTAGATGTAATCACCTTCCCTTCTTTGTACCTCATGATGAGCCCTTGTTTAGGTTTAGGGTGATTTCACTTCCTTTTAGGTCCCACTTAAAAAGTCATAGGAAGAACCTTCCATTCCTATTCCTTGTGTTCTACCCATGTTTAGGTTCATGATAAACCTTCAAGCCTCATATTTTTTGATGGGTAAAGTGCATGGGTGAGAGACATTCTCAAAATGTGTGGCTAGGCTCACCGGCGAGGCTCACCTATCACCTAGTCATATGCCACTTATTTTGAGAATGTCCCAACTTGGGACTTTAACTTACACTTTTAATTCTATGCAATATCATTTCTTGAGAGTAAAAGATTACTTCTATTGAATATACTTTCCTCAAATTATTTGTGAAGGTTCAAACTAATGTTATTTGGTTCTTGATTTTGAAAGGAACCTTTAGTTTTTGGGTTTCAAATTTTCTTGTTGAATATAACTTTTTTTTTACAATTTTGAGAATTTTTTTTGAATTTATAAAACCTTTAGTTCAAAAAACTTCCTAGAAATAATTAAAATAATGGAACTCAATGTTGTTTAAGATCAAAATTTGGTTTCATCTACATTGCACTCCATAAAAAATTGACTAAAACTTAAAAAATGATTTGTAACATTGATTTCGTCCAACTTGTGTACAATGCTCAAAATAAAACATTATACATTAATTGTTATGTA
>Ga0209208_10001017_pt1 | contig 38881 bp, 37 predicted proteins | sample S1TSphfallax_3_FD_187694 | JGI IMG/M metagenome (GOLD analysis project Ga0209208, IMG submission 187694) | Host-associated microbial communities from peat moss isolated from Minnesota, USA - S1T2_Fd - Sphagnum fallax MG (SPAdes) (version 2) | ecosystem: Host-associated > Plants > Peat moss >... | reverse complement strand
ACCATTATACATAACCAGTAATATATGGGTACATCTTAGTATGTACCCATATAATAATGAGTAGAATACATTCAATACACAATTGTGGACCCCTTATGCCTAAAATATGTATAATACATTTGGAATACTCACAGGGCTATGACTCATTTAGTGACATTTGCAACTAATGGTAGGTAGAGGGGTCTTCTTGGATGGAAATTGTATTGAAAACTATCCAAATGAAAGGATGAAAAAATCCATTAGTCGTAAGTTAGTCATAGAGTAGTTGCAAGCGGCTTCAAATGCAAAAAGTAGTTGTAGATATAACCAACAATAGTTGTAAATGTCAAATAGTCGCAACTAGTCGCAAATTGATTGGTTACAAAATCCTAGTTATCTTCTAGTGATTAGATATATCCTTAAGAAGCAAGCATGTAGGAAAAAGTTGTTACATCATGAAAAGGTGGGCTAATCAAATATGTCCAACTTAATGACAAGAAAAGTGGGAGGTGGAAACATCAATGGTGGTGTTAATGGTTGCTCAAGGCAGTTTTGGTGGGCATTTTACTTAAAGGCGAAGGTGGGAAAGGTACATGGATCTTGTGTTGGGGCATGGTAGAAAAGGAAGATGAAAAGGTGGAGGAATGGGTTAACTTAAGGAAAAAGTAAAGGTATGTCCCCTTGAAATGAAAGTAGAAAAAGATAGGAGGAAGCTTAATCTCAAGGATTTGGAAGAATAATGTTGTTAGCAAGGTTGTGAGTAAAGGTAAGATAGAAATGAAAGTTACTAGTAGATAGGGTAGTGTTATATCAAGTAGGGTAGGAGCTTGGTGGAGAGGAGATCCACACTAACAATTAAACAAACATATGTAAAAATTTCTTTTCTTTTTTATGTGTGAAGTTCTGTTTTGAAGACCTTTGTCTCCAATTGTTGCAAGTTGTGTGTGCATGGTCTTGGTTATGAATTGATGGTTTTAGAGTTGTGGTTAGTTAGAACAAAAGCAAGAGGATAATGTGGGAGTAGGAACGGTAGTTGTTGTTTGGCTTAGACAGGGCAAGAGAAAAATAATGATGCTTAGAAAGAAGTATAGAAAAGAAGAAAAGTCCAAATCCTAACTAATTGCGATTCATTGGGTTAGGGTTCGAGTTAATATAATAAGAGTAAGAAGGTAGTGTTGTGAATAAGAAGTGTAGTTGTTGTTTAGATCAAACAAGGGAGGGGCATGGTAATCATGTTTAAAAATAAAAGAAGAGTGCAAGTCCTAGCTAGCTATGATTCATTAGGGTTAGGGTTAGGGTTAGGGTTAGGTTTAGTACAAGAAGGGTAAAAGGTTAGGCCGTGAATAGAAGGGGGGATTATTGTCTAGATTGAACAAGGTAGGAGAAGGATAATTATATCTAAAAAAAAAGTGCGGGAGAAGGAACTTAATTCATATTGTGACACCCCTTTAGATGTCCTCCAAGGGGCAAGAGGGAGTGGCCCAAATTAAAGTTGTTAAGGCCAGACTAATTTAACACTTAACAATAACTAGGTATAGTACATGGTGGATGTTCTTTTTGAAGAAGATAAGACCTTTGGAGATTTTGGTGAACAAGAATAATAGAAAAAAACAAAGACAAAAGAGGTTGAAGTGTTGAGGACTCTTGAAGGAAGACATGCACTTAAAAAAAAACTACCTCAATATTATGATAAACAATAACAATTAGAGTTAGTGTTGGCAACATAAGAGATGTTTCAAAATGATGATCCATACACATATGGCACAATATTTGAAGGAGAAAGGAAGGCCACGTCTAATATGCAAGAAAATGACATCTAGAAGGATGCAATATGCATGGAGTTATTGAATGAAAGAGTGTTGGCAATGTTAAATGGTGAAAAAAAATTAGGAATGTGAGGTCAAAAGATGAAAAACTAAAAAACATATCTATTTGTGAACTTTTTTATAAGGTGGCTATGGACATTATAGGGCACTTCTTGAAACACAAGGAGGAAACAAATATATACTAATGGTTATAGACCATTACTTCACATGGAATGAAACCAAAGTTGTCCCAAACCATGGGGCAAAGACTGTAGCCATGTTTTTTGAAGATGAATCATTTGCAAATATGGCATTCCCAAATTCATATTCATTGGCAACAGAGGATAATGTTTAGTTGAGTTTGATGCAATGTGTAAGAACTATAGTATTACACATTTGTTTACGATGCCATGGTGACCATAATGCAATGGAATGATGAAATGGTTAATAAAAACAATCAAACATGGGATTATAATTTTATTTGCTACACTTGAACATTTGGATTCTTGGGATGAACAAATGGCTAAGGTTATGTTTGGATACTGATGTGGCATCCAAGCCAACATCAAATTCTTTCCTTTTGTGATATTAATTGGGTGTACATTACGCCTTCAAGTTGACAACTATTTACATGCTTTGATTATTACGATGGATGATGTTGTTGATACAACAACTAATGTAAAACATTTCATCAAAAAGATGAAACTGGTAGTGAGTATCCATGAGGATGTGTTGTTTAAGGTGGAACAAGCACAAAAGAAATAGAAAAGAGCTTATGTCATAAGAAATAGAAAGTAAACATTTGAAGGATTTGTTTTTGGACATACAATGGTCAAAATGAAGAAGTTAGGGAAGAAAAAAGCTTTAACATCAAGTTGGGAAGGTCCTTACCAATTTGTTGGGTATGTAGATGGGAATGGTGACATTGATTTTGATGAGGGCAATAGATTATGCATCATTCAAGATGTTGATGAACATCAATGGGAACAATCATTTAGGGATTCACATATTTATCGTGTCCTATACGACTGAAAGAAATTAAGGGACCCAACTTTTGTATAAAAAAAAGGTTACATATGTGACCTAAAAGGAAGTGAACTAGATAATGTCATAGTGTGAACATAACAAGCTTCTAAGTTTTCATTTTTGTGTTAGTTGTTGTCAACATTTTATGTGTTAACGGTAAAAAATGTTCTATTGTTGTTTGTTTTTTAGGATAACCATAACAATAACAACTTCAAGAAAACATGCGAGGAAGGGTAGGAGGATTTGTTTGTTTGTGCCTTATGCAAATATTATCAATGTAAAGCTACACGTGGTTGAGGAGGGAGTGGCATTGAATGAAGTTTGGAGACTTGAGTGGTGCAAGGCAAGATAAAAAAGATGATTATGAAGCAATGCGACAACTAAGTTTTTCTTACATAATTGATCCTAGGAGATAACTAGTTTCTTGTCTTGGTTTGTAGTTGTTGTAATTGTTTTTGTTGCGCCAATGATTGCTTTGTGGCAAACAATGTGTTGTAGATCGCAATGTGTTTTATAAGGGGTTGATGTTGAGGTGTGATGACAAATTGAAGAAGTCCAAGCTATAGTTAGATGGGCATTTAAAGTTGATGTACTTCTACATAAGTACAAAATATTTTGTTGAGCTCTCTTTGATCCATGTCATGGATCAGGTGTTTAAGTGATCGTTAAAAACCTTAATTAAGGTATCCTTGGGTTGGGTAGAATGGGAGAAATGAGAAATGAATTTGGGGGGGTTCATAGAAATGCATTTACATCTTGAGTTTGCACCAAGTTCCGCCATACCTAAATGATTATAGTTAGATGAACTTGGTGAATGTCATTAATATTCATGTTCAAACATAAAAGTTTAGGGATTTCAATGTGAAGTCTTTTAGTTGGGGAGTTCAATGTTTCTTTGCATCATTGCATAATTTGGGGATGGGTTAATAATTCAATTGGATTGAATGAACATTAAGGGTTCTGACCTTAAGTTATACCTCCTTAGATTTGGACATTTGAATGTTTATAGATGATCTTGTTGGTGAATTATTAGTTAAATTATGTTATAATAAATTAGGAGTAAGCATCAAGTTTATGCCAATTGGAAATTGACAAATCAAATTCTTGAAACTTTATATATCAAATCTGCAATAAGAAATAAAATGTTGGTAATTTTGAATATGTCTCCTCCATGGTGCATATGGTTGGAATCAATAGTATTTACACTTTTGTGAATAATGTTTGTATTATGAATATTATTTGTAATTACATAAGATCTTTCTCACTCTTAAGGAATAAAGATGAGAACCCTATTCCTCACATGATTCATGATTTCCTAATGTTTAGTTGATAATAATGTTTGTCTCATGTTTTAAATGGGTAACACCTAAAGAGGGGCGGGGGGGACATTCCCAAAATAAGGGGTTGGATTTAGCTACTGCTTAAAATGATATAGTAACTATGTCCATCCCCCTACCTTAGAGTATTTGGAAGGTGCTTTATATTTAAGAATATCAAGTTATTGGCCTTCATCTATTGGCAAATTTTCGTCATATATATTTGAAAATTAAATATTTTGGAGGTTTTCAATTTTAAAAATTAATAAAATTTACTCGAATTTAATGTTTGGGTTTTAGTGTGTAACCAAAATTACAAAATGATCATTAAAGATTTGTACTTCATATATGAAAATTTGGTTAAATCTTCTTAAATATGATCCTCAATTTTTTTTACATTTTTAAATTTATGATTGCCACTTTGGTGGCATTATAAAAAAATCCCTTAATGAGACATTAAATAATATTCTCCTAGAAAAGAGGAAGGATTTTAAGCCTACTAGTTAGCCCGAACATTGATCACATGACTTTACACCTATAAGTAAAAATCGTCATACTCCTATCACCTCAAAATCTACCTATGTTTATTCTTATAATAAAATACATCTCATGCTTTTCATATAGGGTTAAGACCCCATGGGTGAGGTGCATTCCCAAAATGCAAGGCAAGTTTCACCTTCTAAGGTTGCCTTATGATAAGGTAGCTCCTTATCCTAGGCCCCTTATTTTGTGAATATATCATCAACTTGGGGCTTTATCCTACACATAATTTAAGTAAAAAAACAAACATTCATTCTTCCCATATGAAAGAATTATCAAAACTTATTAGCCTACATCAAGTATTGTTGTTGACAAAATTTTGTTAAACATTTGATTTGGAATTGGAAGAAGGTGTTGGCTAGGTAGGTTAGGATTGGCTTGGCTTGGCTTGGTTGGGAATTGGTAAGTTATTACTTGGGTTGGGTAGAATTAGGTTGGGTTGGGTTGGGTTGGGTTGGGTTGGGTTGGAGTGGATTGGGTTGGAGTGGACTATAAAATTTTGGGGTCCAATGGCCATTCAAACGAAATGTGGATCCACCAATGATAGAGTCTAAACCAGATGACAAAACCAGATGCCATCATTTGGTCCCTCTTTTCTTTGAGACTTGTTTGTACCTAAAACCTCTGTGCATTTTTTTTAGGGTTTCATTTCGCTTCGCCGATTCCTTCACGCGCTTGCGTTGTTGAGGTACCCTGCGTCTCTTTCCCTCAATTTTGAACGCGCTCTTCGCCAGTGAAAATGCTACTCCTACAATTGCACGCCCTCTGCATGTTCGTGGCTTCAGATTGCGCCAACAAACGCGTGGATTTTCTGTAGTCTCTAGCTCTGCAATTGTTTCTTGTCCAAGTTTGTGGCTCCGATTTTTGTAGTGCGGTGTGGGGTGGGAGCTTCTGCTTAGGGTTGGAGGAAGCTATTGTGGCGAGGAGTTACCGCTCGTCTTTAGTCCTTTTTTGGGGGGGGGAAAGAATCTATGCGTGGAATTACAGGGCAATTTGTTGACAAGGCGAAGTTGGAGTTGGCGTTTGTTTAGGTGTATAAGGTGGCTGGAGAGGTTCAGTGATTGGAAAGTTGAGGAACTGAAGAGACGACGTTGGGGAGTTGAGAATCGAAGAGTCAGATATATCTATCTATCTATCTATGGCTTCGGTTTGGAAGAATCGAGGGTCTATAGATCTTGTAACAGCGAAACCCTCTACTTCATCGACTGAGATTATTCCTGATGACGATTCTTGCGACATTTGCTGTGGAGAGGATGGGGCATGTGACGTCTATTTCAGCCCGTGTGGCCACAGGGCCTGCGCCTCTTGTGTGCAAAGGATGCGTATCGCAAACATTTACAAGGTCATTTCAAACCCCTGTGTGTGCTTTAGACGTGAGTGAGGAGTGAAGCTAGGGTTAGGGTTTTGAACGTGTGTCAGTTATCTTTAGTATCTCTTCCTCAAATAAATAACAACGATTATATGCACTGTGGTCTCCATCTGCAACATTCCACAACTAATGAACTCGGAGATGCGGGAAGCAATCAGTCCAAATGTGACCCTGGAGCATTTTCTGTAGTTTCAGTCCTTTGTTTTCTCTAATTTTTGACGCCTTTCCCAGTCTTCAGCTTCTTGCTCAATCTTGAACTGTGGCCACACCTCCACCTGGTCACTCTGGTAGTACATCGTCAATTACCTCGTCATGGAGGATAAGATCTTTTTGTCCATGGCAGATATAGAGGTTGGAAACAGGTGGTAAATATGTTGTTAATGTTTGTTAGGGTTTGGTTTTGAATCTCCAAATGGCCAGACATCTGCTTGATGGGGGGATGGGTTTTTGAGCCAGAACAAAACCATGGCAGATTGCCAAAGTCCACAGAAGTTGCCTGGAGACTCTCTGTAAAATTTGTTTTTAGCCACATGTTTCTAGTTTCTACATGACACAATAAATGGGAAAGAAGAATTAGTAAATTGAAGTGTTTTTGCAAGTGGTTAGTGACATTCTATTTGTGTGTTTTCCTTATTCGTTTATTTTGTTAAATTCTATCTAGTCATTTTGTCTGAGGGGTCATTTGCAAGTTCTTCTAAAAGGATAGTGAATGTCTGAAGTTAAAAGCCAAGTCTTCAACATTCTGTGAATGCTGACAACTTTTTACAATATGCAAACCGCTTTGACCGGTTGTTGATAAATTTGTCAAATTGCAGATGTAGCAAATTAGTCAAATCTGGCTGATGTCTGCCAGAGGTAAAGGTGGTTCTAAAGTGATTCTGTGTCTTGGACATTGTAGGCCGATAAAGGAGTGAGGTGCCCATTCTGCCGGCAAGTAATTGAGCTCTATCTTAACTCCCCTCCACCCTCTCCATCTGCTGACTCCCAACTCCCACGGGAAGCAGCCTCCTTCACTCTCCTCCTAAGTGGTTTGGATACTGGGCCAAGGGCGGTGACAGAAATCAAGAAGCCCTATGGCCGAGGTGGAATAATCTCTATTGGTGGTGGCAATGACTACATTCCACCCAAAGGAGTAACAGGGAGTGATGGTGGTGGTTTGCGGTCAAGCACTCGAATGGATGAGCTGCTTCCGGGTTATATTGTCCCTCCTCTAAAAGACACAGATGACATTGTCAGCATGGCTATGGATCGCACGGTATGCTAAAAGCAGACACAGTCTAAATAGTCTTGTTGCCAGATTATTGGCATGGCAATTTGCTTTTAAATGCATGATCAAATAGCATAAGCTGCAAGCTAACCTCAGTTGTAATCCACATGGGCTCCATCAGAAGGACAGGCACAAGCTTGAAATTTGTAGTCGATTCTGTTTGCAGGGTGCAAGGCATTTGGACTTTATGTTACGGGAGGGGTATGTAAAGCGGCATAAGGTGGCAAAGCTTTGTCGAGAAATGCTCACCCCCTATGCTGCTAAGTTGGCTGTTCATGGTGAGCATTTTTGCCTGTGCTGTGTTGGTAGCTGTATTGGAAATGCAATCTTTTGTGTTTTATTGTTTTTGTTGTTGTTTTATGTTGGGGTTTCATCTCCTCTCATGTATGTGGTTTTTTGTCAACTGCAACTTCCTTGGTTGTCTCTAAGAAGCATGGCTTAAAGGGTGTATTTACTTACCAGTCAGCATTCTTGTAGGGTTCCTCTTTGGATGTAGTGGAGTTGTTCCCTCATTTGGTGTTAGTTGTTCTGTTTGTTCCATCTCAGTCAGGCATATTGCAAAAAGGTTGCATTTGAATGAGACCTGCAAGATTTTTCAGGTAGATGGTGTTTCTTCTGCAAGCTAGAAGTGATTGGTATGAAATGAAAGTTCCGCAGGCTGGTTCTGCATTGTGAGGACCTCTGTTCATGTTTGTTGACAGCTTCTGGAAATTATGTGCTGCAACGAATGCTGGAGTATGCTTCTACTCACAGAGGAGAGGGAAGCAATGCTGAATGCTTCTTCACTGCCATAGTTCGGTCCTTTTGTCAGGAGAAAGGCCTTGTCACAGCTGCACAAGATCACCGTGGCACTTTTTCTGTCCAAAAAATGGTCACCATCACTATCCACTCCTGCACATTTGAGAATCTGTATCTGTGCTTCAACACTTCAGCTTGGGTTTTCTCATTCAGACAATTGATCACCCATGTTGTTCTTCCTTATCCTCACTGACAGCTTTTGTTTCTGGTTAGGCTAAAACTTTTAGTTTAGTATTGCTGGTTAGATTGGGTTCTAACTTCAGATTAGAAAGAACAATTGGTTAATCACAGTAACATTGTTCCCTGAATATATATGCATATCCAAGGCTTCATGGTGACCCTTTGAGAATTGTTAATTGAGAAGGGTGATTTTGTGTACAGCTGGTGTCATTGAAGGGAGCAGAGGAGGCAACCCTTGTGGCTGAGTGCATACAAGGCTCAGTGGTAAGTGACTCTCTGGAGGAGTGCTTTCCTTGTTCTAGTTAATCTTGAATGGAATGTGGGCACAGAAGACCTCCTTCCTTTGAAGCTTGCCTGACTTTTGTTCAAGTTAATGTGTTACACGTTGACCTCACTAGAAAGTTGTCTGTGTAACTGCACACCAACTGGCCATCAAGCAGTCTTTGGTTCCCCAGTGTATGCTTCATTAACCCCTTCGGAAGGTGGTAGTCACCAGTATTATGATTTCCTTTTTTGGTGAACTCATGAACAAACTCATGGGTAAGGTCATTTGAATTTGTGGACTTGAATTAGGATATTCCTTTGGGCCCATTATGGCTTATGTTGTCCTTCTGGTTTCTTAGCAACCACCTTGCTATTGACACTCACAGGAGAATGTCAATTGATGCCTGCAGGTGACACTGGTGCTGGACCAGTATGGAGTTTATGTCTTGGAGCGGCTGGTGTGTCTTGATTCCTTAGTAGTGCACAATAGCATCTTTTCACAAGAGACTATTTGATCTTTTTGAACCATTGTGTGGCTCCATACACTATCTTAATTTTCTTTTCAGGTGTCTTCTTGTTCTTCTCTCTTCTGCGGTGCATCAACCTGGAGTGTGGTGGTGGCGACAGGTGGAGGCACTGATTACATCAATGAATGCGGCCCAAGGCAAGAAACCAAGAGTACCACCAAAAGTTGCATTCAAAATACTGGCCCAGATCTGTAAGGAGATACAAGCTGATACCAAGGCTTTGTCAAGTGTTGCCAAGCACCAAGTCAACATTGACGCGACAATTAGTCTGTGTGGAGTTAAGCAGTTTAACTTTTCACCTCTTTCTTGCTATTTGTGTGATGGTTGATTATCATTTCTTTAACCTTGTTTTTGATTGATAGGTTGCAGTTTCTGGTTCTTTCTTGGGTTTCTTCAATTGCCTCCTCCATTTCTATTGTTTCCTTTCTTTTCTCCTGGTTCATTCTTTTACTTCTTTTTCTGGTATTCACTTTTTCTCTGTGTTTGCTCCTCCTTCATGTCAGTTCTGCTTTCCTCTTGTCAAAGGGGGGTTTTTCAAAGGCCATTTTGTTCTGAAAAGTTCATCATCTTGTCCCGTTTCTTTCTCTTCTTCCTCTTTTCTTGTTGTTTTCCTGCTTCCTTCTCTGCTCCTTTTTCTTCTTGGTTTCTTTGGTCTTCTCCTTCTCTTTTAGCTTCTGTTTAAATAGCCAGCATCTTGGCTGAGTTCTCCTATTACTGCTGGTCAGGTGACAATCAGTCAGTACATTGTTAGTTGGCAAGATTGACCTCCACCCACTGCTGGGAGCTGATGAAATCAGTGGGGATATTATGATATTTGGTCAATACCATACATCTATGCTGTCTCTGGACATGTGTGTAACTGTCGCTGTTGTTCAGACTGCTTCTTGGTTCTGGTTTTTGTTTTTTCTTTGTTCTGATTTTCGTTGTTCTTTCTGGTTGAGTTTGCACTTTTTCCTGTTTGCTCATATGTTGTTAGATGTGAAATCTCTATGATTGGGTCATATCAGTTTGACACAGATCATATATATGGAGAAGTTCTCAGTACTTAAAGAAGATATTTGCTTGTGGGAAATGCATTCCTAGTTATTATTGATTGTATGCAGAGTACTAAAGACTTTGATTTTCTGTTAAAATGATGTAGACTCAAGCCATGAACATGACATCTGGAACATATGTCCTTGCCCGTCAAATTGTATCTCTGGTTTTTGGAGTGATAATTTGATTGTCTACCAGTTTTAGTTGCTTGGACAGAAGTGGAGTAGGCATGGAAGATACTAACTTTGATGACTAAAGAGGTAACAGGTGAGTGGGATAATGCTGGTGGAGTGTATAAGGTGGGCGCTTCCGCAAGAGGAGGCAATGGCAGCAGCTATGGCCCTGGCCCATATGTCTAATGAACTTGCAGGCTCCAAACTGGCCAACCGAACACTACAGGGTGTTCTCAGGTTGGGCCTCACTCTACTATTGTTATGTCTCTACTGTAAACAGTCCTGGATTTGAAGGTGCCCACATGTGGGTGATCACAATGACGGCATCTAGTTCTAGTCACCACCAATTTGTGGAGAGGTACTTTCTGAAAGCAAAATGTATAATCCTGTTGGGGGTGGGGCTTTTCTTTTGCAGTCTGGAGGTAAAGGATGTGGCAGAACAGTTAATCAAGGGACTACAAGGGCGATATGTGGAATTGGCGACTGATACTGTGAACTTTGGTTTTAAGCTAGTGCGCGCCTGTCTTGCAAGCCCTTGTGGTAATATTGCCTTGCTAGTATGATGTGTGTGTCTCTTCTATGCCTTAGCTTCATCCTTTCTCCCACTTCAATGATGTCTTTTTTCTTTTTAGTATCTCTGATGTGCTCTTGCTTTGCATCAGCAGAACATTATTCTTCCCTTATTTCTTTCTCTGTTGCTTTGTCATTTGATTACCTCTGCAGAGTACATCACCACTGTCATTTTATGTTCAAAGTGATGTTGCAGAGATTTCTCTGCAAACCTGTAGATAAGTATATCACCAGCAGTCTTAGGCCATGTACAATCATTCTCACGAAATTTGTCTGCATGGGATTCTGGTGGGAATGAGCAGTGGGAGAAAGTACAAGACTGCTTATAGTGGATGAGCTCCTTTATGCAGTTCTTCATCCTGCAGGACACATTTCCTTGCTAGATATTTCTTCTGGCTGCGATGCTCTTGCCTTTGGGCTCTGCCTTCTTACCCAAAGGTGTATTCTCCCCCCCTTTTCTCTCTCAAGAATGGTGGTGACAGGAGATATCGCTTGCTGTGCATCCTTACGGCTGCCATCTGAGCTCACCCTGTGAATTTGTTTTATCCACTTGATAAATCTCCCCAACTTTCAGGGGATGTCTCTAGAATGTATCTGCATGTATCTATTCATCATAACTAGCGTCACTGTGCCTTCAGTTGTTCTTACCATTGTTAAAGGGTGCCATATAGACATTAGATAGCTTTACTTTCTCATGCTCTCTCTATATTGCAGTCTTAGAGTGTTGCTGCCTGCCTGTTCCTTGACTTGTGTCCCTTCCAGTGGATTTGAACCATTTTGCTGAAGTGAACTCAGCTCACAGTGGAAAGACCTTTTTGGCCATCTGCTTGGGTTGTGGACAATGAGAATATATCAGATACCTTCATGCTGATGGCATTCATTGTAACAGCGCAGAGATTTTGTGATTATTCATGCAAGCTAGGTGATGTGTACCAAAGATGGGACTTCTGGGGAATGATTTCAGGGTGCTGGACGAGCGGCTGGATACACTGGTGATGGTACTGGAGCGTGATAAGTTCCTGCACTTTCGAGATGGCATGGAAAACTTGCGGAAGCTCTTCTTTGTTGGGCCACCACTTCCATCTTCCTCTCAAGGAAATTCTGAAACCCGATCTTCTACTCTTGCCTCTGTGATGCGTGCCCGTTCTCATGACCCCTCCAGTGTGGAGATGGCCTTGGATCCATCCTTCGGATCACGGAAAGGGGTTTCAGACCCTTGGTCTGAGGAAAGCCCTTCAGGAAGCACTTTCCGACTGGAGAAACCATCAACCCAAGCAGCTTCACTCCCTCTGTCTCAACCCACCCTACCTCGTCTGCATGTATCTCCTTTGGAACTGCCATCAGCTGCAAATTTGGCAGGTCAATCTGAGCGCCATTCTACTCACACAAATGCCACATCCAGTGGGGGTAGTACAGACCATTCTGGATCATCTGTTGGAGTGGGAGTGTACACCCCTCCACACTTGAGAGGGATTTCATCCCCCTCTTTCCTGCCCTCAAATTATTCTTCCACAAGTGTATCATCACTCTCTATGCAGCTTGGAGGGATTTCAGTGTCCTCAGAGCCCATTCCTTCCCAGCCTATTTCTGGTCGAATTGCCTCAAAGCCTGGGTCTTATGCTCCACCACACATTAACCCGACATTGTCTGCTGTGTCAGCCCCAGCTGGTTTCAGTGACCCCAGGTTTGGCACGGGTGCATCTAGTAGTGGAAGCTTTGAAAATGAGCATGGAAATGGAGACTTTCAGCAGATTTCTTCTGGAGACGGAGGTCAAAGTTCTGTGCCATTACCAACTGCAGAGCTTTCAAGGGGGGGCTCATTTTCAACACAAGAAAAAATGGATGTAAAAATGTCAAAGTTTCAGGAGGGACAAGAGGTAGGAAAAGCAACTGGGGGCCATCGACAGTCTGGTGTATGTGCTGTTTGTAACCAAGATGCAGCAAACACGGTGAGTTCTCAACTCTTGTGTCTTAACTTCTTATTCAGTCTCAACTTGATTTTGTCAGGCATCCATTAACGTATGAGCAAGTACCCTGAAAATGGTATGTTGTAATAATAGTGTTTTCCTTATTGCAGGTGCTACTGGATTGCTCACATATGTGCTGCTGTACTACATGCTCTCGCAGCATCAGTGTTTGTCCAATCTGCAGCAACCATGTAACAGGAGTAATTGACATTCAGCCTGTAGGCCCGCCACCACTCAACATGTTGCCATCTCCCCGGGCAATGTCAACTTCCCCTTCTCTCGATCTGTGGGACATGCCTAGGTTGTCAAATTCCAATCGCTCAGTTGACAGCTCCAGCTTTTTAGCCCAAAGCAAAGAAGGTGTCAGTCACCCTTCTTTGGGATTGAGTCAATTTCAAGGGTCTCTATCAGGCATTGATACTAATCCTAACATTATGGGATCATACACAACTACAGTTGGAGGAAGGGCAAATTCTCCCTTTGAGCGTTTGTCTTTAGAGGAGCAATACCCTGCCAGTGTGGGAACCTCACGTGCAGGAGCTGCAACAGCCAGTAGCATCCCATTAACTCATACAACAACCCTGCATGTAACTGGCTCTCAGGCAATCAGCTCTCTCCAACAGGGATCTTACAGAATTGGCTCTCGTGGAATGAGCTCCCAGATAACCGAACCTTATGGAACTGGGTCTGTTGCAGTGGGCTCTACCAGTACAACGCCATCAATGTCATCAAGTGCTATGTTGCCCCATTACCTTCCCTCAGATTTCTATTTACCTGGGAAGTACTCTGGTACAACAGGATATAGCATAGCACCTGTTATTTCTTCAGTGGGTTCTTCAGTTCCACCAACTGTTGCTCATAAGATGGTGTCATTGAGTCCTAGTCCAAGTTTCCCACCACAGCAACAAGTTAGTGTATCTCATTTTCTGCCACCACATCGACCTCCAGCGCCATATCGCCCTCCTGGATTATACCGACCCCCTGACCTATTTTCTCAGAAGGGGTCCCCTGCAGTAGTCTCACAGGCTGACATTATGGCCATGCAGTCTATTCAGGCTGGAAACATTGCACGAGTTGTCCCATCACAATGGAGGACTTATTAGATAGTTGGGCTTCTAGACAGTCATCTTATGACCTGATAGAAAGAAGTTGTTTTTTGCTTCTTCATTTTTGTTCTGGATCTGGGCAGTGAGTCTTTGCCAAAGAGCTGAAGACACCAGGTAAGGGATTTGTTTTCCACCAATGCTATCCTGGAACCCAACCAAAACCCCAAGCCCAATGCTCCTAGTCTCTGAAGACTTGTATTCTTAGAACGAAGAGTGGATGATGTTCAGTTGTGTTATAAACAGGGCCATTTGTTCCATTTTGAAAGCTGGAGGGTTGAGAATCTCTGTGGACAGGTTCATGTAGTTTTCATGAAGCAAAACCAGGTTACCAACAACCAATCCATGTCTTTCTGCTGTATGTTCTTGTCTGCACTATGAGTTGTCCTTTGCTTGATATACAATCTTTTATGCCACCATTGCCTTTTTTTTCTTCAAACTGTATCCTGAGATGGCTAAAGGGATCTTCAAAGATCAGAAGCTACCTTATTCTGTTTTTGAATTGCTGAAATTTAAAAGTTCATTACATTGGCCAAGGAATCCTGTTTCCAACTCTTCCTGAATGTTCAGGATCAGCCTTGGGCTATCATCCTTGGGCAAGCCTTCAAATCCAGGAAGAGCTTCAGAAGGATTCTTTGGAGCATTACCACTGTAGAGTGGTAAATGCTCCCGTGTGGGTATTGATTTTTAGGAGAACATAAAGTCTTGGGTATTTTCTCGCTTTGGTTACCCTATTGGGTAAGGCTTCAAATTTTTTTCATAAATATTCTGGAACCTTGAGGTATGGTTTTATTTATCTCTCTCAAATCATGGCAGTTATCAGGTTTAGGGTTGTTGAAGTGAATGCAGTTCTGGGTTTTCTCAATTCATGGCGGTCATCACGTTTAGGGTTGTTGAAGTGAATATAGTTTTGGGTAAAGTTAGGATTTACAGTTGTGATTTCAAAAGCTCTCATGTGATTCAAATTGACGGGGATTCTATCATCTAACTTTCTTACACCACAAATTGTCACAAATCTTTAAAAAAAACATTAAAGTACATATTACATATGTGCATAATGCAAAGTATGTTTATAACCAAAAAATGATATAGAAGCTTTGATTTATAGCTCAAAGTTTTAGCATTCTATGATCATCCCTAAACTTTAATAGTACCCATCTAAAACATTGAGACATAGGAAAAAACCCTAAACTCTAATAGTACTCATCTAAAACATTGAAACCTAGCGAAGTTTTCAAAGGTTTCCTCCATTGAAAAGAATGTTTGATGTTTTACCTTAGTTTTACCATGATCAACAATTCACAACATAAGAATCTACATCAAGTTGTTAATATTTAAATCCCGTGAGATTAAATTTTTGATACCTAAATACAAAACCGCCAATTTTAATGCTTGGGTCTAGTAAAGATCTCTTTTTAATAAATCTTGTGGCAAGATGTGCAAATCTTCTTGTTCTTCAACAACCATGGCCAGAATTGAATGCCGTGATCATAAATGTGAGAAATATTAAAGTCATTGGTAAAATCACAAACTTTACAAACATTGGGCAACAAAACCCTTAGTTTGGTCAAAAGTATGAGTCATGTCAAAAATTGAAGCCAAAAAAAAAATACACATGCACAAAAATAGGTCTTGAAATTCACCTATTTTAGTGCTAAAACGAGTTTCATGCTTTGTTTTTTATTTCATGCTTATCTCGATGGAGTGCACCTACACTATGTTTTCATTGTTGTTTCATGATTGTGTTTTTTTATGTTTTTTTGATCGTAGGGTTCAAATCTTATTAACCTCACCCACAATATCGATTTTTTTCCCCCTAAAGTCCATCCACTTTGTGGATACCCTTTGTTTAGGTATGAACTAAAATGAAAAGTGAAATTAAGGTTTGAAGAGTAGGTGACTTTATGGATAACTATATTACTTGGACACTTCACAAATTGTGTTTTTATGTTGAAACACATTTTGAGCACTCAACCAAAATGAGTTGCCATTCACAACTTACAAAAAGTGATACATGACACAATGCAAACAAATAGTGTAATATCAAAATAAGAAGGGTCTAAAGATGCTTTAAAAATATGGCATATAATAGTTGCAAAACACATGAACCACTTGCAAAAAAATTCCGATATCTTGTAATTTGCTTGAACATCTAGAAATGTTACAACAAGAAAGAAGGAAATTGAAAGAACGTAGGTTCTATTTTAATTTCCAAGGATCCATGACAACTATTTTAGTGTTATATTTAAAGCCCAACATTGCAAATCATAAGGTTAACTACCATCAATAAGGAAACGCACATCAATGAAAATTGGAGAATCTAAAGGGAATGAAGTTGAAAGGCACTTAACCCCATTGCTTTTGTTCAATTTAGAATGGAGGATGCTTGTTTTGATTTTTTTTTAACTAAAAAAATTGGTGAGTTTCCTTGTGTATGTGTGTAGCAATATTCCTATTGGGATTGCTTGGCTTAATTAAATAAGTATGTATAGTTTATGTTTCAAAGCAAGTGTTTGAGTTTTATTAAACAAATTTCAAACTAAAACTATTGAAGGTTAATAACTTTACAATTGAACTGGAGGTTAAGATTTTGCACTCTATCAAAATTAGATGACCTTAGTGTTGACAAAACATTCTCAAAAAAATTATAACCAAAGTTGGGCATTTGGAGATATGAATTGGTACATGATGAAAACATTGCAATAATTCATTTACATTGATTTCTTTAAGAAAAGTCAACCAAAAAAATTGTAAACTTCTTAACATATTAAGAGATTTAAAAAAAAAGAAACTTCAACATTAGATTTTTGAGTTCACCACGTCCTATGTCCTTATAACATTTCATAATGATTTTTTTTGGTTTGATTTCAACTTTAAAAGTACCTTTTAAATATCTATAAAAGTATGTCACATTTTAAGGGTTTTGGATCTTCTATGAACAATAGAATTTTTTTTATGAGAATTAGAAATTCAACACTATAATTCAATCAACTCCTTATTTCCAAAAAAAAAATCTAGGTATTTCACGCCTATTTTCAAATGCGCACACAATTATATACTTTCAAATTTTGGAAATTGATACCTATGATTGTTTTAAATGAATGTACTAGGAATAATTTATATTTTTGATTCAATGAATTGAATTTTGGTGCAAATTAATTAAAGACATTAATTTGCACATTATAACATTCATTTTTTTGTGTGAAGTTATAATACTTTCACTTGCCATTCATATCAAAACTCTCAAAAGGAAATAAGAATAGATGGGTCGTGGTATGTGAAGGGTCTTCAAAATTAAAACCCCATCATAATATGCATATTCACCATTTATTTAATTGCAAAACAAATAGCAAAGATAACAAGTTTTAGATTTTGATACCACCTTAAGAACAATTCTAGCAGCAAGAGCAAAAATGAATGCTACCACTATAGTTGCATGCCTAATCAACTAGGTCTTCAAACATATTAGCATCCAAAACACCAAAATTAAATAATTTCTTGTCAAATGAAGGAAAGGTAGACATGGGATATCATCCATAGTCCATGCAAAAAGGATGTATGGGGAACAAGGCTATTGCCCATTTAATGTAGCATGGTTGTACGAGGTGGGCATCTTTTGCACACGATACCAAGTGGCTATGGCAAATATATTTTATGACACTAGTTTCCATATCAACATTGACATTTTCCATACTTGCCAATCTTGTAACATATCATGATCACATGCCTAAACGAAATTATATATTATTTGGAACAATCATTTGAAGATTTGAGATGGAAAAAGTGCCAAAGAGTTTCACCTTCCCAAAGCACAATTTGGATGATCAAATTATGTTTGAATTGAAAGAGATGAATATGTCTTAAATTTTTTTTTGATGAAAGTTGTACCAAAAAGTATTCACATGCCCAAAATAAATATATTTCAAAGGACTATGACACTAAAACTTTTGTGACAATAAATGTTGGGATTGTGGTGCCAATTGTAATTGTGATGTCCTTGAAAACATAAAGAATAACAAGATTCATTGTATGTTAAATATTTTGAAGTCATGTGATTGGTGTGATGTTAAAATGTTCAAAACTTAATTTGTGTGAGTTTTACTTGAGGGCGATGTGGGGTTACTAATAACGTCTTGAAGTTATTTGGTAAAGTCTAGATAACATACACCATGGGGAATGTAACCTTGGGATTCATACTAATGGCCACATGTCTAAGTAAAGAAAATTTTAATAATAATGATTCATTAGAGCCAAGTTAGGTATGGTAGCTTTAGGTTTCATAAGTCATCCTTTTGGATGCTAGTTACAAGTTGAAATTTGTATAGTTGATTCCCAAGTCAAAAGGAATGGAAAAGTGTATTTTCATATCTATTATGGATCTTTTTGCAATTGGCTTAAATGGCATCATCTTCAAAGCTTTAAGGAATACAACTTTTCAAAGCTCTTATAAGCCCAAGTGTGAACTCAAATGCCATTAGCTTCAAGTGTTTAAGGTTTGGGATCTTCAAAGCTTCAAGGGATACAACTTTTCAAAGCTTTTATAGGGCCCAAATGTGAACTCAAATGTCATTAGCCCCAAGTGTTTAAGGTTTGGGATGTGAAAGGACAAATAGAAAGGTTAGTAATGGAGATAGAATTGTCAATAAAATATTTTTCGTCTTTTCCCCTAAGAAAAAACAAACGCATTTCTTCATATGACATGAAGATTCATTGATTGCTTGAGATAGTTAAATGGGATGATGGCCAATGGGAGATTCCCATGCATTTGCCCATGGCATGAAAAGGCAAATGCATTTTTTCATGTGACATGAAAAGGTATTGAATTGGTTGAGAAAAATCATTTTAAAATAAAAAACTATTGTTCAATTGGTAAATTTTTTGGGAAAAACCCATCTTACACCTCATTGATAGTTTTCCAACAATACCAAAAACATTGTGAAAGGTCCACAAGGTGACAAACAAATAAACAAAACAAAAATAAATAAATTATATATATATGTCTTTTCAAAGGTTTTTTTTGTCAACACCATAGTCATGAACATATTTTCATTTGAATGGAACTTAATTTGCACAAAATCAATTCAATTTTTCCATTAGTTGATTGTTGCTAGGAGTGTATAACAACATGGAGCCCAAGTGTAAATCACAGAAATAGATTGCTTGATTGGTTCAAAGAATGTGCAAGTTGTATTCATGTTTAATTTAATGACATGATTGTTTACACCAACTTCATTCAACCTTGGCGCCTTGCCTCAAGTTTCTCAATGTGAGTGGATACAATGTAATGAAAGTTTATTGGATAACAAAAGTATGATTAGTGGATCTAAGCCATGAAAGTTTTACTATGTGAGTATTTATATAGTTTTGCAACAGATTTTGCAAAGCTATCCAAAATGTGGGCAAATGTGCATCAAATGAATAGTGCAATTGTAGACAATACATGGAATTCCACTTTGGCTTGACACAAGTTCCTATTGTTGAACAGTCTTCAATTGATATTGACCACAATGTTGAACAATGACCAAAAGCACACCAATAGCCTCAACTTTAAAGCATTGGCATTGACTAACTTGAGTTTAGTGATGTTTCAAGAGGGCAATTGGCTTGAATCATTTTCGCAAAACAAGTATTTCATAAAATACATGGTGGTAGTCATCATTTTGTGTGTACTATGAATAGGACAAGGAAGTTGATTTCAAACAAATCAATACTCAAGTAGGTTGTTGGGATATTATGGAGGCTTTCTCAAGCAAACAAATACACATCATTTAGTAGGGAGCTTTGATGATTTATGCAAATGTAGGAGGGAATTCTAATCATTATTGATGGGGAAGTTGGCCATCTCAAGATGATAGATAGATTGTGCACAAATTTGTTCACAAAACATTACAAATCTATGAGTGACTACATGAGCATTGAAGAATTTTATGTTTTGAAAGTTTTTCTATTAATTGATAGATGACATGCCATGAATTCACATTAATGTTTGGCAAATTTTCTTCAAAATATGAACTTGCATCCACTTTTGATCATGATCTAGAAATCACTGATTATGCATGGTTATGGAAAATTGTTGTATGCAGTTTCTTGCAACATGAATTACAATTGGAATTGTTGTTCATGAAATCAATAACAACCACCACAAATATATATTTCCATTTTGTGCAAGGTTCACAAGTTCATGATGAGAATAAGTCAAGGACCAAAAAGATCAAAATCCTTACCTCCTCTTCCAATGTCTCCTTGTGAATTGAACCTACACCACACCATATCAAACATCATAACAACTAGTGTGGCTTGTGCTATTGGCCCAAGTGTGATGTTTCCCAACTATTTGAATTTGAGTTTTGAAATTTTATTGAATTTCCAATGACAAAACTTATTCAAAAATCAATATCTCATGCACCTTAGCTCCATTCTATTGCAAACAACTTCTCTTTGAAGAATGCATAGTAAATTAGTAGTCTTTTCCTATTTCTCAATCTCCTATTGCATCAATCCTTTAGCTATTTCTTGGATGCCAATTCATTGTTTGCAACAGCAGTCAACACCAAAGTAAGATTGTGTCTCTGGCAACAGTACCTGGTGGTCCCATGAACAAATGACATTTGTGTTCTTGGCTGCTGATACAGACCTGAAGGGCACACACACGGCATGAACATCGATAGCGTTTAGATTCAATCTCACAGCTTCATGAACTTTGTTGACAGTTCAGTTCATGTATTTCAAGCAGGAGCAGAAACCACATGTCAGTTCCCATAAAATTGTTTAGCTAGTGTCCTGAGGCAAGAAATTGCCTGCATTGCCCACAAACGTTCCTATACCTCTGAAATCATGTTTCATCTACAACCCACAATGAGAGACACCTTTGTTAGTCTGCTGCAAAACAACCTGCAAGTTTGTAGAGCCTGGTGACATTATACAGCCATTGAAAGATTGTGCACATGGTGCTAATGTTTTTCACCACATCATGCCCTTGGGAGTGAATGAATGACCTTGCAGGATAATTATTTCCTTGTGTGTCTGCTACAGACTTTATGAAACACGCACCCCTCTAGTGTTTCGAACATGTGCACACAGTTCAAAATCTACTCCAGGTCAAGAGCTACATGCATTTCCAGTGCATCAGAGGCAATACAATGGAAGATGTATACCTTCCTAAGTAATACCTTGAATGTATTGGGCTCACCACTGAAAGTGCCATCTGTCATGCTGGTCTCCATGGCAACTCCTCAGAGGATTAGGCAGCCAACGAGAGCACCTGTGTCGCAATTTGCACAGCTGCATCTGGTGCGGCCATCTTTTGAGCCTTCTCTTGCATCACCTTCTGGCCTGCTTTGTCCCCTATAAACCTCACCATCAACACTATCATCAAACCTTTTGTGGAAACCACATTTTATATCTTATGCATGAAAATCCAGTTGAGAACCAATTTCAGTGAAGAGCTCTTTCCTAAAGGCAGAAAACCCTCATATCTACTAATGCAATTACAGCACTACTTTTTAAATCTCTCACCAAAAGCATTTCCTGAAGCCTAGGGACAGCCTCAACACATGGGTCAAGTAGGAAGAGATGAACTTGCACTGAATGACTGCACAGGGCTATCATTGACACCCAGAAGCAGATGATAAAAGAGAAAGACAGAATAGAGAGAGGGAAAGGTATAGTGAGTAGTCACTGAGAAAAGTGATAACCAAGAATTTCATCAATTGCTGAGGCTAGGGTTTGTGAATTCAGCTCGCTCTCTGCCAAAACTTTGGCAGCACCACCCTCAGCCATTGCCATTGCATTCTTCATCTGATGATCCTCAGCTACTGTAGTGGCTGGCACCTGCAAATATTACCACAGAAAATGTTCCATATTCTGTGCTACCCTTCTCTTATCTCCCGATGTCAAGTTTCTGAGACCTGAATTGGTACAAAATAGCTCAAAGCTGTTGTGAAAAACAAAATACCAACTTTGCTACTGAGTCAATCCTACACTGGGTGCATGTTCTCATACCAGGATTGATGGCTTGGCAGTGACAAGAAGCTCACTGCAAGTGATGGCGCCTGCTCTTGACACAACCACATTTGCTGCAGCATACAGCATCTCCATTCTATCAACATACCTGCTATCCCAAGAACTGTGTGCATAAGAGGACTAACTCGATTTCACACATTCCTGGATTTGCACTTTCCTGCAGCTGGTTTACAATGGTTCTGACCCACTGGAATAATAGAAACATGGAGATGTCGATTGCATCCTGACAATTTTTGAAAAACAAATACAATGAGGCAGAGTAAGTTCATGCAATCTCATGACAGAAACTATACTGAGAATGGCATCTCAGTCTCCATGAGAATGGCATAATGACTTACGGTAGAACAGTGAGTCGTGGATGGCTGATACCCATGGCCTGAATGTTCTGGAAGTGGGAGGTGCCAGTTTGCCATATGAAGTAGCGATGTGGATGCTGTTGCAGCTGGGATTGCACAAGACCTGCCACAGCTTCATTGATGGCCTGTGCACCCAAAGATCCTCCCAACACCACAACCACCTCTTGTGTGCTGCCATCATCATCATCATCATCATCATCGAGGTCCAACTTGTTCACAGAGGGAAAGAAAGAGCACAATGCCATGACTGCATCAATGGGTTGTTGAAGAGCACGTCTGGTAGGGTTTCCTATCACAACACATTTCTCCTCGGGAAAGAAGGGTGAAGCAGCTGCAAAAGCAAGGAAGATGACTGCTGCAGCAACTCTGCCGAGGATGCGATTGGTTATGCCTGCATATGCATTCTGTTCCTGAATTACCACCTTGCTGCTGCCACTCAAAGCTGCTACGAGACACATGGGACCAGCGACATAACCTCCTGTTCCCACCACCACATGAGGACGAAATCTCCGCACCAACTTCCAACAAACCCACATGCAGTAGAGCACTCTTGCAGGCAAGAGAAGATTAGGCAAGCAAAAAAACGGCCGACGGATGGCAACAGCCGGGACAGCAGAGATGGCGTAACCGGCTTTGGGAACGACCAGCCACTCCATCCTTTCCCGGGTCCCTGCGAAGAGCAACTCCACTGCTGGATCGAGCCGTCGCACCTCATCTGCAATTGCAAGCGCAGGGTACACATGTCCGCCTGTTCCTCCAGCGACAAAGAGTATGCGGCGGACATGTCCACCGTTGTTCTCTTCTTTCTCCTTCCTTCTGCTGTCTGCTCTTGCACCTTGCGCTCCTACCGACCTAGCTCCAAGCTTCTTCCAACTCGCATTACATCGTTGCTGCGGTATCCTTGTTACCCTGCCGCCAGCGCTGTGCATGAAACCCTTGCTGTCTACTACTGTAAAGGAAAGAGAAATCCTGTGAATCATCATCTTCGCTCTGTACCATCGCAATATAAAACCTAGTTCCAGAAAAACTTGTTCAATTCGGAGGAGCTATGGCAGTTGGAGCGAGTGTATTGGCGGCAACAAAGAAATTTGGGACATCTTTTCTCTCTCAACAATTGCTGGATCCCCGTGGTAGCATCCGGAGGAGGAGGAGTCCATGGACTCATTCTACGACTCCTCGCCTGTCCTCCTCGCCCGGTACCATACTCTCCTCCTTTGTTTCTTTGGTCCCTGGGGGGGGGTCATATAAGGCGTTGCAGAGTTTCTTTCTTCTGTGCTTTCAGGCGAGAATCTGTCTTCAGATTGTGCTTTTGGCTTGTCTGGAGGGTGTTGTTGTTTTTGCTTCTTGGCTGATTCTTGTTTGGAGCCTTGCAAAGCTAGCTGTGTTTAGGGTTTAGGGCTTGTATGTATCCATGTATGTATGTAGGAAGCAGAAGCGAGAATCTATCTTCAGATTGTACTCTTGGTTTGTCTGGAGGGTGGTGTTGTTTTTGTTTCTTGGCTGATTCTTGTTTGCAGCCTTGCAAAGCTAGCTGTGTTTAGGGTTTAGAGTTTGTATGTGTATATGTATGTAGGAAGCAGCAATTGTGTTTCCATTTGGGAGATGGATCTGTGGCCCAGGCAATATCATCAGCTGCTATTCTGAATTTGTGGGTGTGTGTTAAGATCCATGACACGTCTTTGAGGGTTTGTGTATGTTGCCAACAGGCAGTTGTGCAGACCTGCTGCTGTGCTGCAATTCAAACAAATTCCTCACCACAGCTCCTTCATTCTTTCTCTCTTCTTCTTCTCAGGTTAACTCTTTTTACTGTGAGTCAACAAGCTTATATAACATATGAATTAACTTGCATCTGGTGTTCAAGAACATGATTTGATTCATGCAGAATTGTGGAGTGATGATGTTAATGGTCACATTATGGAACAATTTAGAAAAATCTGTCAGGGGGTAACTATTCTGGTTGTTGGTCTCAAGAAGAGATTTGTATCGCAACATGTGATTAAAAGAAATGCATTTGGTGGAAAAAATTTGGAGAGCTTTTCAAGGGAAAACTGATTGCTGGCTTCTTTTGGTTTTTTTTGTTCAGAATTGCTGGAGAAATGCAAGGCTAGAGACATTCACTAGAGGCTAATATATACCCACTTCTTGTCGGTGGTTTAGGGTTCATCTGCATGTCATGTGCTTATTACCGTGGTAGCAGCAAACCAGAGCCAGAGGCGGAGATCAAAGTCAAAAGCATCGCCACCTGTAGTCTCTGGATCAAATGGGTTGGACCAGGTGAACAAGCTTACATTTAATTTTATCACTATTGGGAAGAGTTTTAAGCTTCACTTCCATTGCTGAAAGAGATCTGCAAAATGATGTCATTAAAACATACACATTTCCAACTGTTCTGTCATCTTTCTCTTGATGAATGAAGCCTGTTGTTGAGGAGGAGATACAGAATAGACAACTTTATTCAAAGTGTCTGAAAACTGGCTACAGGTGGAAGTCAGCAGTACCAATCAACAGTTTGCAAGCAGAGGGAGGGACTTAGATGGGAAGGAAGGAGATCTCTCACAGCTGCAGCCTGATGGTGCTCAGCTCATAGCCAGTAGGTCTGATGTCCTGAGAGCATGTGTCTCTACATCAGCAGGTATTGCCTTGGCAGGTGCATGTATCCGACAGGTGTGCCCTTCTCCTTCTCTACTGAGGTTTTGAGGGTTTCTGTGTTCCATTTCACAGCTGGACTATGCCACCCTTTCTCTAATGTTGTATCCTTCTCAACACGGTGAAGAATGGTTTCTAGATTGTTCCATGTTCAAATATCTTTGATGTTATTGTCAACTTTGGTATTGTACTCATGGGGCCTCTCCTTTGGGTCCCCAGGAAACATGCAGGTTTCAAAGGAAGTGTATGTGAAGTCTAATAAGCTGTTATCTTTGTTGTGCTGTGAAGGCTTCACATTGGGCAGCAGTAACAGGAGGGTGGGACTTTCCAGACTGCACTGTTCTCATGCCATGTATGCAGACAAACAATTCCTGAGAATTTAATCCTTTGACATTACCTCAGACCCATGTTATTCTATCAAATGAGAAAGTCATAGGTTTCTGTCATGGTATTTGTTCCTTCTACTTCGTTTACTGTTGGTCACAGGTTCCATGTTCCATCTGAAAATTGATCTTGGAGTGTCAGTATCCCTATTGGAAGCTGTCACAGTGATTATCTATTATAATAGAGAAGTCGTGTGTCTAATTGTGAGCAACCATAAGTATCTTGACCTTGTCCTTTCTTTTTCACCTCAGTACTGGCCTTCAAAAAGCACTGTGTCACCTTGGTTAATGTTTTGAACAAAACAGAAGATTCAGGCACACTCGATTTTACTGTCTGCTGGCTAGCCACCATCTCTGGCACAGATAATGGTTTTACCAACACAGAAATATAGATCTCCAGGAAGCATTCTGATTGTGTATACTGAGGAATAGGATGTATCCAAACCAAATGTTGAGTTTGAGTGGAATCATACTGGACATTTGCAGATGATTGGGAGGTGTCACACTTAGGAACTGCAATCGGGTCTGTGGTGGTAGTGGCTTCAATGCGGCAGCTGTTGGCCTCACTGTGGCCTGCGTATGCTCAATCAAGCAATGCTGCAAACAAACAGGTCACTCTATCTTATTTGTCTTATTCTGTTGAACTCGAGTTGTCTAAGTCTTGCACTGCCTAATAACATCTTGGTCAACATGGGAAGCTGGGATGATTTCTGCTTTTCATGGTGCACTAGCTGCTAAAACTGCCATGCTTATCCATTGTGTGTCAAAGTGTGGTACTTTTTAGAGCTCTGGAAGGCTCTCTGCTGACCTCAGTCACACCTCAAGTAACTTGAAATTCGCCAACTGTAGCTTGGCTTCAAGAATGTTTCCACCCAACATGACAAAGTGTAGGCCATGTCATTTGAAATCTGAATTGTGGCGAAGGAGATGGGCATTCCTAGTTAGGTGCACTAATCTGATGGCAGGGATATTGTTGATGCTGCAGGTGTTGGGACTCTTGGAACCATTTGACTACCTTCTGGTGTCCTTTTTGCCAGGCATAAGTGAGGTGGACATCATGGACCCTGCAACTTGTGAGTTTGGATTGTATATAAGCTAAATAAGCATATGTTAGAATGGAATTATGAGGAAAGTAGTGTGCCAAGCATGTAGGAGGTGCCAGTGAGGGTCTTGGGTTGATCTAAACAGCATCTGAATGTGGAACCAGAATGAACTCAATGAGCACCTGCCTACAAGTGAAGTTGTAGATGAGTCTGTTATGACATGGCTAGCAAATGTGTGCAATGATTGGTACTTCTGATAGAGACAAGATACTGCCCACTATCACAACTAGATGTAATTTTATATTCTACATTATGATGTTTGATTCTGAGATTAGAATGTGTTATTGTCAGGAGCTGCTATTTCGTGGAGCTCTATTGCCTTTGATTGCTCCAGATTGGCAAGGTGTAGCAATTTCTGGAATTGTCTTTGGAACTCTGCATTTGAGCGGGGGACGAAATTCTGCTTTTGCTCTTTGGTAAATCCTTGCTTTTCACCTATATCTTTGCTCAGACTGAAGTGATATTGCCATATGAAGGAACTTGTAGTGACTTTTTCTGAAATTTACTGGTCAGTTTGAAGAGGGGACCAAGTTTCTTCTTTCATTGCATGGTCTTGTATCAAATTAACTCTGGAGGCCCCCCTAGGTTAGTGTGGCAAAGGGAAATTTTTATTTGAAAATCTGAACAGTTGAAACTGTTGAAAATGCAAAAGGCCCCAAGTGGTAAATTGTTATAGAGATTTGCTGTTGTATAGCCATGCCCAAATTCATTGTTGATGCAGATCTCAGGCGATGTTAATTAGTGTTTGAATTGGGTTTTACATATGCAGGGCGTCTTTTGTTGGAGTTCTGTATGGCGCAGCAGCTCTCTCCACAACAAATGTGGCAGTCCCCATGATTGCTCATTCAATTGCTAATCTGATTGCAGCTGTACAATGGAAACTTGAGAACAAGAAAGAAATTGAAACATGACAAAGTAGTAGAGCACACTGGAATGCATCTCACTGCAATTTTTCTTGTCCCTGTAACACTAGTATGTATTCTATTACAATGAGCAAACTGCTAGCTGTATAGTCATGGCCATGGTATCTGTATTTCATAGGAGCCACACCTGCATGGAGGTTTATGCATTGATTTTGCTCAGTGGTATTCTTTTACAGAAGTAAATGAAGGACCACCAACGACTCCAATGAAGCTATAGCTGAGCAAATCAGGACCTACTTGGGTCCAAATGGGTCAGTTATCTGCACTGAAACAAATGAATCTGTTTCTTTTGCAGTAATCATATCTTCAGCTATAAGCATGTTGTTGCCCAAATGCAGTACCGATCAACACACCTTCATTGTCACAGAACTAAACTCTGTCATTGAAGAGTCATTCATTCAGCATGAAATCAGCTTGACCGTCATTCTTTTATTCATTCAGCATGAAATCAGCTTGACCATCATTCTTTTCTTTTTCAATACAAATCTTAGTGTCTTCATGTTGGTTTACTCTTTGTTTTCTTGGTGAGGGGCTGCATGTAGAGGAATGATGCAAATGCATTGCAATGACCATTTGATCCATACAGTCTCTCAACCTTGACTTGAGCTTCTGCATTACCAAGGGTGGTACTGGTTAAGCCCTTTACAGCAGTATGTTAATAGTTTTAGAGGGTGATTTAGCAGGAAACTAATGATGACTTGGGTTTGAAGCTCCCTATAGCCTCTAGGCTACCACCCTTCAGGTAGAGGTACCTTACAACTATAAATACCCTGAATGGGCACTCAGAAGTCTTATCGTGAATTGAAAGCCCTGTTGTTTTTTGGGTGTTGTGGCACGGCATGTATGCTATAGATGGATTTTTCCTCTCTATTTTCAGCTCCCTTACGAACCTGAAGACACATCTTTTCAGCAAGGGGGATCTTCTGCTGTGGAAGGTACTAGCCAGTCGAAGGTATTAGCCAGCTTGTCACTATTTCTAAAAAGTGAAAAAATCCCAGCTCTGCCTTATGAAGGAAAAGGACCTCAGTACAGGTCCTTCCATGATTTTCAACGTGTTCCCTCGGCCTACTGGCCTCAGGTACAGATCTCAAAGCACGGAAGGGCATGTAATCAGGCTCTCCTCCTATACATAATAGTTCCTCCAATTTGCAGAAGAATCTTCTGCAAAACAAACTGTTTAGTTTTTAAAACTTCCTTAGTACAGTGGTGGGAACTTTTTGTCTTCTAAAACTTCATTAATTGGCAGGTACCCTCTGGGTATCATGAGTTTTTTTTTTCTTCTTTAGAACTGTGATGGAGCTTTACATGCAATAAGGGCCCTCAAAGGAGGCCATTAGAACAGGGGCTGTGCTCAGCTCCACCTTGTGTGGCCCCCTAATTCTGATAAGGCCCTGCGCATAGGGCCTTACCCACCACCTAAATTGAAGAAAGCTTTTTCTTAGTCTATTTGGAGGGTGCCTTAGTTCCATGTATATCCCTACTAGAAAAGAGGAGGGATCTTACGCCTACTCCTTAAGAGTGATAGAGATGTTATCGCTATTTAGAGGTTTAAGATGTCTTGCATGCCTTGTGATCTTCATTAGTATGTTTAGGCTCATGATAATGTTTGCCTCTTGCTTTCCAATGGGTAAAGCCCATGGGTGGGTGACATTCCCAAAATAGAGGGCTGGCTACCACCTTGGCCTAGGCCCTTTATTTTGGGAATCACCCCACTCTAGGGACTCTACCTTGCACCCAAAATAAAACTACAAAAGTACCATAATAATGCCCCAAACCAATTATATCATAAGAAAAAGCCAGTAACACAATGAAATATGCAAAATGTTAAACATGAATAATTAACAACATGCCAAATCTGAACAATCGAACATATTCTGAATGGAATATTCCCCATGTAGGTTGCGTCATCCCTTTGAATTCACATTGCAAATCCCCAAAAAAGCCCAACTAGTTGTGTTTGCCCCCATACATGCTTTATACTAAAATCATACATGCACATCTACTATCTTAGGGAAATAATAAGTTTTCATAACATAAAAGGAAACAACAATATAGTCAAATTTATCAATTGAAAATTAATTTCATTATGATTTTTGTTATTAAATTTTCATCAAAGTCTTATTGAAGTTTTAAAATAATATCAAATAAATTAAAAACATTTATATCTCAAAAAAATTTATATTAAAACTTTTTGAAAAAAATAAATTGTATATTTATCAAACAAATTTCATTTTAACAATTAATCATATGAATTGTTTTTTACATTTCATAGTGATATCGAACCTTGTGATACAAAAAGACAAGTGACAACCCCCCAAAAAAATGATATAGGGGCATGATTAAATCAGTTACCCAACATTCGTATTTTGAGAAGAAACCCAACAAATAGATGGGTAGACTTCAAAACAACCAATCAATTGGATGGGTACACCCAAATCTACACATGCCCATCCATTAGCTTGGGGCAATAAAAACTTAAACATGTTTTCTTTTGGTTTTACTTGAGGTCTAAATAACTTGTCCACCCACCCACCAAACAAAAAAAAGCTAGGGCTTCATGCAAAGAAAAAACAACACTCATGGCCCCTTCTCCACCCCACCACACCCCACCCCCAAAACTCTACCTTGAGATACAAAGAAAACATGGAAATGTGATGGTTGGGATTATCATTTATCATGAAATATGACTTATGTTTTCATTGCATTTTAAAGCATGGAAATGTGATGGTTGGGTTTATCATTTATTGTGTGATATGAATTGTGTTCTCATTGCATTTTAAAACATGGAAATATGATGGTTAGGTAAATATTGTTTATTGTGTGAAAATGAAAAACATGAAATCAAATGAAATTTCACCATAATTGCCTTATGTACATTTAGCCCAATGACATAAGAAATGTTTTCATGGTATACAAATACTTAGTAAAAAACTTTTGTATATCAAATTTGAGTAACTAGACCAATAGTATGTATATGTATTTCAAATTTACAAGCTTTATTCAACATTTAGATGGTTATGTTTCTCAAATGCCCATACACATATACTTGTCCATATGTATTCAAATTTCTACAACATATATCTATACCACCTGGATTATCAAAACCAATATACCCACACAACATTAATTAAAATCTATAGCAATATTTATTAAAGCACCATGAAAAATCAAAGGAAAATGGTTTCAACACCAAAAATAGCGACACAACAATTTGGCAAATGGCATTGGCACATCAAGATTTGTATTAAGTGGTTTCCATGTATTCATTAATGGGTCCAACCACATTATAAGGAACCACACGTGCCCCCTTAGACCACTATTTTTTTCAAGAATATTCTTATAAAAATTTAACACGTCTTTCAAATAAACATTAAATTAATATTTTTTTCCTTAATACTATTATGTTAAGTTTTATATTTAAAAATATCAAAAAATATGTCATTAAATTTTTTTTTCAAATTGTGCTTTTAGTGTCAAAACTACTTTTAAGTTACTTTTAACCATATTTTAAATAGTGGTTACAAAGCCTTAAAAACATTTATACATATTTTTCACTCATTAGATTGATTCCATATTTTTATGATATGCACATAATGTATTCACAATAATATTTTAACAATCCAAAGTTCAAAAATTAAACAATGGTTATGATTGCTAATGGTACATGTTAGTGTGACTACACCCTAATGTGAATAATTGTTATTGAAACTTCTTCACAACTATGGGGTGGTGGGAACCCAACCTCTTATATGAGTTAGGTTTGAAGAATTTCAAACTTAAAAATAGGTCTTTCATCATCCACATTACCCACAAAAAGGAAACTACTTATTTCAACAAGTTTGAGGTGCTCAAGCAAATTATGGCATAATGTTTATGAGGTTGAGGTGATACATCACAACCAAGTGATGGGGTTGCCATAAAGGGATGTTGCATGTGTTTGGTTTTTCATTATCATTTTGAAAATGTCATGTTGCATGTTACATGTTAAAAGTTGAAAAGGATCTCCCAATTCTCAAATTAACACACCGTAGACCATATAACAATATATCCAAATGGCTTATATAACCTTTATAGCCTTGATATGGCCATATAGCCAATATAACCATATAACATCAATATGGCCATTTAACCTATATATGGATAAAACCCAATAGCCAAATAACTTTTAACCCCTACTCTATAATGCCCCTAGCCCTTTTAGCCTTCCCCAACTTGGATATAACACCTATAGCATAAATTATGAGTGGGCAACGCCCATGGGTTGAAATTTTTTTTGTTGGAATTGAATTGATGTTAGGTTTTCAAAATTTGGTCCCTTATTACAAGACTTTGCAAACAATAACAATAAGGGGTTAAGACACCAAATGGGAGGTGAAAGCTAAGCCCAATAGGGCATGACTTTAAAAAAAACTTTAATGTTTAATTCCATCTTACTCCATAAGCTTGTTGCACAAGTGAATGGGCATTGCATTAAAAAGTTTGTGCAAAGACCAATTATTTTGTTCTTTTTCGTTACATTTCCATGCATTATTGTTATACAAGAAAAATTCATATTATATTATGAAGCATGGTAAATCTATGTCAATCATGAAAGGTTCACCACCATTTTGGTACACCTCCCCATTTGGATATATCCTTTAAAGCTTCAAATGATGTGAGGATGATACATTCTAACATATTTATGGACATTTCTAAGGACAATCATATTGATGACGACATGTTTCATATGGTGAAAGGTTGTAAAGTTAGGTAAAATGAGCATATAAGTTCATTGGTCCAAATGGATATAACATTAATTTGTTTAGCCAACGTGATTCAAGGGACCATTGAAAAATTCAAACAACTTCCATAACCTACATATCATGTATTGTTTAACTTTGTGAATATTTTCTTTCTCCTATAATTACTTCTGTTTACACCCATTGTTCAACTTCTTTCACTTTTCAACATACATATTGTCACTTTAAGATGGAAGTTAGAACACCCAAAACAAAGCAATATAAAGCATTTCCACAATTTTGACTTACGAGACAATTGACAAATCCACGGAAGTTGATTGTTGGGAAAGATGAAATGGTGGTGAAATACTTTCCACATTTGAACCTTCATTCCTTCCATGAAATTATTTTTCTTAACTTGCACATCACATGCCTTTCATAATGCTTTCAATTTCATGCATAATTAATTTATTAAGATGTTAACAAAATTGAGTACATCCAACAAAATTAAGGATTAAAAAAGAGAATAAACACTTTGTTCTTTAAGAACATTAAGCCCAACACTAGAATAAACTCATGTCACTTGTTTACTATATGTTGTTGCAAAAAGGGTAAGACCATAAAATAGACAACAAAAGTTGAAAGTGCAAAAGAGAAGTGTATAAAAGAAGTTATATAGATGAACATCATGACCAACATGTTCAAACATTGTCAATCAAGCAAAGCAAAAAAAGAGTCTTGAAAGACAATGGATTATGACCCATTACAAAAGTGCAACAATGAAGCAAAGCCTAGTAGCGCAATGGCTTTACCACTTGAAGGAACCAATTCTAAAAATTAGAAGCGAAGCAAAGAGACTACCTAGTTGACGCAAGAATTATGCATCTTTTGAAAGCCAAGTGGTAGAAACCATCAAGAATTATGCATCTTTTGAAAGCTAAGTGGTAGAAGCCATCAAGCAACACGCAACACAACCTAATGAACTAAATTCAACTCAAAATAGAAGACAATAAAGCTTTTCAAAATGGAGGAATGCATCCCCTTTGCAAAATACAAGGGGTGTGTCACATTGCGGCCTTGCCATTTACATTAAAAAGTAATTTAAGACAAAAAGAAGAATTATGGAAATTCAAATATTTCACCAATGCAAAAATATAAATCTTCAAACCAAATCCTTTAAAATAAAGAAACCAAGATCCTTCAAGATATTATTATAACTCTATTATAACTAATCTCAAGGTTCAACACAAGCAAGCCAAAATATCATCTTTCAAAAATCCTCATATAAAAATAGACCTATTATTATTATTACCTAGGGGCCAAAATCCATTAAGCTACTATGCTCTATAATGAATCTAGTGTGAAAGGCCGAGGAGTTTGACATCTGGAGTTGGATGGATCGGAGGAGTTTGACATCTGGAGTTGGATAGATGAAGGAGTTTGACATTGGAGTTGGGTGGATGGAGGTGGAGGTTGACATCAGAAGTTGGATAGCTGAAGGAGTAAAATTTGACATCTGGAGTGACATCTGGAGTTGGACTGATGACGGAGTTTAACATCCAGAGTTGGATATGGATGGAGGAGTTTGACATCTGAAGTTGGATAGATGGAGGAGTTAAAAAATTTGAAAAATCTGAAGTTGGATTTGGAGGGAAATTTGACATCTGAAGTTGGATGGATGGAGGAGTTTGACATGTGGAGTTGGATGGACGGAGGAGTTTGACATGTGGAGTTGGACGGAAAACCCGTTCAGGATCTGGACTTTGGGACGTGGAAGGGCTATTGCGCAGGATAGGTACCAAAGCGCACAGTCGTAGAAACAGTAGCGAGTGCGTTGGAATACTTATCCCGCTCGTCATTGTGTTTGTCGTTTCTGCGTCATCGCCGCAAGCACGACATCGCTACTCGCACCGGAACCAGCAGCAGCCAGCGTATTTGTGAGCTTTGCAAGCTTCAGATGTTGCTGTTCTTGTAGTTGCATTGTTTTTTTTCTCTTTTTTTCCCATTTTTTTGGGGAGAGAAAAGGAGGAGGAGGAGGAGGAGTTTGGATCGGGGACAGACGGACGGACTGAGTCGCGCAGAATGTGAACGGAGAACTCTAGTGGGGGGTAGAAAAGTGTACGAGAATGGCATGGGTGGAGTTGGGGATGAGGTGGAAGGATGAGGGGGGAGTAAGAAGCAGGAAGAAGAAAGGGGAGGCTCCTCACAACAAGGATGACGACGACGGAAAAAGCAAGAACAGCATTGCCAATTGCAGAGCGCTGAAATCCGCTTACCATGACTGCTTCAATCGGTCAGTGAAGAAGCTCTCTGAACCTTTTTCTCTGTCTCCTGTCTACCCTTCTTTTTTAGGGTTTCTCAGTTTTACGCTGCTGGTTTCCCTTTGTGAGCTTTTCTTCTTCTTTTTTCTTTCTGCGGACATTGGCACGGGCTAAGGCTGTTTTTTTTACTCACAATATGAAAAAAATTCGCTCTACAAGGAATGGTGTGTTCTGGGTTAAGGCACAATCAGTTCAAACATAATCTGATTTCACACCATTCAGGCTCAAATTCTGCCCAAAATGATGGGGTTTGTCACTTCTCAATGACAGCTGATTTGTAGAAGTATAGCTTCACATACTGGGAACTATGTGAAGAACTATATGGGAACTGAATCAGTGAGGAAACCAGGTTAGATTAGAGTGGTTTCAACCTGGGTTTGTCAAGCTTGCCATAATTCTATTGTCATGTTGCTTAGGATTTCTCGTGTACCTGGGATTCTCATGTTCCCCTCAATAGAGACAGGCTTTTCAGTAGCAAGGAATGTAGTCTCATGTACATGATTACATGCCTCCCAATGAATAGTAAGCTTTTTCCTGCATAACCTTGAGCGGAAAAAAAATACTGAAAGTGTTCTGTTTTTCCTATTTAAGAAGAAAGATGTCAACATCTCCTTCCAATCTGCAATTTTGCAAGATTGCATGCTGTGTTATCACTTCTTTCCCCACCTTGAAAGTCTCTAGATTGAGTGCATGGTTTCTATCAACGCAGGACTTATATATCTTTAGGAGATGTCGTCCAAATTAATGTAAAAAATCAAAAGGCATGGCTCATGCTCTTGATGTTATATGAGTGCCCAAAGCTTGCTACTGAAGAAACAAGCTTGGGTCTGGATCCAAGTTTCAAAGCCAATAGTCACACTCTGTTGCTGCTAACTTGGGTTTCCTAAATGTTGTTGGGTAGACTCCATCTTTCATGAACTTTTTGTTCATAATGTGCCCATACATCAGATGATTGCAGCATGGTCCTGATGTTCCAGACATTATCATGCTTTTGAAAACACTGTTTTAGGTGCTTCTGATGAATCTGCTGAACCTGGCTTGGCAATGAGGATTTAAAGAGAGAGCAACATCCATGATGCAAGCGACGGTTTTGTAGTATCTAGAGATGTTAACATTGAATTCAAGCAATGTTTTTAGGAATCACTCTGAATTGTGAAGGGATTTGAAAAATCTCAGAAGTAGGAGAAAGGTTTAGTATGGAACCATGAGTTCTCCCCAATGATTTTTGTTCTAAATGTGATAGCTTCTTTGTTATTAGTTCCTGATCCAAATGACTTTGTGAGAGCTAGAAATTCCAGGTTTCCATTGGGATTGTCAAGCTTTTTACAAGGGCCAAGGTGCTGGTTCAGACTACTGCATAATTAACAGCAACCTTTGTGTAGCAATACTTACAAAAGTTCATGCTTGCTTTCATCTACATCTACATTCAGAATGTTCTTCTCTTTGTTGGTTAGGGAGCTGTGTTTAAGACTTGAAACAAAGGCTGAAGGAAAATTGAGGTCTCAGGTCTGAAGAATTTACAACAATATGCTTATGCATATGCTTGGATGAAGTTGAAATCTGACTGAGATCTTGGAGGTCATACACCTAGTGAGATGGCTCATGTGTGAGTATCAAAGCAAGCATGTTAGCATATGTTTTTTAGTCTTGTATCTACCCTTCTAGACTTAAGGACAGAAAATTGCAGGGTATTCAACTTTGCTTTGGGGTGACACCAGATGGTATACAGAGAAATTTGTGAAGGGGCAGTGGGAGAAGGAGGAGTGTATGGTGGAATGGGAAACTTATCGTGCCTGTGTGTTGGTAACCCCTTTTTCCCATTCTTCTGCCCTGTCATGGTTGAACTTGCACTCATTATTGTTCTTTGCAATCAAATGTTCTCTATGTGGGATTGAGCTTCACTGCACCATGTTTCTTGATGGAGACATCACATGCAGTCACTGAGTAATGTATCAAGGGATCATATGGAGATGCTAGCTTTTGTTTTATTCAGGCATTTGTGTAATTAGAGTCAGGAGGGTTTCAATTCCTCAGACTCTGTATATCTAAATGTTCAGCCCTTGTAGTGTGTGCACAACTACTGATCACAACTACACTAACAGAACTGAACATAGGGAAACCACAGAGACACTTAAGGTTGCAACTAAATTACTTTGGCATCTATTCCACTGCCATGTTTTAGGAACTCTTTACTCTGTCAATTGTTATCAGTTTCTACTTTTGCATGCAATTGAATTTGAACTGTAATCAGTAACTGATATTTGTTCACCCACAATTAGGACCCAAATCGAGGAACTGAGCAGGCCTCAGTGCAACCTAGAATCTTATTAGTTCATGGTGATACAATGATTGAGAGGCATGGGAAGAGGAAATGCAGAAGAGAATGGAGGAGCGCAAGCTAAGCCATTTATTGAAGACTGATCCTGGCCATGGATAGTCATGATTGATTGCTATATCTCAAGGTACTGGATCCTAATTCTGACACTTTCACCTATGAGTTGTTTCCTTTGTATCAATTAGATCTTAGGGTGGCTCAACAGCAGCAGCCAGACCAGATTGGAATCAAGGGATTTCAGCCACCTCAAATAGTAGAGTAGCAAACAAGTTTCAGCTCCCAATGGTGAACATTAGAAACCTCAAGTTTGGTACAACTCCTCAGACTTGCATGTAGAATATTGATTTAGATTCTACAATGCAAAAACAAAGCTTGCATGGGCTATAGTGCATATCAGTGAATGCAAATCTCCCAATCCCACCAAAACAGGCCTTTTTGTACAAGGTATTCTCTGGTTTTAGGTTGCCTCCTCCGTGTTTACAGTGAGTTTTAGATCCTTCACATAGCATAAAGGAGCAACATCCTCTTCATATAGGATTAGTTCTGGTTTCAAAAGATGTATGGAGCTTAAGTCTAACTATTAGGCTTTGTTTAAGAGCTTGAGGTCCAACTCATGATTTTCTGGGTTTTGCAGCCATCAGAAGCCTATGCTGGATCGGTTTGAGGATTGTCCATGACTAAACTGTGATGTTTAATAAGTTGAACGCTTTCCATTCAGTCCCAAGATTCACCCTGGTCCCTTTTTTGCCGACCTCTACCCATGAACGTCTTGTACATAACAGGAGCCTGCAATGTCAATATAGCTGATCAATGCCCAGAGACAATCTTCTCAGAGAAATTTCTCACACAAGGATGTCAGCATTGAGGTGGAATCTGCCTAGTGGCAACATATTTTGATAGCAGTCCAGTATGTAATTGGAGGAAGTAGCTGGTGAGGTTACTGATAGTCATTGTAGTGATCCAAACCTGGGCATGCACCTGACCGAAGTGGTCTCATGCTCTGGTACTGCTCTAGTATTTATGTGATAAGGGGCACTCTGTTTCAGCAAGGTGTGTTCTGATTGGAGAAACAATCTGGATAGGTTGCTTTTTTATGAGTCAAGCATGAACTTCAAACGGTGTTTACGAAGCTCTTACAAATTTGCAAGCAGTGCTGGAGATTCACTTTCTGCTACTAGTATTGCAATTGTCCATGTTGATGCTTTTACAAACCTGACTTTGAAAGCAAAGCAGCTCAGAGAATGTCTTGGTGATTGTGGTGTCACCATGTTGGGTGCATTGATGAATCACTTCCTGAGCATTACAATGGACATTGCTGAAAAAGTTTGTTGTGTAGATTGGCAGCCAACACTATCAAACGTCACACATGAAATCATGCACACAAATCAGATGGACTTGCAATTGCAGGAATCCAAGATCAAAATACAAAATGGAAAATATAAACTTTTGTGTGGTTTACTTGGAAAACGTAAATTTAGGTATCAACAAACCATGCCTCCTATTTGTTCATGTGCCTTGGAATGCATTTGGAATCTAATAAGACAAATCATGAGACTCCAAATACATTCCTTGGTGAAATCTGCATGAAATCCTACATGGCTGAAGTGGATAATGTTGTCCAGGAATGTAAGAAACTTTTTTGGGCCCACCTTGAAGTGGGCTCAATGGAATTAGTGGTGGCCCATGGCCATCAATAACTTGGAAGCAATAGTTTCAATAAAATCCAAAAGTTAAAATTCTTGGGGAATGGAGGTTGTGCTCTTGATATTACCAGCAATCAGTGTTCTTAAAAGTGGTGAAATTTTGCATCATGGCTGGAAAAAAGAAGAAAAATGAGAATATGTTGTAGCAGATTCCTTTTTTCTTTTGAAATCACACCTACAAATTTAGAGAATTATCTGTTCCTGTAGAAATCAAAAAGTAAAACTTTAGGGAAATTGGGGTGCACTCTGGCTCCTGTTGGAAAGCCCACAATGAGTGCAGGCGCACCAAGATGTTTTAGTAACTTTCACACCTATGGTGCAGGAGCTATTGAATTTTGTGCACTTTTTGTCATTGGAAGTTCAATGAAAATACTTTGTAAATCTAGGTTACAACTTACAACAATATGTGCCAAAGTGCACATGCTAACCCCTCTAGTTCTCTTAGAAAATGC
>Ga0209208_10001016_pt1 | contig 38895 bp, 27 predicted proteins | sample S1TSphfallax_3_FD_187694 | JGI IMG/M metagenome (GOLD analysis project Ga0209208, IMG submission 187694) | Host-associated microbial communities from peat moss isolated from Minnesota, USA - S1T2_Fd - Sphagnum fallax MG (SPAdes) (version 2) | ecosystem: Host-associated > Plants > Peat moss >... | reverse complement strand
AAAGAAACTTGACCTTTATGAAATGGTTAATCCTAAAAATAAAATTGGATTATTTTAATCCTACCTATATGGCCTAAGCTTAGTTACTTTCAAGTTACTTATATACCTAAATAAACCTACCTACTTAGGCAACACGTGTCAACATCTTATTAGCCATAAATTGGACAATTTAGATTTCATTAATTAGTGTTTTTAAAAAAAAGATGGGCCTTATTTGCCATGTGTCACCATATAATTGGTGTTTTAAAATGGACACATGTCAAATGATTAATGAATGTTCCATGGTGTGCCACATGTCATCATTTTAGTGGCAGAAACTTTAATGATTGAGATTAATCCAATGAATTTTTTATTTTGAAAACACAAAAATAATTAATTAGTGACACGTGTCCACAAGCTAGTTGTCCAATTTTTAAACATGTGTCATATTTTTATTGATTGCATTGTACTTGTAAGGAGAATTCCACATAAGGTGCAACTACATTTAGATTGGTATGTATGGATGAATATGTATATTAGCACCGTATATACATGTTGCATACGTAGTGTCACATGCAACTGAATGTCATGTGCAACTTGTCTTAAACAACTACACAAATTTGTAGTTGCATGTGTCGCATGTAAGTAAATTTTAGTTACAAAACCCAAATTTTCTACAAATGATTCCACCAATTCACACTTGGGTTTCAAAGGTTACTAATTTGGCCTCAGAAGGGGACTTAGTAGTCCTTGAGTGATAGGAAAGTGAGGCCAAAAAATATTTGACCAACATCATGCCCACGGCCTTAAAGGGCACCAATAGAGAAACTATGTAGCTTTGATCACCCAATACAAAGTGGTGCAAGTGCTATGAGATGATCATGAAAGGCTATTAAAATTCCACATGTTAATCATTTAAAGATGGAAAAAAAAAAGTCAATAACAAGCCCACAATTTGCTAAATAACCTTGATTGAAAGTCATAACCTTCTTTTGATAGCAAAAAACGACATTAAACAACAACTCTTGTCCATTGCGGTTGCCCATTTTCCCAAGGACTTATTGCACATACTATAGGTATGTGTAGGGCCTCATTGTGATCTAAACTCGCTATTCACTCAATTGATATAATCAAGATAAGTCACTAACCTTAAAACAACTACTACACACATACAATTACACATAATGCACAAAGAAAAGGGTACTTGGTTTCCAACACAATGTCTAATAGTTGATGTGTTAACCAGTGATCAAATGCCTACTATAAGAGTGTCATAAACACAACCACCTGCCTTACTCTCTGCAACTATAATTGGTGCCCTTTGTCATCCAGTCCAATAGAATAAAAAATAAATTAACAAGGTAGAAAAACAACATCAAATTTAGTACTATGGCCTTAAACCCTAAATTTAACATAGTTTCCAATGCCAATTGAGTGCCATAATAATTTTTTGCTTGCACTTGATCTCATCAAGACTAGCCACAAATAGGGAACAACATACCATATGAATGTCTACTACAATGGCTAGCTCTGTCATTCAAAATGTATTATGTACGTGCATCAAATAATGCATTCCACCAACAAACAAGCAATTAGTGCCAAGACCCAATGATAGTTCAACTTTAGGATGAGGTTGGGAGCTAGAAATTCTTACAGAGATGTTTGCATTTTCATTCACATATTACAACTACACACTAAGAAGGATTTACTGAGGATCAGCACCTTGAAAGTTTCAAGCAGTTTGACCGCTATATGAATTACCAGTGTTGACCATCTTCCTTTAGTGTACATTAACTCATAATGTTCAAATGAACACCTAGAGTTCCCATGCATAGGAATTCACACAAATGAGAAGTAAAAGGAAGGTTTCATACAATTATTTTTGAATCTTGCCTTCCAACAGGTGCATAAGCATGCATAGTAGTTGTCAATCCATTGATGGCTAAATCAGTGAATGTTGATATTCTAATGATTTATCTGCATGTGAAAATCAACCAACTACATGTCAAGAAGGTTTGTACATAAAAAGGTAGGACATGGGAAAAGTTTTCCATACAAATAAAAATATTCGGCAGTCCATGCTTCAACATTCAACCTTTCATAAGTCTTCAAGTAGTATCCAACTTTTAAATATAATTTGTTTATTCATATTCTTGCATTTAGCCTTTGGTAAGAAAATGTTTACATTTGTTGTTAAATGAATAAGCGCATGTCAAAGGACTAGGAAAAAAAAAGTTGGGCACAAATTAGTTTTTTGTTGGCTAATGTATCTGAATAACAATAGTGTATAGATGTGATGGGGTAGGTAGGTGAAGCAACAGTTTGTCATTATAGTCTTGGACAAAACAAATGGCAAGGCAAATTGAGTTACCTAAGAAGTTTGGCAAAATCGTGACGCACATTCATATTGCTATCTATTTTGGGTTTAACTTTAAATGCCCATTTGCATCTTACTGTCTTTATTCCTGATGGGACAATCACAAGCTTCCAAGTCTAGTTTGCATGTAATGACGCGCTCCCAAGTTCCTTATTAGACCCACTTGAGGGTCTAAGTATGTGAAATTGCGGAAAGATGGAACTTGAGGGCCGCTCCCGACTTCCAGCACTAAAGGGGGTAAGAGGGGCGTGCTAGAAGTCCCGAGATTAGACTAGGAAGAAGGACAATTATGTTGTTACACGATCCTGCATCCAAAACCAACCCCAAGTTGGTTAGAATTCATTCTGCATCCATTTGGTGTTGGGACAAGCCACGGGCAACCTTGGACTCACTTGACTCACCACGGCCCGAACTCGGGGGAAGCCACCACCTTCCCCCATATAGTATTCTTTGCGTTACTCCACGGGAGCCACATCCGAATGGCACTTTTTCCCGGGACTCCCAAGGAGGAGTCCCGAAACTGTCCCGGGTTGGACTCCCGGGACTTTGGACATCCATATCTCCTAGCTCCGACCTCCGATTGGAGTGAGGTCTAAACCAAAGTTGTAGCTCTCCTCGGGAGCTTTTCAATGCCGTATCGCACTCCTCTTTTAGACGTCAGGAAGAGGTCGATTCCCGACTTTCAGTGGTCGGGAGTCAAATTGCCAGTTTGACTCTCGACCCTTCTTTTGCCCGTAACTTGGGCTGTAGATGTCCAAATGGCTCATGCGAGGCCATTTTGGACATCTAGACTTCAAGACCTTTCCATTGATATATAGAAAACCCCAATGCAAGGTGTTTTGACCCCTGCAATCAAGCTCTGAGTTTTTGGGAGTCCCGAAGACTCCAAGTCCCCACTTTTGGGAATGTGAGTTTCATCCTCACACTTAGTCCAAAGTGGGGTTGCGACATGTAATGATTTGATTTCCTCTTGCATAGCTTCAAAATTCCATATATCTAATGATAACATGGCAGCCTCACAAGTTTCAAGTTCATCTAGTAAGCTTGGTAGTTCTATGAAACTAGCAAAGGCTAGATGATCATTCCCCACTCACCAAATGTGATTGGTAGCTGTCATGTTGGACATGAAGAGGCTCCTTTTTGAGGAATGTCATGATCGTTGAAAATATTAATCTCTTGATATGAATCACGTACTTGGTTACATGTTGCAATGAATTTTGGTCTTTAATGAAAACATCCTCATATATAATGTGAAAAGGTTTAGTGGCTTTCCCACTTTTGGAAGACCTAGGTGCATTCATTGCCTCATGTTCACTCTAACTTAAAATTAGGTTTCTATTCATATTTGATATCAATGTTCTGTTCTTTAGGATTATATTTAGAAGTACTCTCGATATTCAATCCCTAATTAAATGAAACATCTGGGTTGATGATTATTTTTCTCTCTTAAGTACACCACAAATGGTAGGTGTTTGAGTTAATACTATAACCTAAGAAGATGCACTTCATGCTCTTTGGTTCCAATTTCTTTATCAACCCCTTTGGTACATGTGCATAAACAATGTTAGCAAAAACTTTCATATGATTGACATCAAGCTTCCAAAGGTGATTTGCCTTTTAGGACTCTAGTTCATGTCCTATTTATGATGTAAACAATAATATGAACAACCTCACCCAAAAATTTAGGGTTGAATTTCTACATAGGAGTATGCATTTAATTATTTCCACCGTTGTTTTGTTGTCTCTCTCTAGAACACCATTTTGTTGGGGTGCATAAGCAACACCAAGTTCTTGAAAGCTCTTTTCTCTCTTAGGAAACTCTCATTCTCTTTCAATAAAATTTCCCCCTCTTTCATTCAATTTCTTCATTTCAAAACTTGTGTCTCTTTTGGCTTAATGTAAAAACACCAAAAATGTTGGAATACCTTTCCCTTTGAATTCATGTAGTAAATACTTTACAAGAGCTATGATCATCTTTAAACATTCATGACACACATTTGCATAAAAAAATGGGTCTTAGTGTCTTTTATTTATTTCCATAGTGTGGCATTCTATATTACATGGCAGTGATTTAGACATAAAGATCCTGAGATGGTTTACAATAGTAGTGTCACCTTTTTGTGGATAATTCCTATCCTCTATTGGGGCCAGTACATTATTGGACCATTGAGGTGCAGGAGAACATGCACTACAATGCTTTGTTATCTTTGGCTAGAATCTTTTTCAAGTTATACCCATAAGAGGTACCAACTCAGACTAAATATGTTATTCATTCTAAAATTGAATGGTAATTTTGTACCCAATGTCACCTTCTATTTAATGTTTTTACAGTGGGTTCTTGGACATTGTGTAAGCAATTTAGTCTCTTTTTCCATAATATCTTTCTCTCTTACACAAAACTTGGGTCTAGAACATTGCTCATTAGTGTTTTGCAATTGGAAGGCCATGAACCTTCATCCTTTTATAAGTTGAAGGCAGCCTTAGATAGGGAGTTTGAATATGTAGATAATGAATTATTACTGTCGGGTTGAAGAATGTTGTGAAGAGATGGTTGAAAATAGAGCGTTGCAAGTTGAAAATTCTATATTTAAGAGGCAAAACTAAGTGCCTAGAGAACATAGAACCTACTCATTGGGAGAAATTGAAGGTATACTGGAATAAACTAGAAACAAAAAGGAAAGCATAACAAATGATAAATGCCAAGAATCTGGTGAAAAACTTGTCAAATGTGGGTCGACTAGGCAAAGCTAGAAAGGAAGCTTGAATGGTAAGTGCTTATGAGAATTCAAGGTTAATTAGCATCAAAATTTCATTGAATGAAAATTTTATATTCTACGTACAATATTTTAACTTCATAATTGGGTTGTGTTGTAAAAAAAACATAGCTAAAAAAGCCCAAGTTTGATTGAAATTGCAGAAGATTTGTAAGGGTTTGAGCAAATTGATTCGACATATGTAAGCTCAATTCAACTTGAGCAATTATAATCTATTTTCATGATTTATTTATTTATTTTGTGTTACCCCTGACCTTTTGACAAAATTAGGTGCCAATAGTAATGTGGTGATGCTAATGATTTCATTTACAACTTGTTTTAATAGCTAGGCAGTGGATTGTTTTATTTAAATATCAAGGAGAATGTCAACAAGATTAACTAGTTTAAACTAAGCAAGCTGAGTTGGATGGGAAGGTTTCAAATGTGTTGGATAAAACACATGCCAATAGTCAAGCATTGGTTAACATCAAGTCCATGTTTTTAGACTTTTTGGGGAAGTTGAAGGACTAAGGTAGTCCTAGTTCAATTGAACCCAAGCTCTTTGTGAACTAATAACTTCCATTGCCTCCATCACCTCATGTGGTGGTTATAGCTAGTGCACTTGCTATGTTGTTTGAATTAGATCCATTCCAAACCTCTAGTGCAAGTAGTGGCAATGGGAATGTACATTCTTTTTCTAGGGGCGAAAATGGGGTAGGTTTTATAAATGCATGTGGGTCATCAAAGATGTTAGCAACTACAATTCCTCCATCAAAATAGGTGGTATCAAATCCCAATTTGATTGATTAGCAGGCCCCCATACATGGTTTTGAAGGACTAGTTTGTGTTGGTTTGCAACCTTGAGCCTCACCAATAACTAATAAATTGTTGAATAGGAGATCATTGAAATATCCAACAAAGAATCCTATTAGTGAAGGTGTTGAAAAATCAATTACAATTAAGTGAAAATTTGGCAAAGATTGTTGGGTGGATTTACATTGTAATCTAGGAGTTTTGATTGGCATGAACAATGATTATTCATTTGGTTGTACATTAGAATTTACCCAAAAAAAATTGAGGGGTAGGGTGATTACAGCTTCAAATTTTTACAAAGAGAAGGCAAAAGATCATTAGGTGTCGCAACCCCACTTTGAGGCAAGTGTGAGGATGAGACTCACACTCCCAAAAGTGGGAACTTGGAGTCCTCCGAGACTCCCGCAACTTCAGAGCTCAATTGCAGAGGTCAAAACACCTTGCCTTGAGGTGTTCTTTATACCGTTGGAAAGGCCTTGAAGTGTAAATGTCGAAAATGGCCTCGCATGAGCCATTCAAAGATCTGCAACACAAGTTCTGGTCAAAAGAAGGGCCAAGAGTCAAACTTGCAGTTTGACTCCTGACCACAAAAAGTTGGGAATCGACCCGATCCCGGTGTGTGCAAGTGGAGTGCAACAAAACTTTTGAAAAGCTCTCAAGGAGAGCTACAAGTTTGCTTCAGACCTCACCCCAATCCGAGGTCTAAGCCGGGAGTTATGAGCTCCCAAAGTCCCGGGAGTCTAAATCGGGACAGTTTCGGGACTCCTCCTTGGGAGTCCCGGGAATAAAAGCCATTTGGATGTGGGTGCGGTGGAGCAACGCAGAAAATACTATATGGGAGAAGGTGGTGGCTTCCCCCGAGTCCGGGTCGTGGTGAGTCAAGTGAGTCCATGTTGCCCATGGCTTGTCCCAACACCAAAAGTGTTTCCGAAGGTGAACTAACCAACTTGTGGTTGGTTTTGATACAAGACTAATCAACTAAATAGTTGTCCTTCTTCCTAACCTAATCCCGAAGCTTTGAGCACACCACTCTCACCCCCTTTAGTGCTGGAAGCTGGGAGCGGCACCAAGTTCCAATTACTTCCGCTCTTTAACATAGTTGGACCCATTTTGGGTCTAACAAGGAACTTGGGGGTGCGTCATTAGGTGGGTAGTTGCCTTTGTTACCCATTTTTCTTCATGTTTTAAATTAATATTGTTCACTTTGTGAACCAATTTAGTTTGCTGAATTGTTAGTTTATTGGTCTTGGTGTATATTATTAGCAATTATTGTTGGCGAGATTATAGTTTGTTGTAGGTCAATTGGACACTATTCAACCGAAAGAGCCCAAAACAAAAGGTTGTAGGAGGTAAAATTAATGGATTATGGGGGGTTGACAAATGGCATGGCCTTGTAATTCCAATTTTTTTTTGTCAAAGTAGATATTTCAATTGTTCATGTTGTTAAAGTCCCACTAATGGTCACAAATGAAGCAGCTGATCAGTTTACAGTGGGAGATGCCATAGGTTCATTTTCCTTATGGAGTTGGAAGTATGTAAAAGACTTTGGTTAACATTATCTTCACAATGATCAAAAAAAAAATTTATATGACATGTGGTATTTATTTTTGGTGCCTCTTTGGACACCCACTTTATTATGACCCATGATGTTGAATTGGCAAAATAATTCATTGTCAAAGTTTTGCTACATAGGTTTCAAATATAATGATTGTTTAATGTTTTACACGTGGCATTTCATGAAACTAAAGTAATTACAAAATTCATCCACAATGACTAAAATACTACTACATAATCACTTAGGAATGACTATATGTCACCTTGCTCTTATATACAATCTCACAATTAGCCATAGACGTGTTAAACTATAAAGTGCCACATATCGGACAAATGACATTTAGTATGAAGATACGTGGCACAATCATATGATGGCGCATGTCCAATCAACAAAAATTCAATTTCATAAGATACATGTTTTTGCATTTGAAACAACTACCAAATTACTAATCTATGACTAACATGTGGAAGAATCCATCCACGTGCACCAATAACTAATGGCCATGTGTAGTAGAAAAAACCAAGATGTCATATGTTAGTTGAAAAACTATTGCCATGCACATACCTTTTAAATACATCGTAGCCAATGAAAACTTGACACTTATGCTCATATATGAATCAAGACAATCATATCCAAATTATTTTTTTGCTTGACACCTTATACATTGTTTCTATCCAAAATGACTACTACGTGGAATATGTGTTGCCACATGTAATCCATGTTGGCATCCATGTCACATAACATGTGTATCTCATGTGGCAAAGTGACTCCACAATTGTCCATAATGATTATTAGCTCAGAACTACCATGTTATGTCCTCTACGATTAAGTATTAAAAATGTTTTGTCTAATATGACTTTAAGGCCATTAGTCATTTGTGTCATCAATTATTGAAAAATCAATAATATAAGGAGTCATAAATTCCTTCTTTTCTTCTAGTGTTAGAACGGTAGCTCTTTGAGTCATTTTGCATGAGTTCTTCTGAATCTCCTTTCTCTTGTGCATTTTATGCATATGGCCTTTCTTTAAAAGAACTATTGTCTTGTAATTAATTTCTAGAAGGTTTCAACAAGATTTTTTTTTTGATAAAAAATTGTTTTGCTAATATACATTGGCAAGTTATTAGATTTGGAGACAAATCAACAATGCATGAAGAAGAATATATTTTAGACAATCTGAAAAGTTATGTTCACGGCAATGAGAACTTGAAAAAGTTTCAAATATAGTTTTATTTTGCAACATGTTCAAAAGTACTATGGAGTTATCTATTAATGAAGGAGTATTCCAATGTTGTTAATGGATTGCCAAAACAGTTTACTGTTTAGTGCATTTCATATTTTTATTTCTATTCCACCATATTCTTTCAATACATTGTTTGTCTATCCTTGAATTCTATAATATTGTTTTTTGTAATGACTAATGCTTCATCCTTGATGATAATATTATCAAGTAGAACATGTGATCTCTAGCTGACTTCTAGGAGTTCATCAGCTCTATTTTTTATCCCATGTTGTATTAGTTTTTCTTGTGCATTCTCTACTGGAATCATATAAATGATTTCATTAAACAATTCTTTTAAATCTTCTATGACATTTGATTTCCCATTTCGCAACCTCTTCCAATGTGAATCACTAGAAAAAAAACCCCATTTTTCTATTAGTGAATAATGATCCTCCTTATTACTTTTTAATCTACCATCTTCATTGCAACCCGAGCTTTAAGGCAGAGTGAAGTATTCCTTTGATTCCTCCTCATGTGGTGTTTGAACCAACAATTTCATTATATTAGCATGAGTTTTGATTCTCCAAATTCTTGACTCCTTTGATATGCTCCATGACCTCCTTTTCAATTTTTTCACATATATTCAAACATGGATGTTAATCCTTACAAAATTAATATTCAAATATAGATCCTTTGTTCAAAAAAATCAAGAGAATGCTTTTCAATGATGTTATTTTAACGTAGTGGCTACCTTTTATTGCATTTCAAATTTCAAATGTAGAATCTCCAATAAATTGATGATTTCACCTAGACATTTAACCTCATTTTCGTTGATATAAACAAGTTTAGCTCTTTCTATGCCATACTTCATTGCTTAATACACATCTTGAGAGTGTTTTTTGGGTTTAAGATTATGTTGTTTCATCCTTTTCATTTTAACTCTTTAGATTTATTGTTTTGAGGCTCCCATAATAGGATTACAACTTCTCTACCAATAGTTTTTATAGTTCTTCTAATTAAGCTTATGGAATTTTTTTGATTTTCTAACAGTGTTCTTCTAGCTTTTCAACGGTCTGAGTTGCTACAAAATGCATATTTGATTTCCTCCCATTATCATCTCTTCTCTAATGGAGTTTTATCTTGGTTTAAAGGGGTCATCCCATTCAATTTGATTCTTTTCTATGACAATTAATAGTAAAGGGTAGCTTGAGGTTAACTATTCCAAATTCAATGCAAGATTTTTTTAGGGTTTTTTTTACAATTCTTTTAATTTCTTTGTGATTTTTGGATGCATGTTAATCATTCTATTTTTTTTGTGTATTCATTGTCATTTTTCAAGTTGCTTCATCTTCCTAGGTTCTTTTTTTATTTTTTGATATTATTCATGCAATGTTTTATTGTTCTTTATACATGATACTTAATTATTTTAAATCTTTTTTTATTATAGAGGAAATGAAATGAAAAATTTGGGATATCACTTTTGTCAAATATCTCAAAATGTGATGCCCATTTTAAAACTAATAGAATTATCTACTATAATTAACTTATGCATTTTTTACATTTGTTTTCACCCCATATGCTCTATTCAAAGATAGTAAACATATTACTTTGTTAACTAAAAAACATATATCGGTTCAAAAAACATTTTTTTCATACAAAATATATATTTTTGTGCATCATAACTTCAAATTACTTTGTTTACAAAGACTTGTTAATTACTACACATAATTCCTTATAACTCTTATCTTGCTAGGCTTTGTAACTGTTGCCAATTTCAAATTCGTCACCAAATTCTGTTCCAAACATGTTGAACTGAACCATGTGCCATTGGTGGGTCATTAAGTTTGTTGGAACTTGTTGTAGACTATGGTGTAGTCGCCAGGGTGGTGTCCTTTGAATTCATTGTCTTTTCTTTTGAATCCGTCACTACATCTTCCGGGTATGGTGGGGACTTTTCCTCTTCCACATCTAATATATTAATTCACTTAGTCTGTCCTTCTGTCTGTGACACGACGTTCTGTTGCAAAAGCATTTTCTATGTTTTTGCTGCAAAACCAACCATAGGGAAAAGCATCGTCGTCTGGAACGCTTGACTGGCCCGTTCCTTGTGGAGCCTGTTCCCTGTCTGTGGTGACAAACAGGGCAAGGTAGGGCAGGGCAGGGCAGCCGCTGCGGGGGGCCGGGCGAGGTGCCATTTCTATTAAAGAAATCCTTGGGGAAAACCGGGGGACCTACATCTAATAAAACAAAAATATTATTTTTTAAAAAATTATTTTCATTGTAAAACATATTAAAAAAACTATAATCTTTTTGAAAAAGAAAATAGAAACAAAATAAATAAATAAATACATAAAAATAGAAAAAATGAAGATAAACAAAATAAAAATAGAAAAAATAAAAAATGAAACAAACATAAACCAAAAAAAAAGTAAAAACGCAAAAACTATAAAAAAGGAATGGAAACAAATGAAACAAGGAAAGGGAAATACAATAAAAATAAGTTTAAAAGAAAAAAAATTTCCAAAAATGAAGAAACCAAATAAAGAGTAAAAAATAAGAAAAAATAAAATTTATAAATATTGAAAAAAAACCCTACTTGAAAAAGAATGAAGTGTGTTTTCTTTCTCCAAACTTCAAACTTGCATCCAAATAAATATATATATAAAAGTGAAAAAGAAACACTTTATTTTTATTATACAAAATAATAATAAAAATAAAAAACACATAAAAATAAAAAAATAAAAAAGTTAAAAGTTTCTAAAAAAAACTAAAACATGAACCAAGTTTAAAGAAACCGGGGGACTTCACAGTGGCCGAAGGTCACGGGCACCCACTAATTACTTTTAGTAATAGAATTGGCCAATACTAGAAAATCCAACTCTTTGTTGTAAGCAAGTATTGGTGTTTCATAAGCATCATATTTAGTGTTAAAAAATGTTCGTCATCCATTTCTGTAGTAAGATTTATTTGTTTATTCTCCTTTCATGACACACTCTCAAGTCTCGAGTCAGACCCAAGATGGGCCTTGGTTTCTAAAACAACGGAATTGTGGGGACTTGAGGGCACGCTCCCAGCTCTTAGCACTAAAAGGGGTAGAGGGGCGTGCTGAAGCTTCGGGATGGGACTAGGAAGAGGGACAAGCTTTAGTTACTCACTCGAACTTGTATCAAACCAACTAACAAGTTGGTTTGTTCGCATTTTGGAGCACCCTTGGTTTTAGGACAAGCCACGGGCAACTCTAGACTCATAAGACTCACCACGGCCTGGACTCAGGGGAAGCCAACACCTTCCCCATATAGTATTCTCTGCGTTACTCCGTGGCACCCACATCCGAATAACTTTTTGTTTCGGGACTCCCAAGGAGGAGTCCCAAAATTGTCCCGGTTTGGACTCCCGGGACTTTGTGAGTTCATAACTCTTTTCTCAGACCTCCGATTGGGATGAGGTCTAAAGAAAACTTGTAGCTCTTGTTTAGAGCTTTCCAACGGTGTGTTGCACTCTATCTGCACACACCGAGGTCGGGTCGATTCCTAACTTTTAGTGGTCGGGAGTCAAACTACCAGTTTGACTTTTGACCTTTCTTTTTGCCATAACTTATGCTGCAGATGTCCAAATGGCTCATGTGAGGCCATTTTCGACATCTAAACTTCAATAGCTTTCCAATGACATGAAAAACGCCTCAAGGTGAGGTGTTTTCACCCCTGGAATTGAACTCTGAAGTTTTGGGAGTCTCGGAGGACTCCCAAGTCCCCATTTCGGGAGTGTGAGTGTTATCTTCACACTCTTCCAAAAGTGGGGTTGTGACATTTCAGCTTGAAATCCGAACAAATAGTCACACTGCCTATGAAATTGCATTTATAATTTTGATTTGTCAAGTGTGTGGGCCATGGATTGTTTCCAAGAAGTTGTCACAAGAATTTTATAAACTCCAGGCAAAACATTTTTTATCATGTCCTATATATCTTGTAATTTTGCAAGTTGTTAAAAAATGCCCAATACCCAACTCTTGCTTGGAATTCTACATGTATATTCTTTAGTTCTCTTTTGTCTATTGATGAGTAATACGCCAAATCTTTCAGTGTTTGACAAGAGTGTTTGGGATATGGATATTGTAACATTGTGCAAATGAACAATTCAACTCAAAATTTGTTTTCTTTGATTGTTACTTGGAAGTTCATTGAAAGATATTAAACTCTATTTGTGCAATGTTACAAAGTTTTAAACACTTGCCAAAGGCTAGATTTTTATAGGGTTGTTCTTAAATTATTACATTCAATGTTCTTTTCAAAATTGTTTAACTTTATTTGGACTGTTTGGATGGGACTAACTACATTAAAATGTTGTAATTGGCAGAACAACTATGTTTCCTAATTGTGTCATGTGTGGTGTGTGTAACATGTAATGTAATTGTGATCATTTCACTAGCCTTTGGGCCTGATTGTGGCTTCATGCCATTTTTTGTTTACATTTTTTTTACATGCCATGTGTCAAGTTCATGCCTTGGCAACTATTATTCCTTTACTTCATTGCACTCCTACATAAACCCTGATATCAAGTATGAAACACTCAAAACATTTTCCAAGCTTCGATTGATATTTGGATGTACAAAAGATCTTTTAATATGTAGTAAAAATGATTAAACAATCATGTGAACGATATATATATATATATATAAATTGATGTGTATTACAAATATTGGAACTGGAGATTACACATATTGGACGTATTTAATTAATGCATTTTTCACCCTGTAAAATCCATGTGGTTAGGTTGACGGCCTAGTCAATTTCCATGTGAACATCCTCCATATTTATACATTGTTTTTGTGGTTGGTTATTCATAAACTTTGTAATAAACATATTCATCATCGTCCCATATACCTTATAATACTTCAAGTGGTTAGAATATCCCCATCATTCAATGACTACTTGCATTTCAACATCTACAATTTTGAAATATTTTCTTTCTACCAATGGGAACATATCCAAATCTGGTGGTGCTCCTTAATAGTTTTAGTGGTTGTTTCTCATATTTTTTATGATGTCTTGTCTCAACATTAACTTTTAATTTTTTCAATAATCAATTTCAGTGTTCAATTCCAGCCACTATTCATTTTAACACTTGTATTGTTCCATAATTTATTGTAAATAGTGGTATTCTTCTTTCTCCTTTAGTTGTTGAATTGTCGTTTTTTTTATTATCATACACGTCTCGTGGTTTTGGGGCCGGCTATCATCTGATGATTCACTAGTTGTTAAAATTTTTTGTCTCTTAAATCTTGTGGCAACCAAGTTCACTTGCCTAGAGTTGCATAGAGTTGTCTTTGGGGTTTCAAGAATTATATTGATAACAAATTTCCTAGGTTTATTAAATCCTTTGTCAACAAATTGTTGAGTAAACTTGTGAAAAAATGTTATGGAATCAATTTCTTCAAACTTGTGCATTCTTTAAAAAAAACCATGGCATGTGTAAACGTCACCCAATGGTAGTCTTCCATATCTTCCTTCAGAATGTTTACAATTTGTTTCAATAATGCAAAACTTTCTTTGTTTATCTTTGCATTCACCCATCACCAAGCTACCCATTCATTTATTTTGTCAATTTTTTTTTCCCATTATGTTCCCCATGTTATGGTTTCTAGCAAATGCTAGAGGGGGAGTAACCAAGTGTAATCTCTTGGACATTCCCAAGGTTTTGTTGTCATTTCACATATTCTATCCAATATGCTTGAGATTAATGTATATTCAATCATTGATTTTAATGTGTTTGGTGTGAAAATTGGTGGCAATTTTCCTCTTGCCATTGTAAAATAGAGGCTTGTTATATAGATTGGGCAAATTAGTAGTATAGGAAAAAAAATGCAATTTGATTTTGCAAGTAAACACAAGAGGTTGAAAGAATCAATGAAAATAAAAAATAACTTGAATTGGTGTAAGCAATGTAAAGTGTTGTGGGTTGTTTCATATTGTCTTTGTTCCTAATGGCCACATGCTTCTTGGTGGTCAACAATTAATGTTGGGATTGGCACATACTCTTGGTGGGTCTATGGGATTTAATTCAACATTTTGTATGGTTTAGATGTCACAGAGCTTGAATATACTTCATGTTAAAGAAATATGAAGTATGGTTTTAAATTGTAACTTGAACACTTCATTTGTCGAATTGTTTTGAAAGAAACCAACATAAATTGTTTCAACCATATTTTTTTTGTTTAATTTTTTGCAAAAATAATGTTTGTTGCCAACATTCAAAATAAAATTCCTCCATATTTTCATCCATAAAGATGATTCATCCATGTACATGTGGTAAAATATTCTTCCACATCAACAAAAATTATATCCTACATGCCCAAGAATATTTTCCTAATATTATGTCGACATGGACAAAATATTCTTTTAAAAAAGGTCTTGATCATGTTCACTTGTTCATGTTCATATGCTTGTGGATTAGCATCGTTGAATCACAAAGAGGTGTGGCCGATAGTTAAGGCATAAAAGTAGTGTGCTTTCATATGGTCAATTTACCATCTAGAGCTATTGTTGTCAATACTTGGCAAGTTCATGCAAACTCTCGCATTAATAAGAATTGTCCTTGCTACAAATTTTGTATATAAAAATCATTAGAATAAAGATTTATCGATTGTGTTAGGGTAAAGTCTACTTGGTCTTTTGCTATCATAAATCAATTCATTATATGCCAAAAGTTAATGGCCTTTGAAAGAATTGAACCTTGAGCATTGTATGTTTAACAAGAGGCTTCGACCTACCAAATTCAACAAGCTCAAGAATGTGCGGAGGTGCCTTTGCAGGCTTGTTATGTGAACCATTTGGATTGATTGTCACAATCAAGTTTTTGGCGGAAATATTTAGTGACTATAGAATCAAACAACTCATTTCATTTTGGGATTTTGGAATAGACATGAAATTCTTCAAAGCTAGGATAGACAATGGGGTGCCAATTTTGTCATTTGCTTCAGAAACAATCTTCATATTAAGTAGTGTTACTTGATGCTTGTGTGATTAGGTTCTAGGGGTCTACCAACCCTTCCATTGGGAGTTGGGACCTTCCCCTTATGGGCTTGTTCTTTATTCCTCCTTTTGCAATAATTCTTTTCATTTGTGCCAAAAATAAAATAAAATAAAATAGTGTTTGGCATGTATTGAGTTTTCTATCTACTACCTACACACAAATAGAGAATAACATCACTTATTAGTATTTGTTTTATATTCCCAACTACTTAATTAATAAGTGTGTATACAAATCATGCATTTATTTAACAACTAAAGGAGAAAATGCACAATTAGTGGTATATTTTGATGGGTGTTTTTTTTTGGGTGACAAGTTAGTATTCATTTTACATTTCAATGCAATAGGCATGCAATTTTAACAAATGCATTTCACATATGATAGGTTTACTAAATTTTGATGTTTTAGACAAAAATGTGAATATCAAAGCATATTAAACTAAAAAAAGAGAGAGGAAAAGTTTGATTTTTTTACAATTAATCTGAAATAATTTCGAAAATTTGTCTTTATAACCTTCAGTACATTTTTGGTTCTTACGTGAAAGTTGTTGATTTTTTTATGTTTCTAAAATAATTGAAACTTGTGGTTCTTTGATTTTGAAAAAACTGAAACTAGCAGTTCTCTGATTTTGAAATAACAGAAATCAACATTTCTTTGATTAATTTATTAAAAAAACCTAGAACTAGTGCTTATTAAAAAATTGAAATAATCACACAACATTGGTAAAACCCTCATAAATGTTTAGGTTAATTCTAACCATTATAAATATCCCACATGAGACTTTTCTTAATTCATACCTTAGTAATAACTTAGCAGAAAAATGTCTTCCTCACCTCATTTAGGCCTTGGGTGAACTAGCTAACAACACCTACAATGACGGCATGATAAAAGCTAAGAACCCTTACTTTTCTGTGTTGCTTTTCCATGAGAGGGGCATTTTTTTCCCTACTGCATTTCTTTGGATGGGCATAAAGTTTTTTGACCTTTTTTTTTTCCTTCCAAATTGCATGTGAGGGGTGCAAAAAGAAGCCTTGTGCACAATGTAAGCATAAATATAGCCTTATTGCTTCCACTACGTACTTAATATATGATCCATTATGGACGTTTAGAGGCGGGGCCCTTTATTTTGGTAAAGCCCCCATCCTGGACAGCGTTATTTTTTGACAAATTTTCATCACACAGACCCAAAAAGAAATCCAATGCAACAATGGATTTTTGCTAAAAAAATGCACCAAAGTTGCCAGATTTTGAGTAATTTTTTCCTGAAATCATCAAATTTTGAAGACAATAGGTATGAGCAGGTTGTCAAAATGTAACAGGATTCTTTAAAATTTTCTAATTTCCTCTCTGACCTGTAGCCAAATTTGGCTAATTCCTCTTGTGGATGATCACCAATGTGGCTACATTACAAAATTGAAGGGGAAAAAAAAACCCTAGTCATGAGGTTTTACCCTAACTTGTACTACCCTATCTATCCATCTATCTTTCAGGGGTAGGTCCCTTATATGAAGAAGATTTTCCCTCCAATTCCATTTGAAAATAACACTAGACTGTTGTGCTTGTGTGAATGTTTAGACAATTCCATTTGAAAACGAACACAAGATTGTTGTGTTTGCTTGCTTGTTTGTTTGTTTGTGTGTGTGTGTGTGTGTGGACTCTGGTGTTGTTAGCGAAAAGCTCAACACTTGGGGGCCTTGATGGAGTTCAATTGGAGCCTGGCTGCAGGTGATCCCATTTCGCAACCATGTGGTGGTGGAGCGTGTTCTGTCAATTCCTCCCACAACTTCCACACTCCCAAAGCTCCTTGCAACTCCTTTGGTAGGTGCAGCAGCAGCAGCACCACCACCACCACTACTTTCCTTCCTCCTCATGAGAAAGAATCAGTCTGTAGCCCTGTAGATTGTTTTTTGGCATAAATATAGGAAGAAAAAATTTCCATACGTTTCCTTCCTTCCTCCGACAGAATTTAAGATTTTCTTTCTTTTAGGGCTTAGGGTTTTTTTGGTGTGTTTCGGTTTGCTGTTCTAAGCATCTCCAGCGAGATATGTAACACAAAACATTGAGAAACTGTAAAGGAATTTACGCAGAGTGAATGAATGAATACTCATGTATGTTTGTGCCATTCTGTTTTTTTACTTATGTGATGTTTCCTTGGGAGTTTTGGATGTTGGGTGTGCAGAATCAGAGTTTCTTGAGACAGAGGGGGAAGTCTTCACTCTGGGTTCAAACTCATTCCCCTTATTACCCTATTCGGATTCACTTGGGTTCACAGAGTACAATTCCACCACACCTTCTCAGGTGACCTAATTTGCAGACTGAAAACCTCTGGATTCCCTGTAACTCTTTTATTCACCTGTCCTTTGCATAGTGAGAATAACCTAGTTTTTGGAAAGTGTAAATGGAAGTTGCTTCAAATTGCACAAGCTTGGGAACAGAATTGTCTGTAAAAAGGATTCTCCAAATGCTGAATCATTTTTTGTCCATCATTCTCAAAGGGAAATTCTTTAGAGTCACTCTGAAATGGTGCAGAAGATCAAACTTAAGCTTGTTTCCAGTAGATCAAGTGCCTTGTCTTTGCAAAGATGGCAGCATATGGGTGGGTGTACTTCCTGCAGAAATGGGTGTTTTTCACCAGCAGCAGGTTGGTTCATGCATGTAACCTTTGCAGCAGCTGTGTTTCTTCCCCTATTCTGATTTATGTTGCTTTTTGTGTGGTGCAGAATGGTACAATTCCATTGGCTAATCAGCAGTCAGTGCAAAATGGTAAATGCATTCCCTGTGTGTTGAAGTTTTACCCAAATGGCCTTATGTGATTTCTCCTGTACTGCTGATGAGAATTCTGCACTTATGGGGATGTCTCAGCAAAATTATGAAAACAGTGACGAGGTTCTAATGTAACCAGTACTGACAAAACACAAAGCTTGACCAGCAGGGTTGCCTAACTTTCTGAGCCATGCACTTGAAGGCTGACACAGAGCATGGCTTGGTGTCAAAGCAGATGAGGATTGTTCATTGATGCAAGAAGAGCTTGATTTTGGTGTTGTTGATGACACCATAAAGATAAACAATCCCAGTGCTGTGACAACACATTGTGATGGTGACATAAACTTGCTGTCTTTCACCAGCAAGCATGTAAAGTCAACTGTTCACACCACCAGTGATGATCATGATACTGCAAAGGACTTGAGATCAAGTGAAGAACAAGTGCAAGAAGCACTGAAGGCTTCAAAAGAGGTACACTGATGTTTTCTACATCTGAAGACCCTCCACAGTATCTTCATATGTACAAGAGCTTTCTCTTGCTAAAGGCACTGTGATGATTTAAAGTAGTCTGCATAGAAGCTTGAAAAGTCATTTATCTTCTGATCACTGGCAATATAAGTGCAACTAATGCAGTTTCTAGCATCTGTGCCCAAACTGATGCTCAGGCAAAAGGATATCTACTTACACCTTCCATACACAAGGATAAGTTGCTTCCAGATGGGGAAGCAAGAATTGATATGGACTTGTGTGAAAAGTGGCATAACCGAAAGAGGTGCTGTGTTCTGAGACCTAATCAAGTTATATCAGAGCCTGACATTCCAACACACATTGTCAAAGGAGTTGAAGCTGGACTGCCTGTTGTGTCAAGCCTGTCAAATTCTGAGCATTGGCTTCAACTGTTGGATGACCACACCAACCAGGTCTGCTGTGAAAAAGGAAATGGGATTGGTGCAGTCAAAAATCATGTGGCTGAAAATGAGGCTGGGTGGCATGTAGTGTCAGGACAATTGGCTTCTGCCTGTTCACTTGGCCAAAGGGAGGACTTCAAAACTCAGTCTTGTGACAAAGAAAACAATATTGACAACAAACAACAGTATCTTTCTCAATGCAACTTATCAGGAAGGCAACAGCAATTTCTTCAGAGACTTCCCCTAGAAACCTGCAGTGAATCAAACACCAATATCCAGATGATCCAGCATAAGTTGCCTAAAAAGGACCTACAAAGCTTCTGGCAGGGCTATCACCATCATCAGGATAGCTCTGAGCCAGTTGTAACAAGAGAAGACATGACTATTGATGGAGTATGGATGTGTCCTAAGTTGCATAGAAGACCTCAAATCCGTGCAAAGCAAGGCTCTCTGGATACTTGGCTTCACTAATCAGCAGTACTTTGAAGCCAATCTATTTACTGATCTCCTTATGGTTTTTTTCTGATACTCATTGGTTGGCTGTATTTTTCCTGTACAAATGATCAAGCATGTATAGTTCGCACAAAAATCTAGATGGCTGTATTTTTGACAGATTTCTGGATTCAGTGTCATTGATGGCAATGACACAGGTTTTCTGAAGGCAACAGGATTGCATAAAATCTATAGGCCAGCTCTAACAGCGGTGAACCTTTGAAGCAGACAATCCCATCACTTGTACTGTAACTATTTAAGGGAAACTTCATAACCTGTATTTGCAATATTGTCCCAATGGGTTTGTGTGTCAAGTTTTGTTGCCTTTGTGTCCAGCAGCTCACACCATCAGTTCAGTCTTGGGTTTTGATCACTGAATACTTCACTTTGTAGCCCAATGGGACCATCTGAAAGTGGACTAGATTGCTTGTATATTGATGTTATAGATTGCCCAGTTGGAACATGGAAAAAGCAAAGAGAAAAAGTGGGCATAAAAGTGTGTCATGGTTTTGACTTTGTTGTTATTATAACCAAAAATTGAGGTGTAAATTTGTAAATTTGACTACTGTTGTGATGAATTTGCCAAATTTTTTTATAACACAAAATAGGGGCCAAAAAAAAAATCCCTAGTTTGGACTGTGATGACTAAACCTGAAACTTTTACATAAGATAGTGCACACACTGAACACTTGAGTTTCATTACTAGAAGAGAGACGGCAATGTTCAAACTAATGTTTTGAGAAATCCGAAAATGCCCCCAATAGAGAAAATCTACAAGCAAATCCAAAGCAGTAACTTCAAAGCGAATACATAGAAGACATGAAAATGAGCATGCTTGTGTGGGGAAAAGATATCAAAGATTAAAGTGGTAAACTTGAATGTTGTGCATTAGAAAAAGGACAAAAAATCTTGTTATAAGATGGAATGTACAATGTTTACATAAATCCTTGGAATGTTTGTCTGATATACTTCAAATGACTACTACCATCTTTTGAATGTGGGCTCTATACATCTTTGGAGCAAAACCATATTGAATGTTACGCACTCCAAGACTATTTTCAGTTTAGAATTGGGGATTTCATGGCACGTGGCTAGTTGAATCCACTTACTTAGACTGCACTTCTAGTGGGTCAAAATAAATTATGTGTTTCTTGCAAATGAGAATGAAAAGATACATGCTAATTTAATGTAATAGTCATGAACTACATAAGACATATAAATTATCTAACATAATTATGAAAAAAAATGTTATAATAATCAATAAAATAAGTTGGAAAATTTAACATATTTTGTAGTTGTTAGGATTCATGTTTTGTATGCACTATGGACAACTTGGCATTTGTTTTCTGAAAATCGTTCATTACCTTTGGCCTCAAATTATTATTAGAGTTTGGAAGAAATTGAAGAGTAAAGAACTAGTTGAGATTTAGCAAAATCATGGTGAATAACCTTCGTGCCAATAATTGGTTCAAATATTAGGATGATTAGAATTTTCAGCATGCACAACAAGGGAACCGAAGATGCGATTGGCATTCCCTAGTGATATGTAACTTATCTAAATCAGGGTTGTCAAGAGGGATGTTCCTAAGCCTTGGGGATACCTCTCTTGACATTCTTCAATTTAAACCAAAATTTCCATTTAATCATTTGGACGAAGGTTCAAACTTACCCCATCCTAACACACCCATCATCCTTCTTGGTGGCAAGCCTGACATCTTTCATGGTGTCTTCAACATCCATTCCATTATCCCCATCATTCTTCTATCACCAAACTACAACCAAAATAATAATAAATTGTTAGTGGCATTTACATTGGTGCCTTCAATGTCATTGCTATCACTCCTTGTTGTGCTTCTTGGCACCCTTCAAAACCCCCTCACATTTGTTCAAAGTGCAAAAGAAAAAATGGATGATGGGGGGAAGATGTTGACACAGATTAAGTAAACCTTTGTTATCCCTCGTCATCCTTCACCATTGTGCCTTGTCATCCTTATTATCATTTTGGCAATGTTTGACTATTGTCCAACCAAATTAGGACATACCCCAAACCAAAATGCCCCATTTCAAGGCTAAACTTTTATTGAGACACTTGAATGGGGATGTCTTGGCAAATCACATCTAGTCATAGCATGCCAATTGGGAAATGATTTTAGAATGTGGGGCTAGCAACCCTAATTTGAATATGAAAATTGTTTGTCCAAATGAAGGCATTCTTACATCCATTAAACTACTAATTTGGTGAACCAAGGTGAAACCATATATTAACACTAGAAGAAAAATTCTTGTTTGCAATTGAAAAGTAATTGTAAATAATTTTCTTTAGTTGCAAACAACATTTTTTGGTTACAAAAATCAATTGTAAGTCAATTTTTTTCTCCCTAGTGTACCTCAATTGAAGCTCATTCACAATTGAGGTATAACCAATATTGAGTAAGTATTCAAGTATGAACCAATTCTGATTTAGGGTACTAAGAATCATATTGAAATTGTGTCTAATTTTCAAAATAGGAATCAAAACAATTTTTTTTAAAGGACCAAACCTAGAACTGGTCGTATTGATGTGTGGAACTCATACCATTAGTGATACTAGAATCAAGGTACATGTTATTGAAAAAAAATTTAATTGGGGTTAATTGGAGGTGAACTATTAGTTAATCACATGTTTTGGTTTGGGTTAGAAAGAACCAAACTAGAATCGGTTTCATTTTCAAAATTAAAATTTATTATTTTGAGAAATTGGAACTCAAAACTCAAAAAATTCACAACCCCTTCCCCTCCCCCCCAAGGCGACTCCAAGACATGAAGCAAGTTGCAAGACCAAAATATTAAGGCCAATGTTGCCATGGAATAAGTCAAAATTGTTTTTGGAACTTTCTCACTATTTGTTTTTCTTGGTTTTGAGGTTGGCTTTAGATTATATTTTGTTCTATAATTAGTCACTCAACATAAATGTGAGCAAAAGAGTATTGACAAGCATGCACCCAATACAAGGCACATTTGGACTTTGGAGCCCCGGATCCAAGCTAATGTAATATGAAATTGGTTTTGCTTGATTCAAGATCAAGTAAGGAAATTCTATGTGGTGTGGCAACATCGTTCAAATTAAAGAGTGATGCAACTATAACAATGTTCAATTTAAGTTTTGGTATCTTTGTAATTATTGTGTGAGATTAATCAATATTCTTGTTATGAACTTGTAGACTCATGTTGATGATAAGTTCCAATTATCTAAAGGAAGTAGTTTTCCTAGGGTTTGTTGGGTTGCAAGCATATGTCAATACTAAAATATCGAATTTTGATAGGAGAAATTGTTTCAATACTCCATTTGTGAGCTCTATGGCTTGGTCATTTGGAAAAATTGTGGGAGCACATGTGCATAGGTCTATGTGGCAAGGTCAACTCAGTGGAATTTAAAAGACTAATTTAGAAATAACTAAATATGCCAATATGATGGATGCAACAAATATAACCACTTCTCACTTTTCTAAGGCATCTATTAAGGTTTGAATCAACCCATTCAAGCCATCTAAAGGGAAGTCCTTCCAATAAGCACCTTTTGAAACTTCAATGATGTTTTTTATTGAGGAATGTCAAATTGTTCATCTTGTGAGGATTGATATCATTTGGCTAAAGTTTAATATTTGAAGGAACATTGCATCATAACAAGTTTCACCAAGCTTAAACTATGTCCTGTCACATCTATGTTGTGGAATGCAACTCCAAACAAGATTGTGAATCTATGTAATGTGACTTGTATTTTCAACAAGGGAAAGGGACCTTCTTTTATTTGAAAACTAATTGCCTAGCCAACACAATTGTATTCCTAACCAAGACTCTTTACAAGATTCAATGGGGCACGTATCTTTTGACAATTGGTATACCAAATTGTGATCCAAATTTCCTTTTGGCATGCAACTACCTTCTTGGATTTCATTAAAAAAAATTGTGTCTACAAAGTTTCATTCCAGTATGGCTTTCCTTGTAGCATAGATTGGAGAGGTGGGAATTAGGTAACACCAATGAAGTGGCACAAGTGATCTTTTTTTCTATGTGGCATTAAATGTTGATCAAGGTTGGGTAGCTTAGCTTGAGGTCCAAGGCATGACTAATCGACCCATTGGATTTCAATAGATTATGTTTACACTACTATCAAATGTAGACACTACTTAAGGTTTTTTTGGTAACGTGGTGGATTGCCTTAATAAATAAATGAAAAAGGTGATCATTAATGCTAGTCCAAAAACACATAGTGTTAATAGTAGGTGGGAGTAGGCCCTTCATAAGTCAATAAAAAAATGCAATTGCTTCAAGTCATAAATTAAGCTTTATTCAAATTAAGTAGTTTAATGGGTTTGCCATATTGCAATGAAGGAATTTTTTTTGAAGACCAAGTCTTTGCCTAAAGACATTAAATAATCTAATAACAAATAAGTGTTTAACCAAAAGATGTGGCATAACTAAGGAGATTGTGACCTACCATGGAAAAGTATGTTATTTAGGAATCCAAAAACAATACTTTAGCACGCATGGAAAACACATTCATCCTAGTTTAGAAGGAATCCACCATTGAAGGAGATTATTTGCAACAACTAGTAAACAAATGAATTGCATATAAGGCTAATTGATAACCAAAACCTAACAAAACAGGGGTATATTGTCCAAGTTGAAAGTTGTGAACTCCAATGGTAGGGGATTGAAACACAAGTAGTTACTTTCAAGTTTTTTGAGAGGAGGCTTCCCTCTATGACCTATATATGGGGATGGAAATCGCACAAGGGAGCTTGAGTCAAGAATATAAGGGGTTTGGAGTTTATTTGCATAAGTGATCATATTTATGAACATGCACATTCTTTAAATCTAAACAATTGCAACCTCAATGGAAACACAAAGATGTTTTATTTCAAGAACTATATCTAGCCATTGTTGTATCAACTTGATGTTCTTGCTCTACAAGAACACAAACTAAGAGTGTGTAGCCTAATAGATAATAGAGCAATGTGGATTCAAATTGATGGAATCATGGGTGTAAGTTTAAATTGTAAACATTTATGCTTCAAATAAATCAAAGGAAATATGTTCTTTTTGGAAAGATATGTTGGTGAAGTTGCCATTTGATTATACATGGATTTTTTTTGGTGAGTTCAACATGATAGATTTGGCCTCAAATAAGTCTAGTTATTATGATAAATTAGTTTAAAAATTTGAATTGCTCTTATGGGATCAAGTTAAATCCTTGTTCAAATTATTATTATTATTTTTCTATTCCAACTATTTGAGATTATTTTTGGATAACAATGGAAGGGGGAGAAAGAGTTTTAACTTATTTAGATATAATTTATTCCTCATCATGTGATCTATTTCATTTTAGTATGAAAATAATATACTATTGCTAGGAATATGAAGAATTATCACTTACCAAAGTAAGGAGTAGTGAATAATTCTAAAGGTCTTGGAAATAATCCTACCAAAATTAGGCAGTCAATCTACTGAACTAAGGTAGTTGCCCAACCAAATTAAGGTAGACACTTTACCAAGATTTGGCATGGTACTATTTGGAAGGGCCCTATTACATTCAGTTGTTATTACTATTACCTATCAAACTTATGGGTCTACCAAAACAATGAAGGTTTTAGTTATATGAACGTTTAAAAAGGCAAGAAAGAGAATGGAGATATAAGTGGCAAATAATAATCTTTGCCAAACACGCCTATAATGAGAGATGTTCTTGTATTCAAAACTTGATAATACACACTACAATTAATTCTTTATCTAATGATGTCTATATGTGCATGTTTCTATTCTTACATTGTTTTGTTAATAGCTGATTGAAACCTTGTGATTTGTCTTAACTATTTGGGTATGTGGTACTCCATGGTAGATAAAAACCTAATAACAATATTGAATTTATTTCTTGTCAAAAGCATTGCTAACATCTAGTAACCATACTGGGGATATATACAATGTTAAATTTAAAATAACATAAGTTCATAATGGAACATGCAAAATTATATCTTGTAAATGTAGGATTTTGTATTGTGTACATCTTAAGCAAATGGATACAATTACAATATGTGGGTAAACATTATTCTAATTTAAGAGCCTTTCATGTTAATCAACATAGTAGAATGTTAGGAGATATGTCATTGGAGGGTGCCAACTATGTCCAAGATTTTCTTGAGTTATTATCTGAGATTGAACAATGCCATGTAAGAGAGATGTGTTTAAAACAATATTTTATTCATAGCCTCAATAATGTTATGGAAACATGATGAGAGGGTATAATCTCATTCCTTGGGAAAAAATTACATTACCCATAAAAGGAGGCAAAACAATTATTTAAGATCATTGTACGTATGGGTGGACATTTCAAGCATATTTATATACCCCAAGATCATGTCCACAAAAAAACGATTGGAATGAATTTTTTGATAGGTTTAAATTATTATTAATAGGTATTTAAGAATTAATTTTGCAAAAAAACATGGAAAAATAATTGTATTGTCGTAACCCTAGCCTTGGGCTCGCGACCAAGGCAAGGGTTTACAAGGTTGTGGGCCAAAAAGGAAGCCGAGAGTCACACAACATACTCCTGGGAGTGTGAAAGGGTGTGAGGGAATGAACCCTCACACCCCCAAGGGGTTCCACTTTGGGAGTTGGAGTCCCGGTGGATTCCCAAGTCTTTAAAGGACGATTGCAGGGGTCAAATTTCAATGGCTTGAGGTGTTCCTTATATCATTGGAAATCTCTTGGAACTTAGATGTCTAAAATGGGCTCAAATCACCCATTTGGACATTTGAAACACAAGTTATGGCCAAAAGAAAGGCCGGGAGTCAAATTGGCAATTTGACTCTTGACCACTAAAAGTTGGGAATCGACCCAACCCCGGTGTGTACAGATGGAGTGCAACACACCGTTGGAAAGCTCTAAACGAGGGCTACAACTTTGCTTCATACTTCATCTCCATCGGAGGTCTGCACGCAAAGTTATGGCGCCCCAAAGTTGCGAGAGTCCCAACCTTGGCAATTTCGAGACTCTCACTTGGGAGTCCCGAGACAAAAAGCCATTTGGATGTGGGCCCTATGGAGAGGCGCAGAGTATACTATAAGGGGGAAGGTGATGGCTTCCCCCAAGTCTAGGCCGTGGTGAGTCTTGTGAGTCCGAGTTGCCCGTGGCTCGTCCTAGCACCAGAGGTGCTCCAACTATGCACTAACCACTTTGTGTTGGTTTTGTGCAAGCCTGTGTGAGTGTAAGTAAAGCTTGTCAAATCATCCTAATCCCATTTCAGAGCTCCAACACGCCCCTCTACCCCTCCAAAGTGTTGCGAGCCAGGGAGCATGCCCCAAGTGACGCACTCCTAAGTTCCTTGTTGAACCCACTTGAGGGTCCAAGTGTGTTGAATTGCGGAAATATGGAACTTGGAGGCGCTCCCGACTTCCAGCACTAAAGGGGGTAAGAGAGGCGTGCTAGAAGTCCCAAGATTAGACTAGGAAGAGGGACAATTATGTTGTTACACGATCCTACATCCAAAACCAATCCCAAGTTGGTTAGAACTCATTCTGCATCCATTTGGTGTTGGGACAAGCCACGGGCAACCTTGGACTCACTTGACTCACCACGGCCCGGACTCGGGGGAAGCCACCACCTTCCCCCATATAGTATTCTCTGCGTTACTCCGCGGGAGCCACATCCGAATGGCACTTTTTCCCGGGACTCCCAAGGAGGAGTCCCGAAATTGTCCCGGGTTGAACTCTCAGGACTTTGGACACTCATATCTCCTGGATTTGACCTCCAATTGGAGTGAGGTCTGAACCAAAGTTGTAGCTCTCTTTGAGAGCTTTCCAATGCCCCATCGCACTCCTTCTACAGACGTCAAGAAGAGGTCGATTCCCGACTTTTAATGGTCGGGACTCAAATTGCCAGTTTGACTCCCGACTATTCTTTTGCCCATAACTTGGGCTGCAGATGTCCAAATGGCTCATGCAAGACCATTTTGGACATCTACATTTCAAGACCTTTCAAACGGTATAAAAAACACCTCAAGACAAGGTGTTTTGCCCTCTGTTGTCGAGCTCTAAAGTTGCGGGAGTCTCGGAGGACTCCAAGTTCCCACTTTTGGGAGTGTGAGTTTCATCCTCACATTTTGCCCAAAGTGGGGTTGCGACACTGACTCCTTGCCCTTCCGTTGTTTTCTGTTTGGGACTCACATTTGAGTCCTTCAAGGAGTCGGGAGCGCGTCATGTATGTTCATTACAAAATTATATTATATACATTGATAATGCACAATTATCTTAATATAGGAAATGGTTATAAGTAATAGTCCATGTTATCATTTTAACAAGAGTGGATAAGGTAACAATGATTAATCATATTGTAAACATGATAGATGAAAAATAATATTTGAAACTAGATATTAATGTATTAATTAAATGGTGGATACCTCTTGATTTGTTACAATTACAATGTAAATGGATTGAGGAATTTATAACATATAGTTTCGAAAATGAATCATATTATTCTAAAAAATTATTCACTAAAGAAAAACAATTACCACTTTATTACTATAAATGATTGAAAAAACATTTGTAGAAATATATGAAATCAATTTGGAATATTTGTAGGTTAGCCTTGATTGTTGGAAGGAAATAAATGTTTGTTTGAAGGGGCAATAATAGTTTCCATTAAATTTTTATTTTTTGCATTAAGCTTAGAAGTGAGTTATTGTTGTTATATTTGATGGTTGGGGCAACAACCTATGTGGAACCCCTACCATCCATGGTATTCCCCCATACCGCCACCCCAAAGGAAAACCTCAACATAGGAAGTAATTAAATTTTCCCATATGCCAACCTTCAATAGATTTCAATGCCCATATTTGGGTATTCAATAAAACCATCAAGGGGAATGGGGAAACCAATGAGGAGGAGATAATCAACCTCTTTGGATTTACCTTATGAAATGTGGTATTGGAATGGAGGAAATGTTTTTATAGAACCACCCCAATTGCACTTTTGCAGAATCAAAACAAACAATTTGTAAATGATACTAAAAGGTCCAAATGAGTGAACAAGTATATTTGACTTTACACATAATCAAGCAAAGCCTTAGTGAGGTGGTAGAAGAATGTTGTGAACAAATTTTGAATTTGGAAAATTACCTCCAACACAATGTAGGTGACCATATGTTAGCCACGTTTTATAGGGTTGGATTGTTGCCTTACTTCTACATTGCCATTGTCAATATGAAGTGAGATACACCAATTGAACATACAAAATCAATGGTACTTTTTGAGGAGAACTTGATGGATGCAAATGGAAATAAAATCATTGTGGATTCCTACCTAGTGGTAAGGCCAAAAAAAAAAGAAGTATAAAGAATTGGAATAGGTGGTAGTAAGCATGGGGAGGTAGTATGCCAATATTGTAAGAAGAAAAATCATTTATTAGAACATTGCCATTGGATCTTGGATAATCCACATAATAAGTTGCAAGAGAAACAAGAAGTGAAAGTGAATGTGGTAACTTTAACAAAAACCATCATGGAAGGGTGGTAAATCTCAAGACAAATCATGTACCACTGCCCAATACCCTTGTTATGTTTGTGGGTAGGAACATTAGGTTACTAATTGAATGTTCCTTTTAAGGTAGAGGTTCATGTTTTTTTCCAAAAGAAAGTAGCTCAAGGTAAACAAGACCAGGCCTTGGGAAGAAGAAAAAACATTAAAAACATTTGTCAACATGGTTTTGGTAATCATTATTCATAGCAAAATTCCTAAGGAGGTGGTTTTTAGGGATTGGGAACCCTTAAAAGGAAAAACACCACAAGAATGGAAAAATGAAGAGGAACTCCAAAAGCCGATGGTGGATACTATAAGGGAATTACAAAGGGAGGAAACTTTGTTAGAAATGCCTACCATCCCTAAGAAAATTTGGTCAATGGAATGGGTTAGGCCACCATTTGCTATAAACCACCCACCCATAATAGTACCATCATCAACCTAAACAATAATACTTATGGCTTTTGAGGATCTTGGGGAACAATTCATGGAAAGTAAGTATATTATGACCTTGGGACAACTCTTACAACTAGCTCTTGATTTGGAGACATATTTTAAAAACCACTACTAAAATTCTTGGTTTTTCAAACTAATAATTTTGGTAAAGAAAACTAGATTTGGACAAGGGTAAAACAGAACCCCCCTATCATTTTGGACAAGTCAATTTTAACATGTCAAGTGTGATTGGGATGGTCATTATGACTAGAAAAGTAAAGACCATTAAACTAAAAAAATGATTTATTTAAAAAAAATTATTAATTTTTTTAATAGGCATCATGTAAGTAGGTAGGTTGTAAAAATGGACGTAGGTAGGTGGTAGGCTACCTTAGCCTAGCCTACCTACCTAACCACCTAAGCATGTACATAGGTTACAAGTATTAAAAATTGAACCCTTCATGACCCCCCCAATAATAAACCAAGTCTTTAACCAATGGACCACACCATCAAAAGGTGTTCAACTTTTGTCAACATGTTTATTTCAACACATCATCACAAGATTATGAGGTACATAGGTAGGTATGTTGTAAGAGGTGGGTGGGTGGGTAATTAGGTAAATAGGTAGGTAATAATTAATAGGTGGGTAGGTGGGTCTGTTAGTAGGTAGGTTGGTAAATATGAAGGTTGGTATATATTAGGAAGGTTAGGTAATTATAAGTAGTTAGGGTGTAGGCCTAGGGTGGTAGGTAGGTAGTTAGGTAATTGTGTAGGTATGTTATAAGATCATGGCAAGTAGGTAGTACTTAGAAGCTACCTAGGTCAGTAGGCATGTATGTTGTAGAACATGGTAGATAGGTAGGTAGGATACCCCATTTGACTATAATAACATTGACCATCTTGATTAATTATTTTACTTGATTTAAACCCATTTGACCATTTTGACCAAAAATGTCATTTGTTTTTGTCCAACTTGATTAAATGTTCCATTTGATTAAATGTAATTGGCCATTTTGACCAAAGTGGTCAATTTTTTGTCTAATTTGACTAAATGTCACAAATAGTCAAATAGGTCATTTCAAGCAAGTTGATTAGTCAAAAATACACATGTCATTCAAACCCCTAGCCCTTAGTCAAAAAGTACATGTTCATTAATCAAGAAAGACCAATTAGCCAACATGGACTGTTTGGAAAACCATGAATTCTAGTAGTGAAGATAGGATCAACCCCCTATCAAGTAGGTGGAAATATTGTCATCATCTATTTCTGTTGTGGTTGCAGTTACCATTGACCACCACATGGCAATAATTCAAGTCCAAGTAGGGAAAAACATTATGGAGGATGTCTTATTGGATGGAAGGTCTAATATAAACATCAATACTGAAGAATTATTATGGAAGTTGGGATTATCACAACTTGAACTAGACCCTTATAACTTCAAGATGGTAAATCAAACTACAACCAAGTTGGTAGGATTCATCAAAGATTTGAAAAATTTCATTCATGAAATCCCTTATACCATGACCTTCACAAGAAATGCAAAATAACTTCCTAGATTCCACATATTTCATCACTATTAGAAATAATATATTATGTAACCATCTAATTTGCAATTACATGTGATTGTTCATCATTTGCAACTATGTATTATATTTTTAACAACTAATAGCCGTCTTTAAATTTTCTTACTATTTTTGCGACTGTGGTGCAATTACTAAATTGTACATCCTTTCATATTGACTAACTTCTTGGTTTTTTGCCCAAGAACAGGACCTTATGTTCATTTAGTTGCAAATTTAGTTGTAATTTGGTTACTTTTTCTGGTGTGCTTATACATTTTATGTATACTAAGGTGCTTTGAACTACATTCAAAATATATTTAACATTTAGTCAAGGTATATTAAACATATATTAAAACATGTTTAACATATTTAAACGTGTTTATTTTATGTTTAATGCATATTAAACGTATATTATTTAATATTATGAACATATTAAAATAATCAATTTCATTTTGATTTGATATTATGGTTTGTTTACAAATATACTATGTTTAATTTAATGTATAATTGAATTATGGTGGCAAGGTCATATTAAGATCACATAATTTTCATGTTAAACCAATATTAATTATTCATAAAATAGTAGTATCAACTAATTGATTAAATAATGTAAAATATGGAATAATAATTAACTAAATATTTTTTATTTTTTAAAAAATGAATAAATAACATATATTTATTATATGTTAAGATTAATTATTACTAATAATGAATTGATAAAAATGAAAGTTATGAAAATATTAATTAATTAAAATTAATTTAATCATCCAATCATTAATATTTATTAGTCAAGTGTTATGGTTAATATATAATAAATATTAATTAGTGAATAATGTTTTAGCTTATAAAAATAATAACACAAATTCAATTATCAAATTATTATTAATGACTGATTTAAATTGATTTCCTATTTAGTTCATAAGCTCCAAATTGATAATTAATGTTTATTAATCAATTTAGAATTTAATTAATACTCAATTAATATTTTGATGATTCATATTTACTAATCAAGAGTTATGATAAATATATAATAAATATTAACTAATAAATATTTTCTAACTTATAAAAATATTACTTAAAAACTCACAAATTCAATTATCTAGTTATTATTAATGATTAATTAAATTTATTTCCTATTTAGTTCATAAATTCAGAATTAATTATTAATTATTATTAGTTGGTTAGAAATTTATTAAAAATCAATTAGTAATTTACTTAATATTCAATGAATGATTTGATAATTCAAATTTACTAGTCAAGAGTTATGGTTAATAAATATTAAACCAATTAATAGTTAGTGAGTTATTACATAATTAATGACCTAAATATTTACTTAATATTAATTATTAAATACAAATGATTATCTTTTTAAATGATATTTATCAACTAAATGAATAAATGATTCAAAATTTAATAGGTTATATTGAATATTTGGTATTTCATATATTATTTAAGAATTTATTAAATTAGATAGTCAATCAATCAACAATTAATTAATCAATTACATTGAAAATTAAACTGTTCATTAATTAATGAAATATATATTAAATAATGGATTTCATGAAATATTTATGTATTGTTGATGAATTATGGTTGTGAATTAATTGATTAGTTAGTAGAAAATGTGAAGTAAAAATGAAGGTTACTTTTAAAATTAAATATTTAAAGAATAGTAGGTAATTATAGGTAGGTTTGTAAGTGGGTAGGTAGGTAGGTAATTAGTTAATGGCTATTTAATTAATGAGTTAGTTAAGTAGTTAGTGAATTAATTTCCTATTTATGGGCGTGAGAGCTTATGCTCATTTATTTGATTGGGAAATTACCATGTGTTAATAGGAGTGGAGGAACATTAGGTGAGGCTAGAAGGCGGCTTATGGATGGAAGAAAATGGAGGAGGTTTTTGCAACCTCCATCCATAGTGAACAATAGGACATCCATGGGGCGGGGGGGGGGAGGCACCTTTTTCATCCATATTAAAAATTGATAGAGTTAACTTCTTGGGGATGGAAATGTAAGACTTCGACATTCATTAGAATTACCAATTGTTTACCTATTAAATGATGATAGGAAACCACATGTTGCTTAGGGAGCTAAACCTTTTCATGGCCTTTGCCATTTTGCACCAAGGTGAATGCATGGTTTAGTAGCTCATTTTTGCCAAATAGAAACTCCATACAAATCTATAACAAGTTTTTAATAAGTGATCAAATTGACATTGTTGTTAAGTTTTAAAATTTTAATATTGTAGTATTCATTACAAAATGTTCAGCTATTTATGAAACCTCTTAAACCTAGGTCAAAACCTATATTAAAAGTTGTCAATGCCATTTATCATGGTGGATGCCACTTGGAAATCCTAAAAGAAAACCCATAAAATCCATGTGATCCAATTTTGACCTTTCAAAAATTCATAACTATCATTTGGTCAAGGTTTAAAAAAGAAAAATTCACACCTAATTTTATTATTTTTCCCTTCAAAGCATACTTAGTCACTATAAATATTTTGGAATGAAATTTAATATTGAAAATTTCAATTTATTAATAATTTAGTCAATAAACTAATTCATATTTTTGAACTTTAAAAATCCATTATTGATAATGAATATATTATTTTCAAAATATTATTTTACAAATGTGTTCATAATCATCATGTAAATGTATCACCAAATTTCAATGATAATTTCAAAATTATGTTATTCATTATAAACATTTAAACATAATGCATCCTATAGAAATGAACCACTGCAACATTAAAAACGAGCCATTCAACCATGCATTGACCTACCATGACAACTTGAAGAAATTTTGCCATGTTTTAAGGCCAAGAAATCATGTAATTGATGAATATTATGTCAATTTTTGTGATCCTAGGGGCAATGGAGTCACATGTTCTTGGGAGGTTTCAATGGTGTATGGATGTATTGAGACTTTTGGAAGTGCATGTGTTGTGATAGAGTGTTGCCTCGTCAAAGTGCCAAGTTTCCTTCTTAGAGTTAGGAAGAAGTAATAGGTTGGAATGGGAATTAGTTAGGCTTGGTGCTTCTAGAAATCCTTGATTTAAAATCTAGATTAGGATCTTTGCATGCTTTTAACCCAAGAATGAACATTCAAGCTTACAAGCTTTCAAACAAGATTGTGCCTATTACCTTTGATCTTTGTAATTTGAGAAGCCTATAATGGAATAAAAAAGCAAAAAGGAAAGGGAAAAAGAGCTTTGGGACCCACCTTTACTATTGCTTCTACAATTAAGATGATAAGTATTTCCTAGTTCAAAGTAGGAAATTGTGTCCTATTGTGTGTACTCAAATTTGTAAAAGTCTATTTGCATAATGCATTGGTGTTCTTTTTTTTGAAGTTGGAAGCTTTCAAGATGAAACAATGGGAAAGAGGGAATGTTTTGCATAATGTGGCTTAAATGAGCAACAAAGAAATCATGAGAAAAATGAGGAGAAAGGGGTGGTAGTTGGAACTTAAAAGTTTGAAGATCTTGCTTGTTACATCAATGGTCTCCATGCCATTGTCCAACTAGGCTATGCCTTAGGACCTTGGAAGATCCTCTAGAAATAGTTTTTCCACTAGAAGATACAATAATAAGACAAGAACAAACTTTAAGTAACCAAAAAATGGAATTTAAAAACAAGGAGGCAAAACAAAAGAACTAAAATGACAACCATGGTTGCTCAAGGAGATTCCACCATTGCAAAAACCCAAAATCAAGAAGAACAAGAATCACTAAGGACATCAATAAAATACATAACTAATGAGATATCCTACATTGCTTGGCTAGAACGCTCAAGAAAACTTGGTTATATGTCGAGAAAATAGAGAAATACCAAATTTGGTTTAATATGGCCATAGAGAGTTCCATTGCTATGGGATGCTTGAAATGCTATAGAAAACCCTATTTCACATCTAAGATACTTAGTAGCCTATAGTGTTCACTTGACAATGATGGCCTTAAATCACCAAAGGAAATTCTCTCCCCATTCTTGATGTTCCAATGACCTAATAACTATGAATTTCCACAATGTCCTATTGATTGGCGTGCAAAAATGGAGAATTAGAGTGCCAAATTTGTTGCCTTTTCCCACACTTGCCCATATGCTTATGAGCAATCTGCAGAAATAGGGAACAATTTGCCCACTTTTACATATGCAGCTGACAAGAATAAACATTGTGGCCTTACTATTGAGCAGCGCACACCATTTGCAATGCATGAATATACACCAAAACTCACACCAAAAATCAAACTGGACTAAATCCTACCATTGACTGGACATCCAGACATGGGGAAAAAATTCAGGATTATGGGCATTGGGGTGCCATGCTCCTACATTCGTGCCCACTACACCATTTTGTTGATTGATGATGGGGTAGTGTGCAGTGATGAGTATCCTTATCATGTGTATTTGTGTCTCCAGTCTCTACCATCTGTGGACAATCTGCTCCAAAAGGGATTCAAGTTTTCAACCAGTGTTGGGTGGGTATCAACTTTTGAACATACCAGCTGGTACTGGTATTGACTCTTTTCAAAAATTTCATACCAGCCTGGTCCGGGTATCGGGGATCCAAGGCTGATCTTTGGCTGGTATTTGGCAAGTGTATATACATATCTGGTATTCATATTGATATAGCCCTCAGTGGTATTAAACTGATATCACCTCAAGTGCCTACCAGACAGGTACGGGAAGAGGCTGGTATTGCCTCAGGTCATACCAGTCTGGTTAGTTCCTTGATAGCAGGGCTTGAAGTACTGGTCTCCATAACAGGGTTCGATCAGAGTTCCAGCTTCCAACCTGGTAGGTACCTGCCCAACACTGGTTTCAACTTGCATAAGTTGCAGGTGTTTTCCTTTTTGACTTTTATGTGTCTGTTGGGTTGAAGAGCCTACCAAGTTGAGGTCTTGAACTTGACTTTTAATGTACATACTCTCTCTAGTTAAAGGAAGGAGAGAATTGCCTTTTTTGACCTCTGGGTTTTGTCAAACTGCTCAGCTCAACTTCACGACTTTAGTGAACCTTTGAACGGATGAGTACACTTACATCATGTAAGTAGAATGATGAAAAATATACAACCATTTAAGTTTGATATGGGCCAAAATGAACTGGCACCAACTGGTGCACCATGTAGGATGGATGGTGTGTGAACAGGAAACACTTTTTGGTTGTATTCTTGTCCCCATAGCTGACCACAGTGGTCAGCTATGTGCTAACTATTAATCATCCACCTGCATCTACCCACTCAGTAGCCACCAAGTGTCCCTCCCCCCCCCCCCACCCCCCCCCCTTACTTACCTACCTATATAAGAACAACTAACATGCCTTACCTACTTACCATTGACATTCAACCACCTACATAGGTAGTGTGAGGGGGAGGAGGGTTTACCGAATAAATTACCAAGGTGGAACTGTGGTAAGACAGTTCATCCACAACTGACTTACGATGGCTTTCCAATGGATGGTGCACTGCTGGGTGTTTGATCACATAATCCATTGCATGATAGTATTGCGTTGCATTTGAGGTCGGTGGGGATGGTGGGGGCAGGCAGAAATTATTTCGACCTCATTCCCATCTGACAAATTCAATGGGTTGACAATTGGCTTGAAATCAACCTCATAGGCTTCGCCCATACACACCTGCTTTTGAAAATGCTGAAAAAAATTGTGGGGATTGGATGCATAAGGAGGGGATATTATTAGATATTTGATAAAGTTAGATATTCCTTGAGATCTAATTGTCGCCTTTGACTAATAGTTTTTCCTTGTTCGACTCTTTGAACAACCCAGGTGCATTTAAAATGTCCTTACTAAGGATTAGCCATTGTTCAAGCACTTTGGGCACATGCCATGAATTTGTGCTGCCCTACTTAGGTGACCCCCCCTTTCAAACTAAAGGACTTGACTGAGATTTGCCTTTTATCAGAAAAAATTGAAAAAATTGCAAAAATAATTCTCAAGAGTAATAGTTGACATGTATGGCATTTCATATATTATGTATTAACGAGTGTTGGGTGGGTGGGTATTTGATTTTGTTGACAACCATCAGTTCTGCTTTAGGAAGAAAATTCAGAACCAGATAACTTACCAGTTTCTGTTTAAAGAAAAAGGCAAAGTCTGAATCATAGAATTACCAGTTCTGATTATTTGAAAAACCTAAAAAAACTTGGCAGTTTTCATGAAATAATAGCAAAGAACCACAGGTTTTGTGGTGGATATTTGCTGTTTGTCAAGATTTTGTAGAACCATGGTTATATATTGGAACCAGTTCTTTGATTAATAGGGTGTAATACAGTTTCAAGTCTCTAATGTTAGGGTTTGACACAAATATACATTGGTTTTCCAAAAAACTACAATCTATTACAAAGCTTAAACATTCTGTGATAACCTAAGTCAAACAATCATAAGTTGAATAAATCTCCAGTTACAAACGACCTACCTTCTCAATATTTCAAAAGAGAAAATGCAACTATTGTCAATTTAGAACATTTTAAAACTTTATTGACTTTTAACACTCAAACAACCAGCAAGGGGGTGATCCCCATCACTTTGAGTCAATCTAGGTGTTCCACTACAATACAAGACTGACATTCAAAGGACCACTAGAGTTTTTGGCATGAGTTAGAAGGATCGTACACAAGCCTATCCAAGTATATGCAAAAGGTACATGTTATAGATATGACCCTTCTATGAGTATGTCTTGCAAAATGTAAAGTTTGGTCATTTACATTCAACTATACCCATATTGGTAAATTTGCAACGTTTATATATATATATATATATATATCCTCTAAATGGAAATTGTACAAATATTTATGTACTTTTATTTTGGTAAATATGAATCTTGAAATTTTAATTTACTTTTATCCCCATAATAGGTAAATCAAAGAAAATTAGCCACCCAATTCTTGTATTTCTGGGTCAGTGATATATTTTTCAAGTTTTTGATGTTGTGCCATTGGGTAGCATGCCAAGAGATAGTTAGCATTAAATGGTCATAGGTTTCTAGAGCCTGTCTAAATAGTAAAAAAACTAGTTAAATACATGATACAAAATTAAAATCAAACCCTGCCCGCGGTCATACAGTGTAACTTTTTCTGGGTTTTACATCTCCGCAGGCGATGGCGCCGTTTGCGTGCGTGCGCCGAGGGCCAGAGTGAAACAACAGCCACCAATGCACCAGTTGGCCGTTCTGTCCACCGGATGGGTTGCGTTTTTTCATTCGGCGCCGGATGGGGCTCATCACAGTCGATATCTTTTTGCAGCTGACCACTGTACTTTTTTTTTCTTTTTTTTTTGGTTCCTGGCCGTTTTTCCTGGACCTGACCTCACTCATAGCTACCCTGCTCACTTTCCTACCGTCATAAGTATGCACCAACCTACTGACACAGCTACCCTAATAACTAGTTATCCTACTGACCTAGCTACTGTACTAACCACCTACCCTACTAACCTAGCTACT